>Ga0105104_10002860_pt1 | contig 12436 bp, 13 predicted proteins | sample PPLLaktember2015_3_FD_87034 | JGI IMG/M metagenome (GOLD analysis project Ga0105104, IMG submission 87034) | Freshwater sediment microbial communities from Prairie Pothole Lake near Jamestown, North Dakota, USA - PPLs Lake P7 Core (6) Depth... | ecosystem: Environmental > Aquatic > Freshwater >...
GAAGCTCGACGGCGTGGCCGGGGACTTCATCGTGCCGGACATGGGGAGCTTCTCGACGTACTCCCGCAAGTTGAAGGGAGCGCGCCTCGACTACCACTGGGGGATCGCGACGATCACGGCGATCGCTTCGAAGCTGGAAGGCGAGACGAAGACGAAGACGTTCACCGGGGAGACGGCGGAGGTCACTGCCGTGTTCGCAAACACCGACGCCGATACGGGCGAGCCTGCGTCGTACCTCGTGAACCTGGACGGACTGGCATCCTTCTCGCTCCTCTCGCTCTACGTCGAGGAGCTCGACACGCCGAGGATGGTCCTCGACCTTTCGAGTGGACTGTCGAGCGTTCTGGCTCGGTTCGGAGTGACCGAGCTTGCGGACGCGTTCGCGGGGTACGAAGGGAAGGAGCTTCTGTCGTCGGAGTTCTCCGTCCTCGACGACGAGCCGCAATCGCTCATCCTGCGCATGGCGCCGGAGACGATCCTTCGCCGAACGGTCAAGGATGCGATCGAGGTCTACAACGACGCGACCGACGGGGACATGGAGTACCCGTTCTCGTCGGGCAGCGACGCGGAGACGCAGTTCCTGGCTGCAGTTCTGGCGTATGCATCGATCTCCGTCGGCGAGGACCTCTACGGCGTCCCGGACGCCGAGATGCACGTTCACTACGACCTCGGCCAGGAGGACGTCGTGGGAAGCTCCCTCGAGATCGAGCTCGACGCCGACGGCTCGGGGTACCGGTGGATCCCCGAAGCGTCGTGGTCCGACTACGACGTCGTCTTGTACGAGGACGAGGGAATCCTTGAGATCCGCCTGCCGGAGACGGTCACGTCGAATCCGGGAGCCGCTCTGCGTGTGACGTACTCCTACACCGTGGCGGGCGGAGCGTACAGCCTGGGGCTCTCCGTCGTCCCGGGAACGGAGAAGGTCACGCTAAACAACGTCCTGCTCGTCCGCGACATCGACTACTCGATCGACTACGAGATCGGGTACGTGATGCTCTTCACCGGGATCGGAGCGAGCGACGTGCTCAGGATCGAGTACGAGATCTACGGGAGCGGATCGAGCGACTACGCGCGCTACTTCACCGGCGTCACGGCGGACATCCCCCTGCCGGGGTTCGGCCTCGACGTGTATCTGCTGCAGTCGTCGGACGACGCGGGATCCGTGGACAACGAGAACACCGTGACGACGATGCCGAACCGGCAGATCGTGGCCGGGGTCTCCGGAGCGGCCGAGCTTCCCGACACGACGATGGGCTTCGACGTGGGGTACGTGAACGACCGGTTCCCGTATGACGACAACGACCGCACGCCCCGCCGCAATCAAGTGAACGCGTTCGGCTTCGGCTCGGACTACGTCCTCGTCGGGAACGAGGCCGGGTTCTCCGTGCTCTCCGATGGGTCCTGGCGCGCGTACGACACGTCGGACGGACTCGCGGGACGTTCGGTCCGCGCGATCGCGATGTCGGAGGAGTACGCATTCCTCGGGACGAGCGCCGGGCTGACCGCCGTCGGGCTCGACGGGGTGTCTCCGTTCGACCGGCGGACGCAGTGGTCGAGCTATCAGGACGACGATGGGCTTCCTGACTCCTCCGTGCACGCGGTGCTGTTGGACGGCGCGACGCTCTACGTCGGCACAGACGCCGGGGTGGTCACCGTCGCGGTGGCCGACCTCGAGGACGAGAGCGCGTGGACGACGATCGCGGTCTTGGGCGCGGTCGGCGTCACGGCGCTGGCGTTGGATGGGGATCTGCTCTACGTAGGGACGGCGGACGGGTTGGGCGTGGTCGACCTCGGGGACGCGAAGTACTCGCCGATCGCGGGCACGTCCGGCATGACGTACGCCCTCTACGCCGATGAGGGAGGCGTCGTCTACGTGGCGTCGGATCTCGGCCTCCGCGCGTACGTCGACGGAGTCGAAGTCGAGCGGATCGCCTCGGAGGAGCCCGTCTACGCCGTCGCCGCGCACGACGGCGAGATCTACTACGGAACCGGCGACGGTCTCGTCCGTGGATTGGGCGGCGTGGCGCTCCACGCAGGCTGGGTCGTGACGGCCCTTGCGAGCGACGGAGAGGCGCTCTGGGCCGGGACCGAGGCAGACGCTACCTATGCCCTGTGGGTTTGGTCGATGGGCGACGACGACGTGGCGTACGACGGGGAGACGATGGAAATCGAGGGCGCGAACCCATACCTGTACGACGACCCCGAGAGCGCGGACCACACGTCGACCGGCTGGGTTGTGAGCGGGTCGTTCGATCATTCGACCGAGGGATTCTCGCTCGCAGGAACCGTGGATCGGAGGCAGGAAGGCTATCGGTCGATCGGAAGCTCATCGCGCAGCGACGACGGGGGCTGGACGCTCGACGGTTCGGTCGCCCTGGGGCCGAACGCGAGGCTTGGCGTGTCCCACAGCTACGAGATCGAAGACCTGACGGCGACCAACCGAAGCTCGACGCTCGAGAACGACCTGTCGTTCTCCGGCGACTTCGGTCCGACGATCACGTTCAAGCTTCATCAGGAAAGCGAGGACTCGAAGCCGGCCCTGCGCGGGGCGGAGATGGACCGCGTCTCGTACACGCTGTCCGTCGGCGACAAGCTCTTCGGGGACGTCCTGAAGGCGTCGATCAGCTGGAACGAGGGATTCGTGTGGAACGAGGCGGACGACATGAGCCGAAGCTCGGGTTTGGCGGCAACCGCCGTCGTCGACGTCCTCGAGAATTGGACGTCGACGTTCTCCTGGAGTCGGCCGGTGTACACGTCCGGCGACGACTGGTCGGGAAGCCAGCGGTTCGCATGGGGCGTCGACGGGGCGGCGACGCTCGGCGGGGTTGAAATGCTGACGGAGTATGACTTCACGCGGTCCCGATCGCTGCCCGACGGCGACGCGGCGACCCAGCACGCCGGACGCGTTCGGCTGGCACTCGACGCCTTCACCTGGCAGGGCTGCAAGGTGACCCCGAACCTCGACCTGTCTGGAGACTGGGAGAGCGACGAGCTGGCCCTCTACGCGAAGCTGACCCTCCGCACGGCCTGGACGGCCCTGTCGGGCCGCACGACGCTCACGGCCGACGTCCAGGGCTTCCGGGCGAACGTCGAGCGGTGGACGGAGAAGGTGCTTTCAACGTGGAGCTACTCCGGGATCGCCTCGATGCGTCCGACGCTGACGTACTCCGCCACTCGAAGCGTCGTGAACCGCAGGAACGACGAGGGCGACGTGCTCGAGACCGACGAGACGGTCACCCACTCGCTCACGGGGCGTACGACCTGGAGCTCGCCGGCGGGGGACTCGGACACGCTGGCTGCCACGCTCCGTTGGGAAGTCGGCGAGGCGGACGAGGTCTCGGCCACGCTGGACAACTCGTATCAACGGGACATCACGAAATGGATCTCGAGCCTCGCCGCACCGCAGTCGTCGAGCGAGGTTGTCGCAGCAAGCCCCTACCCGACCGTCGCGGTCGGCACCGACCTGTCCGCGGACTGGTCCTACAAAGACGGGGAGTCCGACGCCGGCTGGACGGTGTCCGGGGACGCGACGATGCTCTTCTCGAAGATGTGGAGCGCGTCCCTCTTCGCGGCGTACTCCGGCGGGTTCACCGCGTCGGGGACGTGGTACCACGGCGCGTGGTTTTCGCTGACCGTGGCGATCGACTTCTAGAGGGCGCTAGCCGCCGCCGATCGGCGGAAGGAACGCCACGGCGTCCCCGTCGGCGAGTTCGGTCGAGCCGCCCGTAAGGAAGCGCGCGTTGCGGCCGTTGACGAGCACATTCAGGTAGCCTTCCGAAAGGCCGCGCCGGAGCGCGTCCGCGAGGGCGGGCTGCGTCGCGTCGAGGAGGGACAAGAGGCCGTCGACGGTCGTTCCCGGCCGAATCGGCACACGGAGGTTCGAGCGGTCCGCGCGGTCGCGCAGCCCTCCGAACACTTTCACCGTGACGCTCGGGGCGGCGTGCGGGGACGGGGTCTCTTCCGGACAGGCGTTCATGATCGTCCCGGTATACCCGCTGGGTGATGGGGATGCAACCGCCTATTGCCGGGGCGGGGCGTGCCGCTATAATCCGCAACATCCTCTGGAAGCGTGGAAGCAGGCGGCGGTGGACAAGTCACGAGTTCTGATCTGTAGCGCATGGCCGTATGCCTCGGGGACTCCCCACCTGGGGAACCTCGTGAGTTCGCTCCTTTCGGGCGACGTGTTCACCCGCTACTACCGACTGCGCGGCAAAGACGTTGTCTACGTGTCGGGGACCGACGCGCACGGCACGAAGATTGAGTTCGAGGCGCGGAAGCTCGGCATCACCCCGCTCGAACTCGCGACGCGAACCCACGAGGCGATCTGCGAGATCTTGAGAGCGTTCGGCATCGTCTTCGACAACTACACGACGACCGAGTGCGAGACGCACAAGCGGTTCGTCCACGACATCTACCTCGACATGGAGAAGAGCGGGTACATCAAGACCCAACTCGAGTCGCGCGCCTACTGCAAGCGGTGTCAGCAGTTCCTCGCCGACCGGCTCATCAGCGGGACGTGCCCGCGTTGCGGCTTCGCGAGCGCCCTCGGCGACCAGTGCGACTCGTGCGGGTCGATCCTCGAGCCGGAAGAGCTGGTCTCGCCGATCTGCAGCTTCTGCGGCCAGAGCGACATCGAGTTTCGCGAGACGAAGCACTGGTACCTCGACCTTCCGAAGCTGGCGCGGGCGTTGACGTCCTACGTGACGTCGCGCGGATTCCAAGGAAACGTCCACCTCTTCACCCAGCAGATGATCGACGACGGCCTGAAGCCGCGGGCGATGACCCGGGACATCGACTGGGGAATCCCTGCGCCGTTCGAAGGAGCCGAGGGGAAGGTCATCTATGTCTGGGGCGAGGCGGCCCTCGGCTACGTCTCGGCGGTGATCGAGCACTTCCGCGGCGACGAGCGGTGGAAGGACTTCTGGTTCGGCGACGACGTCTTTCAGATCTACACGATCGGGAAGGACAACATCCCGTTCCACTCGCTCATTTTCCCCGGCCAGCTGATCGCGTCGGGCCGCGGGTACCACCTGCCGGACCAGATCGCCGCCACGGAGTACCTGAACTGGATCGGCGGCGACAGCTTCTCGAAGACGCGCGGCGTGGGCCTGTACTGCGACGAGGCGCTCCGCGTCATGGACGCCGAGTTCTGGCGCTTCTACCTCCTCTACAACCGGCCGGAGGCGAGGGACGTCAACTTCTCGTGGGAGGAGCTCGAGAAGGCCGTTAACGGCATCTTGATCTCGAACGTCGCGAACCTGATCAACCGGGTGCTTTCGTTCGTTCAGACGCATCAGGGCGGTGTGGTTCCCGACGTGCCCGCAGACGGCGAGGTCGTCGAGCGGCTGGCGAAGACCGTCATCGCGTACGAGAAGGCGATCGACGCGGGGCTCCTCGGGACCGCGCTCCGGAGCGCGTGCGACCTGGCGGTCTTCGGAAACGAGTACTTCCAGCGAAAGCGGCCGTGGGCGACGAAGGACGGATCGGCCGTGGCGAGCGCCGCGCACCTCGTGAAGGGGATAGCGATTCTCCTCCTGCCGTACGTCCCGAAGTTCGCGTCGTCCGTGCTGCGCATTCTGCACATCGAGGCGCCCACGTGGGGCGACCTCGATCGGCCGCTCGGGGGAACGAGCGTGACGGCGGACCGCGTCCTGCTCGAGCGGATCGAGGTCGAGTCGATCCGCGGGCAGGTGACCGCGAAGGGGGCGTCGCCGTCCGGAGCAACTCCCGCGCCGGTGTCCTTCGAGGAGTTCTCGAAGTTTGACTTCCGGGTGGGCGTGATCCGCGAGGCGGCGGCGGTGGCCGGGGCGAGCCGCCTGGTCAAACTGACGGTCGATCTCGGCGCGGAGACGCGCACCTGCGTCGCCGGAATCCGCGAGAGCTACGAGCCCGCGGAGCTGGTGGGCAAGTCGGTCGTCGTCGTCACCAACCTCGAGAAGAGGACGATCCGCGGGATCGAGTCGGAAGCGATGCTCCTGGCGGCTCAGGGATCCCCGCTCGCCCTGATCGGCCCCGAGCGCCCCGTCGAACCCGGGACGCCCGTTGGCTAGCCGGTTGCAAACGCAGATCGCGACAGCTAGAATCAGACCCAGATTGGGGTGAACCATCGATGTATGCAGTGATTGAGACCGGAGGAAAGCAGTACCGAGTGGAGCAGGGGATGCTGCTCGCGCACGAACTCCTGCCCGGCGTCGAGGTTGGGGCGACGGTGGAGTTCGACAAGGTGCTTCTTCTTGCCACGGAGGACGGCGTGCAGATCGGCACGCCCTACGTCGACGGTGCGAAGGTCGTGGGCGAGGTCAAAGAGGCCGGCCGCGGCGACAAGATCATCGTCTACAAGTACAAGGCGAAGAAGGGGTACCGGAAGAAGCAGGGGCATCGCCAGGGATACATGGCGACCTCGATCCAGGCGATCGAGGGATAGGGGGACGGTTGGGCGAGGTCTTGGTTCAGCGAGATGAGACGAACCGCATCGTGGGGTTTGTGGCCCGGGGGTTGTCTCCCGAGACGCTGCCCGGCGTCGGCGTGTTCCAGCTCCTGCGGGCGGGGTCCGCGGCGCTGACCGAGTACCTGCACGTCCAGTCCGACAGCTCCCTTTCGGAGGAGATGTACCTCGCCGTCGACCGGAGCGATCCGCACTTGGCACGCGAGCTGGATGCGGTGCTCGAGACGCTCGCGATCGGGTTCCGCCTGTTGGAGCGGGACTGCCCGGACGACCTCGTCGTCCACGACGCGGCGGTCGGCGTTGAGGTGTTGTAAGGAGAAACGATGGCGCACAAGACGAGTACGGGATCCACGCAGAACGTGCACGACAGTCCGGGCCAACGGCTCGGGGTCAAGCGCTTCGGCGGGGAATGGGTGGAAGCGGGGACCATCATCGTTCGCCAGCGCGGCACGAAGTTCGCGGTCGGGACGAACGTCGGGATTGGACGCGACTTCACGATCTTCGCCACCGCTCCGGGATACGTCCACTTCGAGGGGCGGGGCAAGAAGCACATCAGTGTACTGCCCGCCGCGCCGACCGCTTGACCTCCGCACGATCGGGATCATCCCCATGACGACCGATGTTTCTTGACGAAGCAACCATCCGCGTGCGCGGCGGACGCGGTGGCAGCGGGGTGATCCACTTCATGTCCAGCCGTCACAACCCTCGGGGAGGACCCGACGGGGGAAACGGCGGACCGGGCGGAGACGTCGTCCTGCGGGCGACGGCGAGCATGTCCACGCTGTACTCGTTCCGAAACCGCCCGCTCTTTGCGGGGCAGGACGGGACGGGTGGCGATCGGAACCGCCAGAATGGCGCCGCCGGCGAGGAGCTGATCGTCCACGTTCCGGTCGGGACCGTCGTGCGAGGGCCCGACCGCGAGGTGATCGCCGACCTGGCGCTCGTGAACGACGAGGTTCTCGTGGCGCGAGGAGGAGAAGGCGGGCGCGGGAACGACGCGTTTGCCTGCTCCACACGAACGACGCCGCGGCTCCGCGAGCGCGGCCTTTCCGGCGAGTCGAAGACGCTGCGGCTCGAACTCAAGCTGATTGCCGACGTCGGGATCATCGGGTATCCGAACGTCGGGAAGTCGAGTCTGATCTCGTCGATCTCGGGGAAGCGCGCCAAGGTGGCCGACTACCCGTTCACGACGCTCGTGCCGAACCTCGGCGTCGTCGACGTGGACGGGCGGAATCAGTTCGTTGCCGTCGACGTTCCGGGACTGGTCGAGGGCGCGCACGAAGGCCGAGGGCTGGGCGACCGATTCCTTCGTCACGTCGAGCGGACCCGCGTTCTCTTGCACATCGTCGACCTGGCGCGGCTCGACGGGCGCGACCCGGTTGACGACTTCCACCAGATCAACTACGAGCTCGCGTCGTTCGCTCCGGCGCTCGGCGCTCGGCCCCAGGTCGTCGCGGGGAACAAGATCGATCTCATCTCCGCCGAGGACGTCGCGGCGCTTCGAGAGCGTTTCGCGGCCCTCGGCGTCGATCTCGTCCCGATCTCCGTCGCGACGATGACCGGGGTCCGGGACGTCATCGATCGCGTGTACCGTGCTCTGGTTGTCGAGCGGGAGAAGGAGCTGTTCGCGCCATCGCCGCTTCGACGGCGCGTGTACCAGTTCCACGGGGAGACGGGGTTCCGGGTGGAGAACGACGGGGATGGGTTCCGCGTCACGGGCCAAGAGGTCGAAACGCTCGCTCGAAAGCTGGTGCTGACGTCTTGGGACGCCGAGGCCTACCTGATCGACCGGTTGAACAAGATGGGCGTGATGAAGGAGCTTCGCCGGCTCGGGTACCAGCCCGGGGCTCCCGTTCGGATCGGCGAGGTGAAGCTTGAGTTCGAGCTTGAACAGTAGGGTCGGGGTCCTCGGAGGGACGTTCGACCCGCCGCACAACGCCCATCTCGCGGTCGCGAGGACGGCGCTCCGGCAGTTCGAGCTCAAGCGCGTCGTGTTTGTGCCGAACGGGATTCCGCCGCAGAAGAGCGTCTCCGACGGCGTGACGAGCGAGGATCGGTACCGCATGGCCCGCCTGGCGATTGCCGGGCGGCGGGAGTTCTCGGTCTCGCGGATCGAGATCGACCGAAGCGGGCCCTCGTACACCATTGACACGATCCGCGCGATGGAGGAAGATTGCCCCGAAGGGGTCTGCTTCATCCTCGGGGCGGACCAGATGTTGGAGATTGAAACGTGGAGGGAGCCGCAGGCCCTGCTGGGCAGCGTGTCGTTTGTCGTTGCGCCGCGCGCCGGGATCTCGCTCTCCTTCCTCGGGAGACCGCCGTATGACGTCGCGTCGATCCACGTCCTCGACATGGGCGAGGTTGACCTGTCGTCAACGGCTGTCCGCGATCGAGTAGCGCGCGGCGAGTCGATTGAGGCGTGGGTTCCTCGAAGCGTGGCGCGGTACATCGAGGAACACGGGTTGTATCGGGTAGGAGTTCGAGTGAGATCCCACGGAACAGGAGGTCAGGATCGATAGCAAGACGTTGCGGGTGAACGAACGGATTCGCGTGCCCGAGGTTCGCGTCGTCGGCGACACGGGAGAGAACCTCGGCGTGCTGCCGACGCAGCAAGCCATCGCGTTGGCGAAGGAAAAGGGACTCGACCTGGTCGAGGTGGCGCCCCAAGCGACGCCGCCGGTTTGCCGGTTGGTGGACTTTGGCAAGTTCCACTACCAGCAGGAGAAGAAGGAGCGCAAGCAGAAGCATCGCTCCAAGCTGAAGGAGATCAAGTTCACGATCAAGATCGGTGAGCACGATTTCCAGACCAAGCTCTCCCGGGTTCGCGAGTTCCTGTCTCACGGGGATATGGTCCGCATCAGCATCTTCTTCCGCGGGCGAGAGATCGTGCACGCCTCACGAGGCCACGACCTCCTCAAGCGGGTGGAGGAAGAGGTCAAGGACATCGCCCGGGTCGAAGGAACGCCGATGGCCAAGGGCAAGATCCTCCAGATCATGATCGTTCCCGCGCAACATTCCTGACCGCCCCTCGGGGAGGAGGACGTACGGTGCCGAAGCAGAAAACACACTCTGCATCGAAGAAGCGCTTCACACGGACAAAGAGTGGCAAGATCATGCACACGATGTCCAATTACTGGCACAAGAACGTGAAGAAGCGCCCGAAGGCGAAGCGGCACGCTCGCATGCCGAAAGAAGTGACCGGCGGGCTGAAGAAGATGCTCGAAAAGATGCTCTCGAAGTAGCCCTCCGGGGAGACGAAGGAGAAGACCATGCCACGAGCGCGTGGAGGCAGTAAGAGACTCGACAGCCGTAAGAAGATTCTGAGTCTCGCCAAGGGGTTCAAGGGCAAGCGGGGGACGTCGCATAAGATCGCGAAGCAAGCGGTCATGAAGGCCCTGCGCAACAGCTACATCGATCGCAGGCTCCGCAAGCGCGACTTCCGACGGCTGTGGATCACCCGAATCGGGGCGGCGGCGAAGCTGAACGGGCTTTCGTACTCCGCCTTCCTCGGGGGGATCCAGCGCCGCGGCGTCCTTCTGAACCGGAAGATGCTCGCGGACATCGCCGTTCGCGACGAGCGGGCGTTTGCTGCGCTCGCCGATGTGGCGAAGGAAGAGGCCGTCAAGGGGTAGCGGTGGACGCGGCCGCGCGATCGGAGCGGGGATCCGACGGGGCGAAGCCCGGCTGTGCTTCGCCTCGGGTGGGAGACGTCGTCTTGTCGGTCCGGGGGATCGAGCTTGAGGGACCGCACGGCGTCTACCCGCAGGAGCAGGAAGCGGGGAATCGCTTCACCGTGGATGTCGAGATGCGCGGACTCTTCGCGCAGGCCGTGGAGTCGGACGAGCTTTCGGACACCGTCGACTACGATGCGGTTGTGCAGCGCGTTTGCGAAGTGAACCGGAGGCGTACGTTTCACCTCATCGAGTCCTTTGCCGGTGCGATTGCTGACGAGCTGCTCGATCGCTTCGAGCGCGTTTCCGAAGTCCGGATCCAAGTTCGCAAGCTCTCCGTGGCCAAGCTGGGGCCGAATGCATGGACGATGGTCGAATTGAGCCGGCGGCGGGCCTAGATCCCGTGGATGTGTACATCCTTTTCGGATCGAACCTGGGGGACCGGCGTGAGAGGATCGAGCGAGGGCTGGCTCGAGTGGCGCAACGAGGCGTCCGATGGACGGCCCGGTCTTCGGTCTACGAGACGGAGCCGGTGGGGCTCTCGGACCAGCCTTGGTTCCTGAATCTCGTCGCGCGCGGCACGACAACGCTCTCCCCGCGGGCGCTCCTCGCGGCCTGCCAGGACGCCGAGACGGCGGAAGGGCGGGTTCCGACGGTGCGGTTCGGACCGCGCACGCTCGACGTGGACATTCTTCTCTACGGGACCCTGCAAGTCGACGAGCCGGACCTCTCGATTCCCCATCCGCGGATGAACGAGCGACGCTTCGCCCTCGCTCCGCTCGTGGAGATTGCCGCCGACCTCTCGGACCCAAGGGATGGACGACGGTTCGCCGAGGTCTTGGCGGGACTCGATGAGGGAAAGAAGGTGCTGAAATCGACGACAAGAGAATCCTGATCTCGGTCGACCTGACCGAGGACGGCGACAAGAGGACACGCGTCGCCCTTCTCGAAGAGGGTCGTCTGATGGAGATCTACTACGGGCATCCGTCGCACGAGAAACTGGTTGGGAACATCTACCGGGGGCGCGTTGAGGACGTGCTTCCGGGCCTCGGATCGGCGTTCGTTGACGTCGGCGAGCGGAAGAGCCTCTTCCTCTCCCAGAGTGAGATCAACGATCCCTACCTGATTGAGAAGGGCTTCAAACCGTGGCAGTCCGGGGTTCCCATCAACAAGCTCCTGCGGCCGGGGCAGTTCGTCACGTTGCAGGTTCGGCGGGACGGAATCGGCAGCAAGAACCCCCAGGGGACGATGAAGGTCAGCCTCCCGGGGCGTTTCTGGGTCTACCTCCCCACGGAGGATCGGCTCGGGGTCTCGCGGCGGGTGGAGTCGGTGCGGGAACAACGTCGGATCCGCCGGGTGGCGCGAGCCCTCAAGCGTGACGGCGAGGGGATGATTGCGCGCACGGCGGCGCAATGGGCAAACGACGAGGAGCTGGAGCGGGACTACCACCTGCTCGTCGAGACGTGGGAGCGCGTCCAGGACGCCTCGAAGGCGACGAACGGGGCGCGGCTCCTGTACAAGGCCATGGGACTGGTCCAGACGGTGCTGCGCGACCGGCTCGGGCCGGAAATCGGCGAGGTCGTCGTCGACTCCCCGTTCTTCTTCGAGAAGATCAACTCGTTCCTCGACTACATGCAGCTCGGGGAGTTCAAGGAGCGGGTTGTTCTGCACAAGGGAGCGGATCCTCTCTTCGCCAAGTACAACGTGGAGAAGCAGATCCAGGACAGCCTCGCGCGCCGCGTGCCGCTCGCCGGAGGCGGATCGCTCGTGATCGACGAGACGGAAGCGCTCATCGCCATCGACGTCAACACCGGCGGCGACGTCCGTCACCGAAACCAAGAGGCGGCGATCCTGAACACGAACCTCGAGGCGGCGACGGAGATCGCGCGACAGCTGCGGCTTCGCCAGATGAGCGGGATTATCGTCGTCGACTTCGTCGACATGGAAGACCCCGCGCACATCGAGCAGGTGACCGATCGCGTGAAGGAGGAGCTGAAGAAGGACCGAGTCTCGGCGGACTTCGTCGACATGACGGCCCTCGGCCTCGTCGAGATCACGCGGAAGCGCCGGGGCGAGAGCCTTGCCGACATGCTGGAGAATGCGAAGTTCGACGCGTGATCGTCGCTCGGCGAGAGGCGCCGCGCGGCGTTCGAGTCTCTCCCTTTCGGGCGAGACTCGGGGTACAATAGCGCGGCACGGGCGAATAGCTCAGCTGGGAGAGCATTCGGGTCACATCCGAAAGGTCGCAGGTTCGAGCCCTGTTTCGCCCACAGGACGGGAAGGCGAGCGTTGCTCGCCTTCTTTGCTTCCTTGGGAGGGA
>Ga0105104_10002861_pt1 | contig 12435 bp, 6 predicted proteins | sample PPLLaktember2015_3_FD_87034 | JGI IMG/M metagenome (GOLD analysis project Ga0105104, IMG submission 87034) | Freshwater sediment microbial communities from Prairie Pothole Lake near Jamestown, North Dakota, USA - PPLs Lake P7 Core (6) Depth... | ecosystem: Environmental > Aquatic > Freshwater >...
AGTTGCAGGTGGGAAAGGACACCGCGAGTTGAGCGAACAAACGAGACTCGCTCCCAACCCGCAACCTGCACCCTGCAACCCGCAACCTGCAACTTGCAACCTGTGACCTGTTAACCAATGTCAACCACGGGCACTCTCTGGTACAAAGACGCAGTTATCTACGAGCTCCACGTGCGTGCATTTTATGACAGCAACGGCGATGGAATCGGCGATTTCGCAGGTCTGACCCAGAAGCTCGACTACCTGCAGAACCTTGGCGTCACTGCGATCTGGCTGCTCCCGTTTTACCCGTCGCCGTTACGGGACGATGGCTATGACATCGCCGAGTACAAGGACGTCCACCCGACGTACGGCACGTTGCGCGACTTCAAGTTCTTCTTGAGAGAGGCCCACGAGCGGGGACTGCGCGTGATCACCGAACTGGTGGTAAATCACACCTCCGATCAGCACCCTTGGTTCCAGCGGGCGCGGCGGGCGAAGCCGGGGACGAGTGCCCGCGATTTCTACGTCTGGAGCGACGACCCGCATAAGTTCTCCGAAACCCGGATCATCTTCAAAGACTTTGAGTCCTCGAACTGGTCCTGGGACCCGGTTGCCGGGGCCTACTACTGGCATCGGTTCTACTCGCATCAGCCCGACCTTAACTTCGATAACCCGGCAGTCCACAGGGCCGTCTTCAACGCGATGGATTTCTGGCTGGAGATGGGAGTGGACGGGCTGAGACTTGATGCGGTCCCGTATCTTTACGAGCGCGAAGGGACCCACTGTGAGAACCTGCCGGAAACGCATGCCTTCCTCAAGAAGCTGCGGGCGTACGTGGACAGCAGGTACCGGGACCGAATGCTGCTCGCTGAAGCTAACCAATGGCCCGAAGATTCGGTCGCCTACTTCGGTGACGGCGACGAGTGCCACGTCGCCTTTCACTTTCCACTGATGCCGCGGCTCTTCATGGCGATCCGGACAGAGGACCGCTTCCCGATCATCGACATCTTGAATCAGACGCCGGCGATTCCCGAGTCAGCGCAGTGGGCTTTGTTCTTGAGGAATCATGACGAGCTGACACTCGAGATGGTGACCGACGAAGAGCGCGACTACATGTACCGGGTCTACGCCAACGACCCGCAGGCCCGCATCAATCTGGGCATTCGCCGGCGCCTTGCGCCGCTTCTCGGGAATCATCGGCGCAAAATCGAGCTGATGAACGGACTCCTCCTCTCTCTCCCCGGCACCCCGGTGCTTTATTACGGAGACGAGATCGGCATGGGGGACAACATTTACCTGGGGGACCGTAACGGCGTTCGGACTCCCATGCAGTGGGGACCGGATCGGAACGCCGGCTTTTCGCGAACTAATCCCCAGAGGCTCTATCTCCCGATAATCATCGACCCGGAGTACCACTTTGAGTCGATTAACGTCGAGGCGCAGCAGGGGAATCCGCACTCGCTGCTTTGGTGGATGAAGCGAGTGATCGGTTTTCGAAAACGATCGAAGGCGTTCGGCCGTGGCAGCCTGCAGTTCCTGCAAGCCAGCAACCCGAAGGTCCTCGCCTTTGTGCGGCAGTATGAAAACGAGACGATACTCGTAGTTGCCAACCTTTCGCGGTTTGTCCAATGCGCGAAGCTCGATTTGTCCGAGTTCAAAGGGAAGCACCTTGTTGAAGTCTTTGGTCAAAACACTTTCCCGCCGGTTGAAGACCATCCCTATTTCTTCACCATGGGGCCTCACAACTTCTACTGGTTCAGTGTGCGCACTATTCGGGAGGAATTTGGAGTGATAACCCGAACCGAGATTCCCGTTCTGGAGGGCGTGCGTTCCTGGAAGGAGCTTTTTGAGGGCGTGCGGCGAACCCCCCTGGAGCAACTCCTGCCCGATTACCTGGCTGCTCGGCGATGGTTCGGCGGAAAGGCCCGGAAGATACGGTCAGCGCAGGTCAGCGACATCGTCCCATTCCCGTACGATGGTTCGCACGCTAACCTTTGCTTCATCTCGGTGGAATACGTCCAGGGGGACTCTGAGACGTATCTGCTCCCCCTCAATTTCGCGCCAGGCGACCTGGGCCGCGAAATAACGAGAGCCAATCCCCAGGCCGTCCTTGCGCGCTTTCAGACCGGTCACCCGGGTGAGGGAGAGGCGGTCATTTATGACCCGCTCTTCGAGCCGCGCTTCGCCTCGGCTCTGCTTTCATTCATGAAAGCCAAGCGATCGGTGAGGGGAGAGGCCGGAGAATTGGAGGGCTGGACAAGCCGCGAAGCCAGGCGGCTGGCTGGGTCCGCGGAGGAGTTGGAGCCTTCGGCCGTGCCGGCAGAGCAGAGCAACACCTCGATCGTTTTTGGCGACCAGTTCATTTTCAAGTTGTTTCGGAAAGTGGAGTCGGGGATCAATCCTGATCTCGAGATCGGTCGCTTGCTGACTGAGCGAGGGTTTCCGCATGCGCCGCAGGTCGCCGGCGCCCTGGAGTACTTCAAGAGTGGCCGGCAATCGATGACCGTGGGGATTCTGCAGAATTTTGTGCCAAACCAGGGCGACGCCTGGCAATACACCACGGAGATCCTGAAGCGTTATTTCGAGCGGGTGCTGGCGCGGTCTGGCGAGGAGCGGCAGAAGGCAGTGGTCCCGGGAACATCCCTCTTTGACCTGCTTTCCGGTGACATCCCGGCCGAGATCTACGAGATTGTCGGAACCTATCTCCAGTCTGCGCAGCTTCTCGGGCAGAGAACCGGTGAAATGCACGTGGTCCTGGCCTCGGAGAACGAGCGGCCCGAGTTTGCTCCCGAACCTTACTCCACTCTCTCCCAACGGTCCCTCTACCAGTCGCTCCGAAGTCTCTCGACCCAGGTACTCAGTCTTCTCCGGTCGCAGCTCTCCGCCCTCCCTGAATCGATACGGGCTGAGGCCGCGGGGCTGGTCGCGGAAGAAGAACGGATCGGCGAGATCTTCAAACAGTTGCTGGAGCGGCGGATCAATGCGTCCCGTATCAGGGTTCATGGCGACTACCACCTTGGGCAGGTTCTGTACACTGGGAAAGACTTCGTGATCATCGATTTTGAAGGGGAACCTGCGCGCCCGCTCAGCGAGCGCCGCCTCAAACGCTCGCCGCTGCGCGACGTGGCCGGCATGCTTCGCTCGTTTGACTATGCAGTCCATAACGGCCTTCGCGTCCAACACGCGAGCGGCCTGATCCGGGGCCAGGATCTGCAAGTGCTCGAACCCTGGGCAAGGACCTGGAATACATGGGTCTCCGTGGCCTTTTTGCAGTCATACCTGAAAGCGGCGGGACAGGGCAGATTTCTTCCGGACAATCAGGAGGATCTCCAGCTCCTGCTGCGAATCCTGGTCCTGGAAAAGGCCATTTATGAATTGGGCTATGAGCTGAACAACCGCCCCGACTGGGTGCCAATCCCGTTGGCCGGGATCAGGCAGCTGATCGGGCAAGTGACACCGACCAGCACGGGCTAGCACGGACCGGCACGGACGCGCCGCATTACGGTCCGTGCTGGTCCGTGAAAGTCCGTGTTAGTCCGTGCTGGTCCGTAGGCCGAACGAATTTATGTCTTCAACGATTATTGAAAACTCGCTTCTAACGGACGATGACCTTCACTACTTTCATGAAGGGAGTCATCTGCAACTCTACGAAAAGCTCGGCTCGCACCTGGTCGAATTCGACGGCCGGCCTGGCGTCTCGTTCGCTGTCTGGGCTCCCAACGCGGAAAAAGTATCCCTCATCGGCAACTTTAACGCCTGGTCGAGAGAGTCTCATCCCCTCATACCCAGGGGCCAGACCGGGATTTGGGAAGGGTTCGTGCCCGGTATCGGCAAGGGGGCCATTTACAAGTACCACATCCTCTCCAGGTACGGGGGATACCGGGCCGATAAGGCCGACCCGTTCGCGTTTCGGGCGGAAACGCCCCCCAACACCGGATCTGTGGTATGCGACCTCGAGTACCAGTGGAACGATGGAAGCTGGATGGGAGACCGCGCCCGGCGCCAGGCGTTCGATGCGCCCATCTCCATCTACGAGGTGCACCTCGGCTCATGGATGAGAGTCCCGGAGGAAAACAACCGATTCCTGAGCTACCGTGAGATAGCTCCAAAACTAGGTGAATACGTGCGGAGGATGGGGTTTACCCACGTGGAGTTCCTGCCCCTGATGGAGCATCCGTTCTATGGTTCCTGGGGTTACCAGACGACCGGATACTTCGCTCCAACGAGTCGCTACGGGACTCCCCAGGATTTCATGTATCTGATCGATGTCCTGCATCAGAACGAGATCGGAGTGATCCTCGACTGGGTCCCCTCGCATTTCCCAAGCGACGAACACGGTCTGGCTTTTTTTGACGGCACGCACCTTTACGAGCACGCCGATCCGCGCCAGGGAATCCATCCCGAGTGGAACAGCTACATCTTCAATTACGCGCTGCCCGAAGTGCGAAGTTTTCTGCTCAGCAACGCCCTTTACTGGCTTGGTCTGTTTCACGCGGACGGTTTGCGCGTCGACGCCGTCGCTTCGATGCTTCACCTGGACTACGGCCGGAAAGCCGGGGAGTGGATCGCGAATGAACATGGTGGCAGGGAGAATCTTGAGGCAGTCTCCTTTCTCCGGCGGCTTAATGAGGAAGTGTATCGCCGGCATCCGGATGTGCAAACCATAGCCGAGGAATCCACTTCATGGCCATTGGTTTCGCGCCCTCCATACGTCGGGGGGCTCGGGTTCGGCTACAAGTGGGACATGGGATGGATGCACGACACACTCGAGTACATGGCCCAAGACCCGGTCTTCCGCAAATACCATCATAACAAGCTGACTTTCCGAATGATGTACGCCTTTCACGAGAATTTCATCCTTCCGCTTTCCCATGACGAAGTCGTCTATGGAAAGGGATCGCTTCTTCGCAAGATGCCGGGGGATGAATGGCGCAAGTTCGCCAACTTGAGGACTCTGTTCGGCTACATGTACGGGCATGCTGCGAAGAAGCTGCTTTTCATGGGCGGAGAATTCGGGCAGTGGAAGGAATGGGTCCACGACGAGAGCCTGGAATGGCATTTACTGCAGTCGCCGCTTCATCAGCAGCTGCAGGATTGGGTTCGCGACCTGAACCAGCTCTATCGACGTGAGCCGGCTTTGCACGAGATTGACTTTGAGCCCGCCGGTTTTGAGTGGGTGGACTGTTGCGATACGGAATCGAGCATCGTGAGCTTCATACGTCGGGCGCGTTCCAATCAGGATCTCATTCTGGTCGTCTGTAACTTTACACCGATACCGCGGCCCAACTACCAGCTCGGCGTACCGCGAGGGGGCTTTTGGCGGGAAATCCTGAATAGTGACGCGCATCATTACGGCGGCAGCGGCCACGGAAACCTCGGAGGAGTGGAAGCTGCGCCGATTTATTCGCACGGCCGTTCCCACACGGTTAACCTGACGGTCCCGCCGCTGGGGACGATTATGCTGAAAAGTGAGGGGTAAGTAATTCGGAGTAGGAACAGTGCAAACAATGAGACTGAGCTGGAATCGCGTTACAGAGCCGCGCACGAAGCACAGGGCTGCGAAGCGTTTTTTGCGGAGCAGCCCGGAGCGGAGTAAGCGGACCACCAATCGTCCCGCAACGTCTGTTGGGTGGTCCGCTTACTCCGGGACTCACAAAGCGAGCCTCTCCGCTTCGTGCGCGGCTCTGTAACGCGATCCCAGCTCAGTCTCACTGCTTGCACGCCCTGACTCGTGAATCGCTTTAGGAGGCTTGTTTGAAGCATTTGGATATTCCTTTGGGGGGGACATGGGCAACGGACGTCGGTTGCCGTTTTCTTGTCTGGGCGCCCGATCATGACCGGCTTTACGTGGACATCATTGCGCCCGAGCAGCGCCAGATCGAAATGGAACGCCTTGAGGCCGGTTACCACCTTGCGGTTGTGCAAGATCTTGGCCCCGGTACCCGGTACTTCTATCGTCTTCCGGGAGACAAACAGAGGCCGGACCCTGCATCCCGGTCGCAACCCGACGGGGTGCACGGTCCCTCCGAAATCCTGCAGGAAGGGTTTGAGTGGCGCGACCAGTTGTGGGACGGCCTGCTGCTCGAACACTACATTCTCTACGAGGTTCATGTCGGAACCTTCACAGAAGCCGGGACCTTCGAGGCCATGATTGCCCAGCTCGATCGACTGAAGGAGCTCGGAATCACGGCTGTGGAACTGATGCCGGTCGCCCAGTTTGCCGGTACCCGAAACTGGGGCTACGACGGCGTTTACCCGTATGCCGTGCAGAAGTCGTACGGCGGAGTCCACGGATTAAAGCGCCTGGTAGACGAGTGCCATCAGCGGAGTCTGGCCGTTGTCCTCGATGTTGTCTACAACCACCTCGGACCCGAAGGGAACTACTCGGCGGAGTACGGTCCCTATTTCACCCCGAAGTATGCCACGCCGTGGGGCCAGGGGGTCAACTTCGATGGCGCCTTGTCGGATGAAGTCCGCCGCTTTTGGCTGGAAAATGCCTTGAGATGGGTGACCGAATTTCATATCGATGCGCTGCGACTGGACGCCATCCACGCCATTCTCGACTTCTCGGTTCAGCCTTTCCTGCTTGACCTGTGCGTCATGGTTCATCAGCGGGCCGCGGAACTGAACCGGAGAATTTACCTGATTGCCGAGTGTGACCGGAGCGACCCGAAAACGGTGACGCTTCCGGACCAGGGCGGATACGGCATGGACGCGGTGTGGAATGACAGTTTTCATCACGCCCTCCACACTGCCTTAACGAGCGAGCAGGGCGGCTACTATGTCGATTACAAAGGGCTACCTGACCTGGTCAGGGCGTGGAGGCAGGGCTTTGTCTACTCCGGCGAGTACTCGCCCTACCGCCGCCGTCGTCATGGGGCCAGTTCGTCCGAGATTCCGGCCCGGCGCTTTGTGGTTTTCTCCCAGAATCACGACCAGATCGGAAACCGCGCGTTGGGAGAACGGCTAAGCGACCTGGTGTCATTTGAGTCCCTGAAACTCGCGGCTGCCTGCATCCTGCTATCGCCGTACGTCCCCCTGCTCTTTATGGGGGAGGAATATGCCGATCCCGCGCCTTTCACTTTCTTCGTGAGCTATGGCGATGAACAGTTAATCGAAGCCGTTCGCAAGGGCCGGCGTGAGGAGTTTGCGGACTTCGAGTGGCAGGGTGAGATTCCGGACCCCCTGGCAGAGGAGACGTTTCGTCGGGCCAAATTGAATCACGCCTTACGCACAGAAGGTCATCACCAGGTTCTGTGCGAGTTCTACAAAGAGCTGATCAGACTGCGGAAGACCTGCCGAAGTCTCTCCAAACTCAGCAAGAAGAAGCAGGATGTCCAGGTCCACGAGGCGAGGGACGCGGTCGTGATCAGACGCGTCGAAGACAGCCAGGAGACGGCGACGATCCTTCATTTTGGCCCGGCTGCCCGCTCTCTTCAGGTTTCCTTGATTGGATCCTGGAATAAGGAGATCGACTCCGCGGACACCCGATGGAATGGGCCGGGAAGCCGGGTGCCCGACAAGATTCAGTCGACAGGCGAATTGGAGCTCCAGGTCGGGGCGACGAGCGTCTTGCTTTTCTCCCGAACGCTGCCTTCGGTGTTTTCGGTTTCGTGGCGGTGGAACGAATGAGGTGCGAAGCATGAGAGTCCCTTCTTCCACTTACCGGCTGCAGTTTCATAAAGATTTCCGCTTCGAGGATGCGCGAAGGCTTGTCGCCTATCTGGAAAGGCTCGGTATATCCGATCTCTACAGCTCGCCCATTTTCCAGGCACGGCCCGGCAGTACCCATGGCTATGACGTCGTCGATCCCACATCCATCAACTCCGAGGTTGGAGGTGCGGATGGTTTCGACGGCCTGGTCGACGAGATCCGTTCCCGGGGCATGGGCCTGCTGCTGGATATCGTTCCAAATCACATGGCCGTCAGCCTGGATAACCCTTGGTGGTATGACATCCTGGAAAACGGCCGTCGATCCGCCCATGCCGAGTACTTCGACATCGACTGGACGCCTGCTTCGGGGATCGCCGAGAACAAGGTCGTTTTGCCCATTCTTCGCACGATCTATGCCGAGGCACTCGAAGGCCAGAAACTCGATCTGTTCCTGGATGACAAGGGTTTTGCGGTCGGGTATTACGGTCTGCGTCTTCCGCTCGAGCTATACACGACGCGCCAGATCCTCTCCTTCGGTGTTGAAAGTCTGAAAGCCGGCGAAACCCGGTCGGCGATCTCCGAAGTGGCGTCTGCCATCGAGCAGTGGTGGAAGAGCCAGAACAGTGCCGCGACTCCCGCGCCTGATCCAACCGAGAGCAAAGAGAGCCGGGACGTGATCCGCAAGCTGCTTTGGGAGATCTACTCGAATAACCCGGAAGCCAAGGCCTTCATCGACGAGAACATCAGGCTTTTCAATGGACAAAAGGGAGAGCCGGAGAGTTTCGATTTGCTTGATCGGCTGCTTAACTCCCAGTGGTACCGCCTCACTTTCTGGCGGACGGCTCTTGAGAACATTAATTACCGGCGGTTTTTCAACATCAGCGACCTGATCAGCGTCAGGACCGAGCAACTGGAGGTTTTTCGGTCCACTCACCGTCTCGTTTTCCAGCTCTTGCAGGACGGTAAGGTAACCGGTCTGCGGGTTGATCACATTGATGGGCTACGTGACCCGCACGAGTACTTGCGGCGGATCCACCGCGCCTGCATTCCGGCTTTCTCGGATGATCACCAGGATGCCGAGCCGGATTTGTACGTCGTGATCGAGAAGATACTCATCGGGGAAGAGCCGTTGCGTAAGGATTTGGCGGCCTCGGGCACGACCGGCTACGACTATCTCAACGTCTTGAACGGAGTCTTTGTTGACCCCGATGGACTGAGCAGGCTTGAACATTTCTACGCCGAGTTCACCGGTCTGTCTCAGTCTTTCAAGGATGTGCGATACGAGAAGAAGAAACTCGTCGTCGGCCGGAAGTTCTATTCGGAGTTCCGTTCCCTTGAAGATCAGTTCAACAAGATTGCCAACCAGGACCGGTACGGCCGCGATGTGTCCCGACGGGAACTCGAGAGGACGCTCCTCGAAGTAATCGCCTGCCTGCCCGTCTATCGCACCTACGTCCGCTCGATCGAATTCTCGGAGGAGGACAAGGAGGTCCTGGACCAGACCTTTGCCGAGGTGAAGTCGAGAAACCCGGGACTCAGTGCGGCGGCGCAACGGTTCGTGAAGCGGGTGTTGACCCTGAATTTCGCCCCCGGTCTGACCCAGCGAGAGAAAGAACGATGGCTCTCCTTTGTGATGCGCTGGCAGCAGTTCACCGGTCCCATTGCCGCTAAGGGAGTCGAAGACACCGGGCTCTATGTTTATAACTGCCTGCTCTCGCTGAATGAGGTCGGCAGCGATCCGGGAGAGGGCGCCGTCTCCCTGCTGGAATTTCATGACTACAATCGAGATCGGGCTGAAAAATGGCGCGTAACCATGAATGCGACATCCACGCATGACACGAAGCGCGGCGAGGATGCGCGGGCGAGGCTAAACGTTCTCTCCGAAATGCCGGACAGCTGGGCCCGCCGGGTCGGACGATGGTCCCGCTGGAACCGCAAGTTCCGCAGCGAAGTCGACGGCAAAGTGCTCCCGGACGAGAACCAGGAGCTCATGCTTTACCAGACACTCCTCGGATCCTGGCCGCTCGATGAAAGCGAGATGAAAGGCTTCAAGGATCGCGTCCTTGGCTTTGTCGAGAAGGCGATGCGCGAGGCTCAGACGTATAGTAATTGGCGACGTCCGAACGAAGCGAACGAGAACGCGGTGAAAGATTTCGTGATCCGAATACTGGCGCGCTCCAAATCCAACCACTTCCTCTCGGACTTTCTCGATTTTGAGCATGAGGTTGCGTTTTTCGGGGCGGTCAACGGTCTCTCCCAGGTGGTTCTGAAAATCATGTCCCCAGGGGTACCGGACTTCTACCAGGGATGCGAGCTCTGGAACCTGGCGATGGTCGATCCTGACAATCGGCGGCCGGTTGACTTCAAGGTGAGGACCGAGTTGCTCGAGGGGATGGCCGGGTCGGCATCGTCGGCCAAAGAGGACGCAGCCGGTTTTCTCGATCAATGGCAGGATGGGGCGATTAAGCTTTTTGTCACTTCGCGATTCCTGAACTTCCGTCGTAGCCACCGCCAGTTGTTTGAAAGCGGCAGCTATACGGGCCTGGACGCTTCGGGCCGGGGGCGGGATTTCGTTTGTGCAATGCTCCGGGACTATCAGGGAAAATGCGTCGTGGGTGCCGTTCCGCGATTGGTCACGAAACTGGTACACCATGGCCAGTTTCCGATTGGCCGGCAAGTCTGGGAAGATACTGTCGTGATGTTACCCCACCGGGCTCCGGTCCGATGGCGAAATATCCTGACGGATGAAACCGTGACCGCACGCGAGGCAGGGGAGCATTTGATCCTGGACGCTTCGGCTGTGTTTGCAACGCTGCCGGTCGCGGCATTGGCGAGCGAGTGATAGCCGTATGTCCTCACACCTTTTCGAACGAGCGATCTGGCTGCCTGCCTCTCGCGACTACCTGTTCGACTTCTTCAGCCGGGCGGAAAACCTCCAGTTGGTCACTCCTCGGTGGCTTGATTTTCAGGTCCTGACACCCTTGCCCGTGGAAATGAAGCTCGGGGCACTTTACCATTACCGAATTAAGCTCTACGGCGTCCCGGTGACATGGCGAACGAAGATCACCGCCTGGGATCCGCCGCGCCGTTTCGAGGATACCCAGTTGGCCGGGCCCTACAAGGTCTGGGTCCACGAACACCTGTTCGAGCCCGAAAACGGCGGGACCCGCATGACCGATCGAGTGAGTTACCGCTCGCGCGGCGGCCCCTTTGAACCGCTTGTTGATTCTGTATTTGTCCGTTCGCGCATTGAAAAGATCTTCGCCTTCCGCGAGGAAGCCTTCCGCCAGCTGTTCACGGCACCCCACGCCTCTCGGCAGGCCTGACGCCTGGGAGCGCAGGCATCCTGCCTGCTTGTGCGATACCTCGATTGATGGTGTTCGCCCGCACGAGCAGGCAGGATGCCTGCGCTCCCAGGATTTCCACACACATGCAATTGGGCTACACTACGGAGGAATGGCGCTAAGGCAGCAGGATGATCAGCACCAGGCGAAGATTCTCGTCGTGGATGACGAGGTCGCCAACCTTCAGAAGCTCTACCGCACACTGGTAGGCCGCTATCCGGTGCTGGCTGCCAAGAGCGCCGGTGAAGCCCTTCGCTTTCTGGAGCAAGATCCCGGCATCGCCGTTATCGTCACTGACCAGCGAATGCCGGACATGACCGGTGTCGATTTACTACGCCACAGCCTCGTCACCCATCCCCATGCCATCCGGGTGATCCTGACGGGCTTTACCGACGCCGACGTGCTGATGGACGCCATCAACACGTGCAAAGTCTTCCGCTACCTGGTCAAGCCCTGGGAGCCGGTCGATCTGCTGGTTACAGTCGAACGAGGGCTCGAAACCTATCGCCTCGTCCAGGAAAACGAACGGTTTCGGCGGGAGTTGATTCGCCGCGAGCGCCTGGCGCGAGAGCTTGAAATCGCCCGAGAAATCCAGAGGTACATCCTGCCTCCCTGCTGCCCGCAGTTGCCCGGTTACGAGATGGCCGTCGAGTATCACCCGGCCTGGGAGGTGGGCGGGGATTTGTACGACTTTGACTTCTCACCCGAGACGCAGGTGCTTCAGGCGGTCGTAGGGGATGTCTCGGGGAAATCCGTTCCCGCTGCCCTCTATGGCGCAGTTTTCAGCGGTCAGCTGCGAACCCTTCTTGCCGAACCCAAACCTCCCAAGGACTCGCTGACTTTCCTGAATTCAAACCTGATCGGAAGGACGCGGGAAGCGAGTTATATTGCGGTGGCTTTTCTGCGCCTGGAGCTTCAAACCGGATGCCTGACCTTCTCCAATGGAGGCTTGCCCTACCCTTATTGCGTTGGAGTCGGACCGGACGGGGACCCGGCCGTCAAACGGCTGGAACTGCCCGGCATTCCTCTGGGGCTCTTTGACGATGGCGACTACCACGAGATGCGGGCGGCGCTCGAGCCGGGAGAGCTCCTCGTAGTGGCGAGCGACGGCTGCACCGAAGCCGAGAACGCGGAAGGGGAGCCCTTTGGCGACGAGCGGTTCGTGGCCTGTGTCCAGCGGCACCAGGACCGAAACCTCGACCACCTGGTTCGCGCCCTCTACGAAGAAGTCTGCGAATTCATGCAGGGCAACGAGCTAAGGGACGACATGACGATTCTCGCCATTCGAAGATCAGGCGACTAGACGAAAAAAGGATGAAGGCGTAGTTGCGGGTTGCGGGTTCCAAGAGAAGCCTCGACGCTTGACCCCCGGAACCCGCAACCCGGAACGCGCAACCCGCAACTCCCAACTCGCACTTCGCTACCCCACACTCGTCCCACTCACCGCCTCGCGACC
>Ga0105104_10002863_pt1 | contig 12433 bp, 13 predicted proteins | sample PPLLaktember2015_3_FD_87034 | JGI IMG/M metagenome (GOLD analysis project Ga0105104, IMG submission 87034) | Freshwater sediment microbial communities from Prairie Pothole Lake near Jamestown, North Dakota, USA - PPLs Lake P7 Core (6) Depth... | ecosystem: Environmental > Aquatic > Freshwater >...
ACCTCCGGCAGGTTCGTGCACATACCAAAGCGTCGTCGCCAGGAGTCCTGATAAAACGTCGGACTCCTTCTGCCGCCGCACTCCAAAAAAGCAACTGCCGATCGCGGCTTTGCCCTGCGTGTCACCCGGCTTCCCGCCTGATCCAGCCCAGCCCGCACCCGGCACGACCGGATTTTGGTTCCCAAAGTGACGCCCGAGGCCTGTTTTTCGCGTCTCACGTTGAGAGGGAGATTATGGCGTCATCTGTGAACGAAACAATCGTCTCGGTCATGTTGGCCGTGCCGGACACGCCGGCAGCGGTGGACTGGTACAAGAAGGCACTCGGTGCGCGCGTGTTGTGGAGCCTGGGTTCAGTTGCCGGCTTGGAGATTCGCGGCGCGCCGTTCTTCCTGCATGAGCCGGTAAAGAATCGTTTCGCCAGTCCGAACGAGATTGGCACGACGACCGCGCGGGTGGAAGTGTTCGTGGACGAACCGGACCAGGTGATCGCGCGGGCCGTCGAGGCGGGCGCGACCGGCGATGATCACGTAAAGAACCACGTCGTGCCCTGGGGGACACACCGTCAGGGTGGATTCACCGACCCGTTCGGGCACATCTGGTTGGTCGGAGATAAGTCCCCTTTGTCCAGGCATAGCCGGAGAAACCGGGCACCAGGCGATCCAGGTCCGTAGGACCGACACGTCTACAGCCGTGATCCTCAGCACGTGTCGGTCCTTCGGACCTGGATCGCCTGATGCCCGGTTTCGATAGACGTGCCGGTCCTACGAACCTGAAAACACAGCCGCCTAGATGGCTACTTCCTTGGGAGGGGCGGTGTCGTCCCTTTTCCCGTAACCAGGACGTGCCCCTTACTTGCCCAGAGCCTTCTGGATTTCCGCGAGCAGCTTATCGGGCTTGATCGGCTTTTCGAGGAATGCTTTCACGGGCATCCACTCGTCGTCCGGCTCCAACCGGAAAGGCAGATCCAGGACCTTCCGCACCCCTGAGAGTATGATCACCGGAATCTTCTGGAGCTCCGGGTCCGCGTGAATCCTCCGAGAAGTCGCGACACCGTCCGGTCCGGGCGGGCCTGCGAACATGACGTCGAGCAGGATAAGATCCGGGGGAGCGCCCTTGGCCTTCTCAATCGCCTTCTCCGGGAGGTAGGCGTAGTCGACACTGTAGCCGACGCTCTCCAAAAGGGTCTTTACCGTATCTACGTGCTGCACGTCATCGTCAACCACGAGAATCTTGGCTTTTGTTTTGATCATGTTGGCCCTTCTTACGTACGAGTTCCGAGTGTGGGGAGAGACAGGGTGAACTTCGTCCATCTTCCTTCCTCGGATTCACCGCTGATCTTTCCCCCGTGCTGTTCGATAATCTCCCTGCAGATATACAAACCAAGCCCGGTTCCTTTTTTGCCCGCGTGCTTGGGATGGTCAATTCTACTGAACTTCTGAAAGAGCAAATTCAGCTTGTCCGGCGCGATGCCGTCCCCCTCGTTCATCACACTCAGGACCGTCTCTCCAGTATCGGTCCCCGATTTCGCTTGCCCGGTTTCGATCTGGATCGTCCCTTCGTTCCTCCCGTATTTGATCGCGTTCGAAAGCAGATTCTCAAATACGATTCGCATCAGGTGCGGGTCGCAACACAAGAGTACATTATCGGGTACCCGGTTCTCTATGCTCATCCCTTTGTCCTCAAGCGAGGGCATGAGCCCTTGGAGGGAAGGCGCGATGATTTCCTGATTGAGATTGACCATGCGGCGGTTCACCTTCAACTCGCCCTTTTCCAGCCGGGAAAGATCGAGATAGTGCTTAACCATCTCGTTCAAGTAGTCGAGGCTCTGCGCTACGCTCGTCAGGATCCTCTGCTGGGTGTCGGAGACCGGGCCGAGGTAGCCGTCTTTTATGGAGTAAACTCCGAGTACCGCCGCACCTAACGGAGACTTGAGCTCGTGCGAGACGAAGCCAAGCATCTCCATATAGTTCCGGTTAATAATGCGGAGCTCTTCATTTCTCCTTTCCACCTGGTCGTGGCTTTGCTGGATCTCCTGCTGGTCTTCGCGCAGTTGTTGCGCCATCTGGTTGAACGACTGCGACAGCTCACCGATTTCATCCTGGGATCGAACCACGATGCGGTGGTCAAGATCGCCTTGCGAGAGGCGCCGTGTGGCGAGGTGAAGCCGGCGAATAGGGCTGAGGATGGTCCTCATCAGCAGGTAGAAAACCGCCATGGCCAGGACCATGCCGCCGAAAACAACGGCAAGGTTCAGGAATATCGCGCGGGAGCGCTGATCGAGGTACCGTTTCTCGAGGGAGCCAATATAGAGCATGCCGATTACTCGGCCGTCCGGATCACGAATAGGATCGTATTGCGAGAGATACCAGGCATTGACGACGAGCGCGCGCCCGGTCCAGGACAATCCCCTGCGCAGGACCCGTTCAGCCACTTCATCCGAGGCGCGGGTCCCGATCGCACGCGTCCCGTCCTGGCCGAGGACGTTAGTCGAGATGCGCCGATCGCGCATGAATACGGTCGCTGTTCCAACCGGCTTTCCCCCGTACTGCTCATTCTCAAACAGCGAGTTGCGGATGCGGTCCACCTTCTCTACCGACCCGTTGAGCAGGTTCCCCATCTGTATGACGCCGATGACACGGCCGTCACGATGGACCGGCACGGCGGCAGCCGTCATCATTCCAACGGCTTCCCCGCCGTAGCGACGACAAAGCTCAACGAGATCCTGCCCCTCAGCCTGCAGTCGTCGCTCATCGAGCAAGACCGTGCCGCCGCATGCCTTCTTCTCACTGAAGACCTTCCGCAGCATCGGGTCGTCGCCGATCCCGTCCGAAGAGCTTTCAGGATGGCGAGTCCTCAAGATCACACGGCCTGAAGCATCGAGGACGTTCAGGATGTCCATGTTCTGGTCCAAACGGATCGCCTGCAACTCATGCAGGACCTCATCTTTCAGTTCGCCATTTGCTCGATCCACCAGGACGCGCTGTAGTCGCCGGTCCTCGGCCAGGACCTTCAGAGTGGCCTGAATTCGCTCGATCTTGCTGTTGTAGATTTCCCAGCCGGCCCTGATATAAAGCCTCACTCGGTTCTCGGCTGCCTTGATGGCGTAGTCGTTTTGCCATTTGAAAGTCATGAAGCCGGCGGAAATGCCCAGAAGCAGAAAGATCGCAATGATTCCTATGTTGGTTTTCGTCTGCAGCTTCATATTCTCGAAAGCAAACCTCATTTGAGCGCAACCGGTCGGGGAAAGACGACAAGGTGAAAACGCCGATCACCGCGGTGTGGTTACCGCTTGCTTCAAGCTCTTACCAGGAACCGACAACATGCATAGCAACACATGCACCACTAAAAGTATTGCTTTATACCCTGAGTGTTAAGGTCAGTCAAGGCGGGGAGGGGGAAGGGGAGTGCTTCAGGTTGTTGCCCAGATCCTTTTGAAGGATCTGGGCCCTGTGCTCGATTCTGCCAACTGTGTCGCTACATAAACAGCTTCGGCAGGTATGCCGGAGCATCGGCGTACTTCGGCACCGACCCGGAAGCCACCTGGTAGACTCGCTCGTGGCTGGCCTTCGCAGCAGTCGCGAGTTCCTCGTACGGCCGGTTACACACATCGAGAAATCCGATGTTGTAGTTTTCTCCGTCAAACCTCCCGAGGGCGGACTGATCGTAGAGAGTGAACCAGTGAACTCCGACGCAGTGTGGATTGGCGGCTGCGTCTTCCAGGTAGACGCGGTAGGCTTGACCGCGCGCCGCCTGGTCCTTCACATGCCCGATACCGGATGCCGGGAGTCCGACATCGAGCGCGCCGAAGTGCCATTCGCCGATCATCACCGGCATGTTCAGCATCTTGCTGATCGTTTCGGTGTCCTGGTAGGGCACCTTTTCCCGGTAGCAGTTCATGCTGAAAACGTCGAAGGTCCGCATTCCTTCCACGACCCACTTGGGCGGAACCGTGTGGTACCGAATCCCGAGATTCAAATGCTTGGGATCCACCTCTCGGCAAGCCTGGCTGAGGGTCTTGAAGAATTTCTCGGTCATGGTCCCGCTGAACTCCTCAAGATCCGCTTGAGCCTTTCCTTTGATGGTCTTCTTCCAGACCCCGCGCTCGATCTCATCGAAGGATGTCTCGATTTCCCAGGCTTTGGCCAGCGCTTGATTGTCCGCATACTTCCCCTTCAGCATCCGGGCCAGCTCTTGTCGAGCCGCACACTCGGGCGTGTTGAAGAGCATTCCGACGGCGGGAAGCTCGCTGGAGAAGCCCCAGGTCGGCTCGTTCATCAGGAAATAACCGATAAAGGCCGGGTCATCGCGGGTTTCGCTGAGCTGCTGGGCAAACTGCCGGGCATCGGCGTCGAAGTCGGGGGCAAAAACATCGGGAAAATCGCGGTAAATCGCGCGTGTCTTTTGGAGCCTCGGTGAGAGGGGACGAACGTAAGGGAACCCGGCCTCGCGGGCAATCTGCCAGTCGGACCAGTTCGCCACGGTATTAAAGCCCAACCGGCGCAGTTCTCCCAGCGCGATCCTCTTCCAGGCGTCATACCAGGTGTCGCCAAAAGCCTCAATGAAATTTGCGGCCAGGTAGTTAATGCTTCGGGCACGCCCGGTTTCGCGGGCTGCGTAGACTCCTTTGTTCCGGGCGGACGCTTCTGGCTGCCACGTAAGAGCCTTCTCGAGTCCTTCACAGTTCGCCTCGGTATCGACCCGCACGCAGTCCATGCCCGCGGACCAGTAGGCGTAACCCTCCGGATCGACGAGCCACCACCGCTTGCCGTCGCGCTCGGTCCGGAAGAACCCGGTTGCTTCAAAACGCTTCTCTTTCCATCCGCCGAATTTTGTAAAGTGAGCGGGAAAGCTCTGCGTGGACGCAGCAGTGGCCTGCTTCTTGAGTCTGTCTGTGACCTCGCCGCGGTTCCTGCTTTTGCCGCGCCACTCGTGCAGCCTGCTTTGGCCGAGGTCGTCCAGGAGTGCGCCCTTCGGCAAGATGAGATCAGCCAGCTTCGGGACTTCGTCGGGAGTCGCGGTGAAGTTGGTCAGACACCAATGGGAGGGCCGTCCCCCGGCGCGCAGCACGGTGAACCTCATTCGGTCCACGCGTTCGAGATTGACCCTTGCGCCGCCGGCCAGGGGCTTGAGCCATGCTCCTTCTCTCTGGAACATCCAGCGGTTCTGATCGACGGCACTGAGCGGCATTCTGATCCGGGCGGAACACTGATTCAGAAGCGCGAACTGGAGCCGGAAGGTTGGGCCGTTTTCGCCCTCCTGCAGAAGAATTTGAAAGACGGTCTGAAAATTCCCGTCAAGAAGGGTATCGGCGGTCAGATACCGGGACGATACCAGGCTCCCGGGGTGAAATCGGTAAAGGAGCCCGTCGCCCTCCGACTCCGAGTTGTACCAGGTTGCCTCAGGGATGGGAGCGGCAGCCGGATCCTGTTTAAGTTTGCCGAGCAATTGCTCCGGCTTCAGGATCAGGCCCCGGATCCCATCGGCCGACGGCGGCCAGACAGCCGCGTAACTGACAAGGGACGGCCCGGTCAGCGCACACAGTTGAATGAAACTCCGGCGATCCAGCCCCTTCTGTTTGTCTCCGGTTTGATCGTTGCTCATCTTCGGTTCTCCATGAGTGAAAGCCCGTGTACGAACTTGTTCGGGCCCGTGACCCGCGCCTCAGTGTATACCACTGACACCGCCGCTACGAGCCACTTCTACGCCATCGCCGGAGAACGGAGGTGCTGATACGTGAACGGCGCGACGCGCGGCGCTGGAGGTGCGGTAATCCCGCTTGTTTGTAGTTCCGCCTTTAGGCGGGCTTTTTACAAGCCAAAATCTTGCAGGAGCTCAGCTCTAAAGGCCCGCCTAAGGCGGAACTACAAACAAAACTCGGTCGGCTTGCGATTTCCCAGGCGGATCATCTTTCCGAGCGCCTGCTGACTCGCGCCGAAACAGCGTGGCTGCGGCGTCTATCGGCCTTTCGGTGCCTGGGCCAGAATCCTGTCGATCACCTTCCGATCATTGGGCAGCAGTCCCGCCTTTTGTACACGCGGAACCATTACGACCCATTGCGGATGAAGCTCGAACGCCTTCTTGAACAGCGGGAGCGAGTCGTCCACGCGGCCCATTTGCACGAGGGCCTGCGCATGCCAGAAGGTCATTTCGGCGATGCGGCTCTTGTCGACGCCGGGCATACTCTGTGCGAGTTTCGCCGCAGCGCCATACTCGCGAAGCGCAGCCTGGTTGTCCTTGCGCTCCACGGCAAGATCGCCGGCATTCATGTGCTGATAGGCACGCGCAAGGCCGACCAGTCGTCGCAGTTCCACCAATGGAGTTTCGTGGTCCTCCACCCGAAGGTCGAAAACCCGGTCTTCCCAAGGCTTGCCGCTCGATTTCGATTTCACGACCAGGATCGCGGCCGACTGCCTTCCTCGCGCGTCCCCACCGGCCGCCTGCGCCGCATCCAGGGCGGCAATCAGGCGATCGGCGAGATCGCCTTTCGTCCCATTGAACGCCTTGTCCATCGCCGGCCAGATCTTGCCGCTCAGCATCATATTGGCCTGAACCGAATACCCCTGGCCGACATGCATGACGCCATCGGCAACGGCGCCGACGATCTTCCTTTCGCTTTTCTTAGAGCCGGCGATATGGCCGGCGGACTCGATGCAGTGCGATCCGCTCCAAACGGCCGCGTTTCCCTGCGCATCCACGAACGCCACCTGGCGGACGTTTCTGGCCGCGTCAGACTTGAGCAGTTGATACAGGGCATCAGGCGCACTCGTACCCCTTCGCATCAATCCCAGGCCATCGCGTCCGTAGCTCGGCTGGACGAACGATTGGGTGGCGACCGCGCCCACGCCGGCCTCAGCCCAGGTCACCACTGTTCCCACCGAGAACCAGTGCGACTGAACCGCAACTCCCATCTCACCCGTCCGGGGATCGCGCGCGACAATCGAGAATGTGTGTGCGAGTTCCCGCGCCCGGGGTCGTCTTTGCGATTGCGCGACCACGCTCGGAATCACTGCTGTAATTGCGAACAGTAAGATCAGTATTTTCATGGCAGCTGAATCAGTGGATGAAAGGAATTAGCTTGCTTACGCGCCGCTGGTAGTCCCGGTAGTCCGGAAACTTTTCGGTCAGCCAGCGTTCTTCATGCGTGGATTTGACGTCGAGGAAGACCGACAGGACGGTGGCGTAGACGAGGGTGAGCCAGCCGTGAACGGCGAGAGCCCACCCGTAGGCGAGGAGAATCCCGCCGGCGTACATCGGGTGCCTCACCAACCGATAGGGCCCGGTCTGAACCAGGCTTGCCTGCGCCCTTGGTCGGGGCAACGGGCTGAGGTTGGAACGGAGCCGGACCAAGCCGGCCAGCAGCAGACCAATGCCGGCAAGCGCCAGCGTCGCGCCGACGATGAGCGTGACTCGGGCAAGGGGGGCTGGCCAGACCGGCAGACCGGGCCAAGTCCTTGGGCCGAGGAACACCGCCGCCATAAGGACGAGCTGGCCGGCCAGGTACCATTCGCCGCGGCCTCCGTGCCACCAGCGCGCCCGACTTGTTGGCATGACGGTTTCCGTAACCTCTTTAAGGTCTTTGGTCATGGATGCTGAGGTGGGGGAATCTCAGCGGCGGTTCAGTGACTCGCTTTGTGAGTCGTATCGAAACCCCGCGCCTCTGAGGAACTGATAGCGCATAACCCAAGAATTTTCAAGCCAATTCCCTCTTGCGCTCTGTCTCAGAATTCGGCTTTCTTTGCTCTCCCCCAGGGGTATTGAACGCCGAGCTTGACCTGTTGACTTGACTTGGCCATTTGGCTAAACTGCCAAACGTGCTTAACCTGTCAAAGAAAGATCGTCTTCGTTTGGAAAGCCGTGCCCGGATCATGAAGGCGCTGGGCCACCCGACCCGGTTATTTATCGTCCAGACCCTGGAGTCCCGCGAGCACTGCGTCTGCGAGCTGACGGCCATGATCGGATCTGATATCTCCACCGTTTCCAAGCATCTTTCGATTTTGAAACAGGCTGGAGTCGTGCAAGACGAAAAACGCGGCTCCCAGGTGTTCTACGCGCTTCGCGTTCCCTGCGTGCTCAGGCTCTTCGAGTGTGTTGAAGCGATCGCTAAAAAGTCTGTAGACGAGTACCTGGAGTTGTCGCAATGAGTACGGGAGTCTGTCCTGTTCCGCCGAGGCCGGCAGCCGTCCCTGGGGCCGCCAAGCCGACGGTCACGCTTGATTTGTGGCGGCAGGAATGGAAAACGTTTCTGGCGATTCTTGCGGTTTTTCTCGGCGCCTACTACCTGCCCGTCGGCACGAATCGCTTCGACAATGCCGTCCTGGAGGCCTTTCACCTTCTGAAGTGGTATGCCCAGGAGCACGTCCTGCTCTGCCTGGTTCCCGCGTTTTTCATTGCCGGAGCGATAGGCGTATTCGTCAGTCAGGCCTCAGTGATCCGTTACCTCGGGGCTCGCGCCAACAAGGTCCTGGCCTACGGTGTCGCGTCGGTGTCGGGCACCATCCTGGCCGTTTGTTCGTGCACGGTGCTGCCGCTGTTCGCGGGGATCTACCGGATGGGCGCCGGACTCGGGCCGGCCTCGGCATTTCTGTATTCCGGGCCCGCCGTTAATGTTCTCGCAATAGTACTCACCGCCCGCGTCCTCGGCATTCACTTAGGCATCGCCCGCGCCTTCGGCGCGATCCTCTTCAGCATCCTTATCGGCCTGGTGATGCACTTCATCTTTCTTAAAGAGGAGCAGCAGAAGCTCCAAGCCCAGATGGCGCTCCCGGAAGCTCCGGAGGCGAAACCGCTCTGGCAGACCAGTCTCTACCTCGGAGCCATGGTCGCCGTTCTCATCTTTGCCAACTGGGGAAAACCCCAGGGAGCGAGCGGCTTTTTTGCGGTGGTCCATGCCATCAAATGGATCCTCACCGGAGGGGCCGCTGCTTTGCTGGGACTTGTACTGGCACGTTGGTTCGGTCTCGGCTGGGCTCGCCTGGCGGCTGTCGGCCTGCCGACCGTGCTGGCGGCTGTCTTTTTTCCCCAACAAATCATCGCCTTTACCGTCGGCAGCCTAGGCCTCGCGATCGCGACAAGCACGGACAGCGGTCCCATGCGCGAATGGTTCAACGCCTCCTGGGGTTTCGCGAAGCAAATTCTGCCCCTCCTGTTTATTGGAATCATCGTTTCCGGTGTCTTGTTAGGGCGGCCTGACCACGAGGGCCTGATTCCGTCAGCCTGGGTGGCTGCCCTCGTCGGGGGCAATTCGCTCTGGGCGAACCTCTTCGCGTCTGTCGTTGCGGCCTTCATGTACTTCGCCACATTGACCGAGGTCCCGATTCTTCTTGGTCTGATCGGGAGCGGGATGGGACAGGGCCCGGCGCTTGCGCTGCTGCTGGCTGGCCCGGCGCTCTCGCTGCCCAGCATGCTGGTCTTCAGAAGCATCATTGGAACCAGGAAGACCGTGGTATTTGTGGCACTCGTTATCATCCTATCGACCTTAGCAGGGATGCTTTACGGCTGGCTGGTCAGGTAGCTGCGGCTTCCCCCGACCGTGGAGAGAAAACGAATATGAGCAAAAGAGCAATTCTTCTTATTGGTTTTGCCGTCGTGGCGCTCCTCACTTTGCTTGGCGTTGTCGATGTCTGCGACTGCACACGGTTCTCAGCCGGCCAATCCCTGGTCGCAGCTGCTGCTGATTCGAACAACACCCCAGCAGATGGCGGCAAGGTCATCGCTTATTACTTTCACGGGACCACGCGCTGTGCGACATGCCGCAAGATCGAGGCTTACTCCCATGAAGCGGTCCAGACCGGTTTCGGGGAAGCGCTCAAGGCAGGGAAGATCGAGTGGCGCACGTTGAACGTCGAGGAGCCGGCCAATCGCCATTTCATCAAGGACTACCAACTCTTCACGCGCTCCGTGGTCCTTACCGCCTACCAGGCAGACAAGCAACTCCGCTGGAAGAATCTGGACAAGGTCTGGGAACTGGTCGGAGACAAGCCGGCGTTCACCCGCTACATCCAGGCCGAAGTTAAGTCGTTTCTGGAGGCGCGCTAGTGGATTCCCTCGTTCTCGCGCTCGGAACTGCCCTGTGGCTGGGGATTCTCACTTCGATCAGTCCGTGTCCCCTGGCCACTAATATTGCCGCTATTTCCTTTCTCAGCCGGCACATAGAAAGGCCATGGAGGACGTTTGTTCTCGGTCTTCTTTACACCGTGGGACGCATTGCGAGCTACATCGGTGTGGGGCTGGTAGTCATGGTGAGCCTCATGTCCGTACCGGACGTCTCCCTCGGCCTTCAAACCTGGATGAATCGCTTGATCGGCCCTCTACTCGTGATCATCGGCCTGTTTCTGCTCAATTTTGTGAGGCTCAACATCCCCGGCCTCGGTTTCGGCCCGGGAGGGCGGATCGAGAGGCTGGCTGACCGGGGCGGGTTCTTGGGAGCCGCCCTCCTGGGCGCCGTCTTCGCCCTTTCCTTCTGCCCCGTATCCGCGGCGCTCTTCTTTGGGAGCCTGCTCCCGTTGGCGCTGGCTCACCAATCCGGAACGGCGATGTTTTCGGTTTACGGAGTGGGGACAGCCGTCCCGGTCCTCGGCTTCGCGACTCTTCTCGCTTTCGCCAGTCACTGGCTGACGAAGGCGATAGAAATCACGGCGACAGTCGAGCGTTGGGCGAAGGTGAGCACGGGAGTCGTATTTCTGGCTATCGGGATTTATTACATCTGGATGTATACCTTCTCTTCCGCCACTTTCTAGAGGCGTCGAGAGAAGGGCCTTAAACAACGGAGGACTTATGAAAATTCAAGTCGTAGGCACGGGGTGCCCCAAGTGTCAGAAAGTGGAACAGAACGTCATTAACGCCTGCGCCCAGCTGCAGCTCGACGCGGACATCACCCACGTAAAGGACATTACCCAGTTCGCCAAACTCGGTGTGATGTTTACCCCGGGCGTCGTCGTCGACGGCCGCGTAGTCTTTTCCGGCAAGGTCCCGAGTGTCGAAGAGATCAAAGCCGCCCTCTTATAGGAGGGACTTTGCTTACCACGTTTCCCCGGCGATGCGATTTCGTGCGGTCAAGCGAAATTCTGCATGAGTTGGGCCTGTCGTATCAGGTCATCGACCCGTCGCCGGCGTATCGGTTGGTCGGCGTCCCGGCCGTTGTTCTCGAGGAGGAGGCACTGCGCCGGCTCTCGAGCATCGCCGCGGACCGATTCCACTGCTCAGGATGGGTCGAATCCCGCCCCCTGACTCGTCCCGTACCTTCAGAAGAACCGGAGAAGTTCACCGAGGAGTGCGTCGGGACAGTCGCGATCATGGTGCTCGGTCCTTGCGTCGCCGACCCTGCCAAGCTACGGCTGATCGCCCACGTTTCGGGCAACCTGGCGGATGCTCTTCCTTATCTCAACGCGGAGATGACGTCCGCTTGCTACAACGCCGGCGGGCCAAGCCTGGTGTTCATGGAGGGATACCGAATGGTCTCGCTCCTGCCGGAACGGATAGCTGTGGCAAAGGCCGACGACATTATCGATGCCTGGCGGGTGCTCGAGGCGGTTCGTCGCCTTGTTAACCGATCCTGGCAGCGTCGTTCGGTGCTGACTCCCTGCTACGAGCGCCGGCAGAAACCGCCGGCCGTGGAGATCTACAAGCGGCTCCCGGGAATCAACTGCGGAGCCTGCGGCGAGTTAACCTGCCTGGCTTTTGCCTTGCGCCTGTCCAACGGGGAGGTCTCAGCCGATGAGTGCACCCCGATCTTTGGCGGTGCTTGGGGGCACCTGAAGGAACCCCTGCTGCAGCTGTGTTCCGGTCTGGGCGTGAGAGCAGGGCTCCAATAAAAAAAACAACAGATAGACATATAGACATAAATCTATCTTTTCTGCTACACTCCACTCATGGATTCGTTGATAAGAGCGCTAAAAGCATTGGCTGATCCGGTTCGTCTGCGCATTGTGGAGTTTTTGCGTCGTCCGGAGCGCAGCTGCTGCTCGAGGGAAGGTGCGGTCTGCGCCTGTGACCTCGACAAACACTTGGGACTGACCCAGCCGACGGTAAGTCATCATATGAAAACCCTCGTCGATGCTGGGCTCGTTCGGGCGGAAAAGCACGGCCGCTGGGTGTACTACGAATTGAACCACGAGGCATTCGACCGCATCGTCGAGTCCCTCGGACAGTACCAAGCCGGGCCGGTCCCAACCGCCGATTGCAGGAGCGCCGACCCGCACGATCGCGGAGGACTGTAATGGACGGAACAACCAAACGACTGTCCTTTCTGGACCGTTATCTGACCCTCTGGATTTTCTCGGCCATGGTTCTTGGCGTCGGGCTGGGCTATTCCATTCAGGGGATCGAAGGATTTTTGAATCGTTTCCAGGTGGGAGCGACCAACCTCCCGATCGCCATCGGCCTGATCTTGATGATGTATCCGCCGCTTGCGAAAGTGCGTTACGAGGAGCTTGGC
>Ga0105104_10002864_pt1 | contig 12433 bp, 5 predicted proteins | sample PPLLaktember2015_3_FD_87034 | JGI IMG/M metagenome (GOLD analysis project Ga0105104, IMG submission 87034) | Freshwater sediment microbial communities from Prairie Pothole Lake near Jamestown, North Dakota, USA - PPLs Lake P7 Core (6) Depth... | ecosystem: Environmental > Aquatic > Freshwater >...
CTCGCGGAATCTGCCGTCCGCCACAGCCGCTGCCAGTTCGCCATGAGCAATCGCCACAAGACGCGCGGATTGGGCGGACTCCAAGGCGGTCAAGCTGCGAAACAGCATTTGCTGCTGGCCCGGAAGCAGCCTCTCAATAAAATCAATGCACACGGTTCCACCCGGTGCTTGATCCATGCATCCGGACAAAGAATCCGATCCGTTTTCTTTCAGCAGGTGCCCGGCTGTGATACTATGCAACGGCTCATTGCGAAAACACCCTGCCCAATGCAGTGCTTTGGCTGCCAAGGTTTTGCCTGTCCCAGACTCTCCGGTAATCAGAACCGGATCAGTGCGTCCCGCCAGATCGCTCAAACGCTTGAACAACGCCTGCATGCACGGGCTGGTTCCGTTTAAACCATGAAACGCATGCCGTTCATCGTTTTGGGAAACAGCCGATTCCCCCGACCTTTGTAATTGCATTTTTCAAATCTCCATAGCCTTTTTCGATGTGGTCTTGCTCCCTTTTGATGGGTTTCACGGATTGTCTTAAAACAATCCCAATATTTCCGACTTATTCTTTCATAATATCGGCTGAAATGATCCACATGTTAAATATTGAACAATCGTGACAAAGCCATCGAAATTGTGGATAATTTTTTACCCACATATATAAGAAAAAGCCCCGGAATCGGGGCTTTAGACAGACAAACACCGTAAAAATCAGGAATCCAACGCTGCCGATGCGGCCTGCATCGCCCGGACAACATTTTCGATATGTTCATCAAGCGATACTCCCAGAAGGTCGGCTCCGCGAAGGATATCTTCCCGATTCACCTTGCGCGCGAATCCGGTCTCTTTCATGCGCTTACGCACGGATGACGGTTTCAAATCTGCAAGCTTCTTGCTGGGAAGCACGAGTACCGCAGCCGTTACTAATCCGGTTAATTCGTCACACGCAACCAGCGTCTTAGCCATCAGAGTCTCAGGCTGCACACCCGAATAGGATGCGTGAGACAGAATCGCGTTCAACCACGTTTCGGGCACTCCTAAAGTGCGTAGGTGCTCCACTCCGCGGAAGGGATGATCCTGTTCAGTCGGATAGCGCTCATAGTCGAAATCATGCAGCAATCCCACCGCCGCCCATTCTTCTTCCGGTTCTCCGAACCGTGCGGCATAAAACCTCATCGCCGCTTCCACGGCCAGTCCGTGTTTCCGCAGACTTTCGGATGGAGTCCATTCGCAGAGTAATTGCCAGGCTTGTTCGCGAGTCATATCCCACCCTCCCTTAGTCATCAGCGGGCTTCTGCACATAGAAGTAGGCTGTATCTATCCCCACCGCGCAGAATACTCCCAATCCACCGCTGACGTTCGATTGCGGATTGCTCTGCGGATCACCGGGATAGTTGGTGAAAAAGTAGTTATAAGCGGGCAAATCGCAGGACAGGACAAGAACCCGGTGCCGGCCTTCAAAATTCAGAGCAATGGGCGGCATGAGCAAATACGTTTCGTATCGCTGCGGCCAGATGATTAACGGAAGATCGGACATTTGCTGATTTTCGTCGCGCAGGGGACGATCTTCCCAATCCGGTTCAATGTTTTCCACAATGATCGTGTATCCTTCATTGCGGGGATCGAAATTCCACTGGAGATAACACTCGAATTCTCCCAGCACGAAGCTGTCCATGGCGACGGGATCCCGCCATACCTGTAAATTCGTGGAGTCTATATGCAACGCGGCCGCAGCCGAATCGGTTTGCGCCGTTAAAACGGAACTTCCCGATTCCACGCGAATGCGGTAGCTCGTTCCGGTCGTGACCAGATGGGAATCCGCGGGCAGGGAATAGACGCCTGTCAATGCGGAGTCTTCTCGCAGAACAAATTCGCGTTCACCAGTCCAGATGCGTACGTCCGCGCCCGTTACGCCCACGGCGGAATTGTCAAAATAAAGGCCGGTCTTGACCGTATGAATGAGCCGCACGGATAAGGGCTGATCCACCACCATAAATCCCTGCAGCACGAGTTGTTCATCGAAGTAGTCTTCGCCTGAATTATCACAGCCCGTAAAGACCACCGTCCAGGCCGCGGCGATGAGTAGAAGTGAAGTGCCTATTTTTTTCATTTTAAAACTCCACCGTTAAGCCAAGAGAAGGAAGAAACGGAAGCTGCCCGACGGATTTCATCTGCACCGGATTCTTGGCCAGATCATAATCCAGAGCCAGAACGTTCTTGTGGTTGTACACGTTGATGATCTCGACGTACGGATTGATGCTGTATCCCTGATAGTCATAGTGAACACGATAGGCCAGATCCAGACGATGATATTCCGGCATGCGATAGCCGTTTTTCGGCCCTCTCTGGAAAAAGTAGGGAGGCTGATCCAGACGGATGCTGTCTGTTCGCCGCGACTTCGTCAACGGCTGGCGGCTGCCGTCATTGTAGCGGGCTTCACGCCTGCCGTTCTTTCCGATTTTTCGGCTGGCAAGCAGGTTGGCATTATGCAGCCGGTCGAATATTGCCGGATACTCGTTTTTCCCCCAGAAATCAAACTGGCGATTGGATCGTGCCAGCCCGTAGCCCCACATAAACGTATAGCGGCCCCATTCACCCTGAAACAGAACGTCCCCGCCCCAGGCGTAACCCTTGCCGACGGTGAACAGATCGGCAAGGTCATCGGATTCCTCAACCATTTGATAGGGGTTGTATTCGATGATGCGGTCGAAACTCTTGTAGAATGCTCCCGCGGTCAGTTTGAACGGTCCTTCCCAGTCATTCTCATAGGTCAGCGCGTAGTGCCATGCTCGATTCGTATTGAACGACTTATCCAGCAGCACATAGCTGTTGAACATCGAGGCGAAACCGTCCCCGAATGTCACTTGCTGCAGCGGCTGAGCGTATAGACCGGCGGCCGCGCTGATGTTGGACGTTGCGCTCAGTTCGTGCTTCACCGATAACCGCGGCAAGTACTCCGTGTGACCGGACAGCGTGTTGTGTTCGATTCGGAATCCCGGTGTGATCGTCCAGAGAATCGTGGGTCTGTAGTCATCGGAGATATAGGCCGCATACTGCATCCCCCGGTAGTCTCTGTCGTGGAACACTTCCTGATCGGAACGAATGGTCAGATTCAAGAAAAGACTCTTCGCCATTGCGCCAAAATCAAACGTGTGATTCGGAGTGGCAAAAAAACTGATATCCGTTTTAAACGTGACGTCACGGATGTTGTTTTTGAACTCGCTGAATTGATCCGACGTCTCGAAGCGGAAATCGGAATCGTAAAAACTTCCGGCCACGGTGTTGGTCGAAAACCATTTGTGGTTAAAAATCTTGACATAGGGAATGCTGAACGTGTTGTTGCCCCACGTCATGCGAATCCGGTCATCCGTGTCGTTCGTCAAATGAAGCACGTCGCGGCCCAGATAAGCGGATGGTGAAATGCGGTCGCCGTTCGGAAAGTCGCGCGTGATTTTAGCGTTCACATCGTAAAAATAATAGGGGAAGTCGTCTTCAATTATCCCCGCGTTCTTCATGGCTTTCGTTGTGCCGTCCAGATAGGTGCGGCGACCGGCAACGAGCCAGGATCCGCGATGGATGGGACCTTCGAGTGTGCCGTGCGCGGACAGCATGGACAGACCCAGCTTGCCCTGTACTTTATTGCGGTTGCCTTCGCGGTCGGCCACATCTACAACAGCCGACAAGCGGCCGCCGTACTTTGCGGGAAAACCACCCTTAATCAGCTTGACGTCTTTAATCGCGTCCATGTTAAAAACGGAAAAAAGTCCGCCCAAATGAGTCGGTTTATATACGTCAATGCCGTTTAACAAAATCAGATTCTGATCGCTGGAACCGCCCCATATGTTCAGTTCAGAAGAGAAATCAGACGTAGCCAAGATGCCCGGCATGGCCTGCAATGCGCGAAACAAATCGGGTTCCGCCAATCTGGGCATCGCCGCCAGTTCTTTGGTTTCCAGACTATATTGAGCGACTTTCGGAGTGTATTCGCGTTCGCCTTCGCGCTCCGCGATGATTTCCACTTCATTGAGATTGACCGCTTCCGGAATCAGCCGAAGCACTAAATGCTGATCCTGACCATCGGCAAGCTCAACATCCTTTTTTAATGACCGGTAGCCAAGCGCCGATAAGACGAGATTAAGCCGCCCCGGTTCCAAATCTGCAATGGAAAAAAAGCCTTCGACATTGGCGGCGGCGCCCCGCTCTGTTCCTTCCACCATCACACTCACGCCGGGAATGGATTCGCCGGTCTCGCGATCGAGAATTTTGCCCGAAATCGTAGCCGTCGCACCGGCAAGATTTGGAATCATGCTGACGAAAAATACCGCCGCAAGAAGCACGTACTTGGTTGTGTTTGCCATCAATGTTCCTTCTATCAATGTTCGAAATGGAATAAAAGTTCTCTGAATGAAGCGCTGAATCCGCTCCAACTAAGGCGCATTTTTCGAAATACGCGGAGGAAATATTCCCAACTCCTGTCCGGTCTCCAGAATAAACTGGCGGAGCACTTTCATCGTGATCCGCAGTTCGTCCAGATTGTATTCACGGGAATAATCGCGCATGGATTGGACAAAAAACTCGTCCACTTGTTGCAGCAGCGTTCTGCCCGCATCCGTAATCTCAACTAAAGAGACGCGGCGGTCCGTCGGCGAGGGGATACGGCGAACTAATCCGCGCGATTCCATGTCATCTACCATTTGCGTAAGATTGGAGGCGCTGCGCGGGAGAAACAGCCAGTTCTTCAACTCCGTCATGGAAAGACTCGGCTGTGCAACCAGTCCGGCCAGCAGGCTGTATTTCGGCACGGTCAGTTCAAACTTGCCGAAGATAAACTGATCACCACCGCGCAACGCGATCTCACCGGCAATAATCAAGAAAGCCGGAAAAGCCTTTACCAGTGAATTGGTATCATTGGGATTATAGTTCAGCGGATCGGTGTTGAGTGATGTCATAAACAGAATTTTTTACAACTAAAATGTTTACATGTAAAATATGCATTCATAAATAATATTTCAAGGTAATAATGATTTGTTAATTATTTGTAAATTGGTTATTAAAGTTTTTTAATACTGAATTTCTCCTTCTTTTAGGAGGCAACCATAAAAAAGGCGGGCCAGCGGCCCGCCTCGCCTTTCATCGGACAAATAACCTATAAACGGTAAAGATCGGAATACTTGTCGGTCAAATACTGAAGGTAATCGGCGGTACCCAGCGGTTTTCCCGTAGCTTTCTGCAGAAGCTCATCGCGTGACCAGCGGCGGCCGTGCTGGTGCACATTCGCGCGCAGCCATGTCAATGCGTCGGAAAACTTGCCCGTGGCAATTTGTTTATCCAGATCAGGCATAGCGCGCTTCATCGCCGACCAGAATTGCGAAGCGGCGATATTTCCCAAACTGTACGAGGGGAAATAGCCGAACATCCCTCCCGACCAGTGCACATCCTGAAGGACTCCTTCCCGGCCATTGTCCGGCGGAACGACTCCAAGATAGTCTTCAATCTTGCGATTCCAAGCACGCGGCAGATCGGATACGGAGAGCTTTCCCGCAAACAAGTCCCGCTCGATTTCAAAACGCACGATAATATGCAGGTCATACGTGAGTTCATCCGCTTCCACACGAATGAGTGAAGGCTGGACGTGATTGATCGCCAGCAGGAATTTATCCAGACTCGCGTCCGCCAGCTGCGTCGGGAAAAGCTCTTTTAGGCGGGGCAGGAAAAACGTCCAGAATGCCCGGCTGCGGGCGATCAGGTTTTCCCACATTCGTGACTGCGATTCATGAATGCCGTAGCTCAGAGCCTCGGACAGCGGTGTTCCGAACGTGTCGGCTCTTACTCCCTGCTCATAAAGCGCATGCCCGGATTCATGAATGATTCCGAAAATAGCTTGCTGCGGCGCATTCGGATTATAGCGGGCAGTGATGCGAACATCGCCCAGCCCGCCGGAACAGAAGGGATGAACCGATACATCCAGCCGTCCGCCGTCCAGATCGAAACCGATACTCTTCATCACTTGTTCACCGAAACGCCTTTGCAGTTCGATGGGATAATCCCTATGTAGAAATGCACGGTCGGATTTTATGGGCGCATCGGCAATCTTGCGCACTAACGGAACACTGACGGATTTGATTTCGTCGAACAGCTTGGTAAACACGGCCACCGTGGCATCAGGCTCGAAAAGATCAATGAGTGCATCCAGCGGAGTGTCCTTGTATCCCAAGCATTCCGCCTGACGGCGAACCAGCGCGATCATCTTTTCCAAATACGGAGCAAACATGTCGAAATCGGCTTTCGCACGAGCTTTGACCCAGACTTCGTGGCACACGGATTCATGCCTGCTCAGCTCCTCGACCAAATCCTGAGGAACCTTAACTGCCTTTTTTTGGTCGCGTCTGATCTCCCGGATATTGGCCTGCTCTTCCGGCGGCAGCTCGCCGGAATGCGCTTCTAAAGCAGTCAGCAGCTCATCTATTCTCGGCGATGTCATACGGTTATGGGCAATTCCCGCCAGCAAAGCCAGTTGGTCACTGCGTCGCTCGGACCCTTTGGGAGGCATTATAGTCTGCATATCCCACTGCAATAGTCCGTTTACGGAACCAATTACCGCAACTTCCTTATAGCGGGAAATGAGTTCGTTATAGTTGGATTCAAGATCAGGCATTGAGTATTCCTCAAGTGTTACTGAATGCATCCGGGTTAAATCAGCAAAACGCCGATTTTAAAGATAGCGGTTTCCGGTCTGAAGGGCAAGCTTTCCGGGGTCAGGAAAATTGAGAAATGTTTGGTTAGTTCCTAAAAAACACTTTACAGAACGGCTGTCAGACATTATCTTAATTAGTTGGAGTCATTGGATTCAAGTCATCGTAAAAACGCCCGAAAATCGTGTGATAAGCTCCTGACTTTGATAGGTATAGACGTGATTCGGATTGGCGCATGGATGTGAATTTTCGCATTGTTCGAACCTGGATTATTACCTGCCTCCTCGGATGGGCTGCGGTTGTGTCCGCGACTCCTCTGCAGGAAGCTTTTAACGGCTTGTTCCCGCCGCCCGGATGGTTGACCGCAACGGACGGCACCGATTCGGGCTGGATTCGTTCCGATACTCTGAACCCAGTTTGGGGATTCAGCGCCCGGACCCCTCAAGACAGTTCAGTCGTTCCGCCCTCCCGCTGTTGGCTTCTGACTCCCTCCCTTAGCCCTGATTCTCGAAATTCTTCCATTTCGTTTTATATACGGACTTTAAACACGTGCCCCATGAGCGCGGACACGCTGTTTGTGCTGCTGTCTGAAACCGGTCAATCGGAATCCGATTTTTCTGTTGAACTGGCTTATTTTATTCCCGGCACCGGCGGCGATTTCTCTACCGACTTCACGCAGTACTCGCTGTCGCTCGACAGCTATCTCGGTTTGCCGGTGTTTCTCGCTTTCGTCTATGCAAACTGGAGCGGAGACTGCGCCGTTCTCTTGGACAGCGTGAATGGCCCGCCGGTTCTCTTGCCTTCCCCGCCTTACAATCCACAGCCGACATACAACGCATCCGGAGTTGACGTTGCCGGTGAGTTGACATGGACAAACGGATTCGGCACAACCGACGTGGATGTATATCTGTCCCGCAGCCTTGCTGATATCGAATCACAAAATCCCGGCTGTCGTGTGCTGAGTAGCGCGGCTACGGAGAGCTTTCGGCCTCCTTCGCACCTGCTTTCCGGCCGGAATTATTACTGGCGCGCCGTCTGCCGCAATCTCAACGGGACTATGCCGGGACCGATTTGGCAGTTCACGACAGGCAGCGGACCGCTGGCGGGTAATTATCGAATCGGCGGCGCGAACGGAGACTTTGCCACCTTCGCTGAAGCCGTATCCGAACTCGCGGCTTTCGGCATCTCCGCACCGACTTCCGTACGGGCTGCACCGGGTTCCTACTATGAGACTCTGACGATTCCTTTAATCGCGGGAACATCGGACGATCATCCTCTGTATTTCGGTCGAATAGCCTCTGATTCTTCGGTAACGATTATCGGGAACGGAACGGCACCAAGCGTTCTGAAGCTGAACGGCTCGGCATTCGTGACCTTCGACGGCGTGGATTTCCGCATCTCCGGAGGATCTCCGCGAATGGGCGTGGAGTTGGCGGCGGGAAGTGAGAACAATTGCATACGGAACAGCCTGATTATCGGCCCGGGTGCCGAAGTCTCCAATGGCCGGGGAGTGTATCTCGTCGGGCCGAACAGCAACGGAAACCGTTTTGACAGTCTGACTGTCCGGCGCTTCGTGCGCGGATTCCATCTGGATTCACAAAGTTCAGGTTCCAGTACGGGGAATATCATTGAGCACTGTCAAACCGACACGGTGCGCAGCGGAGTGTTTGTCGCCCGACAGAATAAGTGCCACATCCGCCGCAGCAGACTTGCGGTGGACGCCGGTTCTTTTGATGAAACCGATGGAATCATCGTAGCCACGACCCTGCCGGAAGACAGTGTTTTTATCTATGACAATCAAATCAGTCGCGTGGTAACGGCTGGTTCCTACGCCGTCGGGATCCGCATAAAACCGGATTCCGCCGCTGCCGTCGTGCGCATCTGCAATAATACCATCTGCAATTTCGGGAATACCGGTTCTTCGCAGGTACGCGCCATTTATATTACGGCGGGACGCTGCCTCATCGAGTCCAATAGCATTCAGATTAACGACGTCGCGGCGACGGGCGCATCCTACGCTCTCTACATCGGCACCGTGGGAAGCGCGGGTTATACGACGATCCGCAACAACATCTTCGCCAACCGCGAAAGCAGCAGCATAGCCTACGGCATCTTTGTTTTATCGGGAAGCGCCGCCTTCTACTCGGATTATAATATTTTCTACGGTACCGGATCGAACTATCGCATGGGACGGTGGCTAACCGATCAGGTCACTCTCGCGCTCTGGAAAGCGGCGACCGGCGGAGACGAGCACAGTTTCGCGGGAGATCCGGGATTCGTCAGCTCCACCGACCTTCACATTATGCCATCTTACGGTCTGGCCAACCAGAACGGTGCCATTCTTACCGGCCAGTCGCAAGACATAGACGACGATCCGCGACTCATTCCGCCCGATCGCGGAGCCGATGAGTATGAGTATATTGCTCCTCCAGCGGATTTTGCCGTCATGGATCTGGTCGGCATTCAACCCTCCTATCTCGAGTTCGTGCCGGTTTCCATCCGCGTTGCCGTGCAAAACCGAGGCTCGGAAATACAGCGCGGCGTCGCCGTAAGATTATGGTGCAACGATTCTCTGCAGGATGAACAGCGGGTAACACTGACCCCGTGGCAGTGCGATACGATCACTCTGAATTGGCTGCCGGAGCAGGGTGATTCCGTTTACTTGCTTTCAGCCATCTGCTTTTTGGACGGAGACGCGAATCCGGCAGACGATTCCTTTTCCGATTCGGTTCATGTTGTGAAGCCGCCTTTTGAAGGTGATATTCAAATCGGGGGTGAAGGTTCCGAGTTTGAAGATATTTCTTCCGCCGTAGACGCCCTCTTTGAACGCGGGGTCACGGCTCCGGTCGTGCTGGAGCTTCAACCCGGCACGTACAATGAACAATTGACGATCCCCGCTATTCCCGGCGCATCCGGGCAAAACCGCGTTATCTTCCGCGCGCCGCAATCACGCGGCACGGTGACTCTTTCCTCGGATTCGGGACCTGCGACCGTCGTTTTAAACGGTGCGCACCATGTCGTTTTCGAGGACATCCGTATTGTCGCGCAAAGTCCCAATCTGGTAGCCGTGGAGATCACCGGCAATGCAGACAGCAACGAAATAACCGGCTGCATCCTGCAAGGTTCATCCCTGCTGATGACGACGGCTTGCGGAGTGCGAACTTTCGGCGGCGGCAATGACGGAAATCTTTTCCGCAATTTGACCATTCAGGATTTCTTTTATGGAATCCGGATCGAAGGAACGGCGGAGTTATCGGACCGTATGAATCGTGTGGAAGAGTGTCTGATCGCAACCTCGCGCACAGGCATACGGACGGACTTTCAGGACAGTACCATCCTGACGAAGAATATCGTCCATACCGGTTTTAACGGCGCGAGCGGAACCTGCATCGGACTCCATCTGAATAACACACCAGCCGGCCGCCGAATTATCGCCAACGCCAACCTGATCACCGGAGGACAAGGAACGTCCGTTTGTTGCGGGATTTACGGCAACACGAATGCGGGGAGTGCGTATATCACGAACAATGTGATTTCGGATTGGCGAACGACCGGCAACGGAACCGTCTACGGAATATTGATCGGCGGCGGTTCGTCTTATATTTATTTCAACAGTATTTGGATGAACGATATCCCGGGTACGGGCGATGTGATCGCCATGGCCGACACGGGTTCGGGCACAATAGTCCATGCGATAAATAATGCCGTGCAAATCAGCGAGCGTGAAAACCGGTCTTTGTGTTTCGGACACGGCGGCGGTTCGTGGCAGTCCGATTACAATGTATTTCACGATGCGTCCGGCGGTAATTCCTTGCTGGTGTTCGGCCGTTCCGGCACCGTGGACCATCCATTGCTGTCCATGTGGCAATCCGCCACCGGATGGGATGCGCACAGCTTCTGCGCCATTCCCGGATTCATGGACTCTGTCGGTCTGCATATTCATTCACATCTCAATTCACTGGACGGGCAGGGTCTCTATTTAGCGGACGCATTAGACGATTTCGACGGAGAGCTGCGCGATAATCCGCCCGATATCGGCGCCGACGAATACGCATACGCCATCGTCTCGCACAATTTCATGATGGAGTGGGCGGCTTCACCGGTCGGGCAGTATCTGTCGGGAAACTCGTATGCCGTCACCGCGCGAGTTTCAAACGTGGGTTCGCAGGCGCATGCCGAAGTGCCGATCCGGTTATTCCTCGACGATTCCTTGGCGGATGAATCCACAATCTCTCTGGAACCGGGGGAATCGGACACCGTGATTTTCAACTGGATTCCACCGGTTGCCGGATTGCTGAACGGCACTCTGGAGGCTCAGTGTTTTCTCGACGGAGAAATGGTGCCGATCAACGACAGCGTAACGGCAAGCGTTACGATCATCGGTTCACCGATGGCGGGAACATATGATTGCGGCGGCGGGAATTTCGATTTCGCGAATCCCGCGGAATCGGCGGCACATTTAACCTTCCGCGGGATATCGGATTCCGTGCTGATTCGAGTGTATCCCGGAATCTATGCCCGCTCGCTGCTGCTTGGTCCGATCTCCGGAACGAGTCCCGTAAGTCAGATAACCTATCGGGCGGCGGATACAACGGGAAACGCCTGCATCCTGACGGCATCATCGGGGAGTGCGGTCGTCAAGCTGTCGAATGCCGAATATATCCGCTTCGATCATCTTCAAATCATCGCTTCGGGAAGTTGTACGACCGCCGTCACTCTGAGTGACAGCGCCCGGAATATTCAATTCATGTACTGTACGATCCGGGCAGCCGACTCCGCGAACAGTTATACAATTGCAGTCCGGATTCAAACGGACGGCTGCAGCGGAAACGTACTGGATCATACTGCGATTGGCGGAGCCTTCACGGGCATTTCTTTCCAAGGCGGGATTGCGCTTTGGCAGGGTGTGAACAATATCGTTCGTTATTGCACGGTCTCCAATGCCCGGTACGGGATCTATGTAAGCCGTCAGACGGATTGCGAAATTTACAAGAACAATATCCAGCCCGGATCGCCCTCCACATTGGCGGCGGCATGCTACGGTGTTTATGCGGCGTCATTGGGAGCGGACGGCAGCATCCGGATCCATAGCAACAGAATCCATGATTTTGCGGACAGTTCCACTTCCGTCACCAATCGCGCCGTGGGAATCTACGCCGCCGCCGGCAGCGGCAGCGTGATGGCGTATAACAATTTCATTTATGGCTTCGGACGCATCTACCAATTGAAGATCAGTGGAATATACTTGTCCGGCGGCTCCAATCAAATTCTTCACAACAACATTCTGATTAACGATGTCCCGACGAGTAATGAAATCGCCGCCGTTTATGTTTCCACCGGTTCCGACAACGAATTGAAGAATAATATCATTCTTTCCCGAGAAGACGAAGCCGTCAACTACGGCATTCTTCTGAACAGCGGCAGTATAATCAGCGACGGGAACGATCTTTTCGGATTCTCCGCGCAATTTAAACCGGGGAAGCTGGGTGATGTCACTTATTCAACTTTCGCTCAATGGCAAGCGGCCGGATACGATGTTAATGGTTTGTCGGCCGATCCGTTTTTCGTAAGTGATTCCGATCTGCACATTATTGACACGATGACGGTGGTGGACGGACAGGGTTTGTTTTGCGAATCCGTGAACGCCGATATAGATAATGAAACTCGCGGAAATCCGCCGGATATCGGCGCCGATGAATACACCGTTCAACCGCCGCCGGAAAATCCGCAGCAGTTGACACTTCTTTCAC
>Ga0105104_10002865_pt1 | contig 12432 bp, 9 predicted proteins | sample PPLLaktember2015_3_FD_87034 | JGI IMG/M metagenome (GOLD analysis project Ga0105104, IMG submission 87034) | Freshwater sediment microbial communities from Prairie Pothole Lake near Jamestown, North Dakota, USA - PPLs Lake P7 Core (6) Depth... | ecosystem: Environmental > Aquatic > Freshwater >...
CCAACGAACCGTAACGGCACGTTGGGTGGTCCCGCTTACTTCGCTCCGGGACTCGCTCCGCACAAAGCGCTTCGCGGCCCTCCGCTACGTGCGCGGCTCGGTAACGCGTTCTAAGCCCGCTGGGTGCAGTACGCCGTTTAATTTGGCACTGGGTCCCCCTACCTGCTTCTCCGCCTCGGCTCGTCGATTTCGATTTCGTACCACAGGGTCTGATACGCCGCCGATATTTCGAATCGGGACCGGCCGGAGACCTCGGTTACCGGCACCTGCGCCTTGCGGGCGCCGGTCGAATCCAAGGCAAAGACACGCACCCGGTTCGGGCGACAAGGAAGTACGAACGCAGCTTCAACGCCTTCCGCCTGCACGGGGCCAGTCCCCCACTGACCGAGGATCAGGTTAGCCCCGGCCGGTGGAGGAAAACCGGCCGGCGTGCGTGAGTCGTAGTAGAGCCAGGTCATTCCCGTGTTTTGAACCAAGCCGTGCGTTGAGAGGAGTATCGATCGCGCACCCTCATAAAAGGACCGCCCCCGTACCAGCGTCATGAACAGCGTGAACCACCCCTGGAGCGAGGACTTCGGCTGGAAACCAACGTTTCCGAGGCTGGCAATGAACTGCTCACTGGGGTAGCCAATCAGTCCCTTAGTCCGGGCGGAATCCACAAGGAGGAGCCGGCGGGCGGGATCCCAGGTGATTTGTCCATTGTCCGCATGGTAGCCCGTTACCGGATTCAGTGGGATCGGAAAAGGAGCCACGGCGTCAACCGGGAACGCGCCGCCTTCAGGGATTAGAGCGGTACGGTACTTTAGCGCAGCCACTCGAGACATCCCGACGTCCGAAGCGTCAACCAGACGCCAGGATCCCGCCGAGACGAGCAGCTCCTTCTCACGGTCGGCCGAAAGCGAGGCCGCGACCAGCTGCCTGGCAGGCTCGACACCGCCCCTGCGAAAAATCAGGGCGCTCTGAGCGAGGCTGATCATCTTGCCCGGGTCATGCTGCACATCAAAATAGCCACTCTGTCGGTCCTCGCTCCAATTCAGCGTCCCATCCGCATAGGTGTAGGCGTAGAGCGCATCCCAGTCTTGAAGACACCCGTATGCCGACAGAAAATACAGCGCTTCCGAGCCAAAGGAATTGGGGAACGCATGGTTATACTCGGACACAGAAAACGGTTTCCCGGCGATTCTCTTCATGGCCAGAGCACTCAATGTCCCGCCGTCCGTTTCGCCGACCATGCTTGAATTGCGGATCCACCAGTTCGGACCCCAGTCTCCACCCGAGAAAGACGGGTGCTGCCAGTAGGAGTGTGAGTCGATCAGGTCGAACAGGTTCATGAGGTTCGGCGTACTGGTGCCGACAATGGTTCCGGCAAGGAGGGCCTTCACACCGAGCGCTTCTCTTAAGTAGTCACGAAGGTTGGTCCAGTAGATCTTCTCAGTGTCCCAAAGGAAGGACATCCAGTCCTGGCGGGCACGGTTCGTCCTTTCCGGCGCCTGATTGAGCGTGAACAGGCGAATGGAGTCATTATCCAGGCTCTCATCCGGGAAGAGGCCGATGGACCCGCCCTGCTTAAGCGAACATCCCGCAAACCAGTACGTCGCGAGCTGATCACACATCTGGCCGAAATTGACCCGGGCATTTGAATCCGAGCCGGTCAGGGTGAGGGGAAAAGAGAATTCCTGCCACTGGGTGGTAAGAGACAGCGAGCGCCTGAAGCCCAGGCCGCTCCACGGATCGTGCGCTTGTCCGATGTCGACGGTGATCGTTTTGTTCCTGTCGGCCCTGGCCCAGAACTTCAGTGTATAGACTGTTCCAGTGGAGACGGGCAATCCTCCCTGATTCAGTTGAACATACCAGTTCTGGCTGCCGATCGAGGTGACCGTAATCCGCCCCGAAGGAGTGTCTCCCGGGCCTTCCGCAGTTACCGCCGTCTGGATCCTGGCATTCTCGTGCTGTTCCGGGTTCCAGTTCGCCCAGCCGGCCGAGAAGTCTCCGTTGATAAGCATCTCGGGTCCCGGTTCACTCTGCATTTGCCAGGCGTCGGCCAACACTGCCTGCGAGGCATAGTGGGAGTGCAGGTAACTGTTCCACTTTGCTCGCAGTTCTTCCCCGTAGTAGTTCGGAAGCGCATCGACACTTCCGCCAAGCCAGGCGTGTATCAATCCATGCTCGTTAACCAGTTCGACGACTGCAATCGCCGGGTCTTCGGTGTAACGGAGTCCGGTGTAGGGATTGACGCGGTCGAGAAGCAAACGGGCGTACTCCTTCTGCAGCTCGATCATGGTCGGATCGAACATCGCGGGCGTCTGCTTGGCTTTCCAGTCCATGGAGTCGATGGAAACATCGAGCCCGTCGGCCGAACGAAAGTTGCGGCCGGTCAGCAGGTTGATATTGGAATAAATGCCGTTCTTTTTCAGCTCGGACACCAAGTAATCGAGCTTATCCAGAGACGTCGGGTTAAGACGTCGCGTGCCGGGATAGGCGGGATCAAAGATGCATTCTCCGCCCCAATTAGCGTCCATGAGATGAAACCGGACGATGTTGACGCCAAATCGGGCGAGGCGAGCCGCAATCTTTTCGGCGTCACGATGTTCCGGGATCGCCGAACGATACGTGAAATTCACCCCCATGAAACGAAGCCTCTCGTCTCCGGCGTAAAGATGCCCGTCTTGTCCGACACGCACTGGTCCGCGAACACCGGCCGGCTTGTGGTTGAGCCAGGACAAATCCGTAACTGTAGCGGACGTGTTCTCCAGGGGGAGCTGGAAGCTGAAGAGTCGATCATCCGCGGGATAAGCGGCAGAGAAGGCAAGACCGAAGAGCAGACACGCGACCACGCCCCGTTTCATCTGGTCCTCCTGAAATCTCACCGTAGTTTAACCGATCACCGCAATAAGCCAAGGCGTTTTACGCCGTCGCGCCGTCATGCCCAGCTTGAACTGTCCCGGCTCCGATCATTAGAATTCGCAAAAGGCTCTCTTAACATGACACTATCACTCAAGCACTGGTGGCCCAATCACCTGCGAGGACGGCTTACGGCTCTTGTCCTCGTCACCCTCCTGCCGATGCTGATCGCGCAAGCTACGGTCTTCACTTACTGGTATCGCACACGGAAGAGTGCGGAATTGCAGGCCAACGTCGAAATTGCTCAAGCGTTCGGCAGCTTCTGTCAAAGGTACTTCACGGATCTTGCGAATACCGAGGGTACCCTGGGCGAAGTGTTGCTTGAGCTCGAACCGGAACGTGCCCTGGCGTTGCTCCAGTCCCGGAGCTCCGACTACCCCTCTGTCTATTCTTTCAGTTGGGTGGACCCAGAGGGAACCATCCTCCTCTCGAGCCGCCCAGGCGCCAAAGGCATATCTGTCGCCGACCGCCGGTATTTCCAGGAAATCCTGCAGGGCAAGGATTGGACTGTGAGCGACCTCATCCAGACGAAAGTCGGAGGCGATGACCGCCTGGTCCTTGCGCGTGGAATCCGCTCGAACGACCGCCGGCTTCGGGGTGTCGTGTTGGGCGAGGTGGTTCCCGAGCAGTTAGGCGAGACGCTGGCCACACCACGGGGCGGGGGCGGCCTTCTGGCTCTTTTTGATGGCAAAGGATTGGTCGTCTCACTGGTCCGGGGTCCCCAGGTGCCCAGCTCGGCCCTGGCTTTCAAGAACCGGGATGCAATGGCCATTCAGGCGATAGAAAGCGGCCAACAGATCACGGGGATCGATCAGCTTCCCGGAGAGGATGTCGATCGACTCGCCGCACGGGTCCTCATCAGAGATCTGGGCTGGGTCGCCGGCGCCAGTCGACCCCTTGCGGAAGTTATGGCGCCGGTGAGAGAAAATCTGCTCTATACCTCTCTTGCCGTCTTGGTAGTGACGGCGATTTCTTTTCTGGCAGCGCGGTTCGTGGCGAAATCGATCATCGATTCGGTGGCGGTAGTCCGAAGGGGTGCAGTGAACCTGGCAGCAGGAAACAAGGCGCGGGTGAGTATCCCCGAGATCACAGAACTGGCAGACCTGGCTGTGACCTTCAACCACATGGCTGAACAGTTGACCCTGCATGCCTCATCTTTAGAGAAAACAGCGGATGAGCTGAGACGTTCGAATCAGGAACTCGAGGCGTTCAGCTACTCGGTTTCTCATGACCTGCGGGCACCGCTGCGAGCGATTGATGGGTTCGCCAATGCGCTCCTCGAGGATCATTCGGATCAGCTCGGCAGCGAAGGCCAGAGGTACCTCAGTATCATTCGAGACAACACCGACCGAATGGGGCAGCTTATTGATGATCTCCTGTCCTACTCGCGACTCGGAAGGAAACGGCCGAGCTTTGAGGAGATCGACATGGAAGCCCTCGCGCGCGCCGCGGCTGAGGATCTTGAGGCGGCACGGGAGGCGGATTCGTCTATCCTGCGGGTTTGCAGCATGCCGGCAGCTACCGGCGATCGCACCCTCATCCGTCAGGCGCTTTCGAATCTCTTGTCTAACGCCTTCAAATTCAGCTCGACAAAGGAGCGGCCGGAAGTGGAGATCGGGGGACGGCAGGAGGCGGACGAGAACGTGTACTGGGTGCGAGATAATGGAGTAGGCTTCGATATGGCTTACCAGCACAAACTCTTCGCGATGTTCCAGCGCCTCCACTCGATGAAGGAGTTCCCGGGAACCGGGGTCGGACTCGCCATTGTCAACCGGGTGATGCACAAGCACGGCGGCCGGGTCTGGGCTGAAGGCGCCGTTAATCAAGGAGCCACGTTCTATTTTGCCCTGCCAAGGAGGCAGCCGTGACTAACGAAGTCGAGATCCTCCTGGTCGAGGATAACCCAAACGACGTCGAATTGGCGTTGCGGGCGCTGAAAAAGAACAACCTCGCTAATCGTGTTTTCATCGTAAAAGATGGGGCTGAAGCCTTGGATTTCATTTTCGGCCGAGGGGCGCATCAAAACCGGAGGGTTGAAAACGTCCCCCGGGTGATCCTCCTCGACTTGAAGCTGCCGAAAGTGGATGGTATTGAAGTACTTAGGGCCATACGCTCCGATGAAAGAACGAAATACATCCCGGTCGTGGTTCTCACCTCTTCATCAGAGGACCGTGATATCGTCGAGACCTACAAACTGGGGGTAAACAGCTATATAGTGAAGCCCGTTAATTTCGAAAAATTCATCGACGTAGTGCGAGAGTTGGGGTATTACTGGCTGTTGCTTAACCATCGCCCGGCGGTTTAGGAAACTCAGATCGAAATGGGCCAATTAAAGGTTCTCCTGCTCGAAGACCTCGAGAGTGACGCCGAGCTCATCAAACGCCAGATAACCAAGGGCGGCCTGGCGTTCGACGCTCGTGTTGTCGATAATCGGGCAGATTTTCTTAAGGAATTGAACGACTGGCGACCGGACGTGATCCTCGCCGACTACTGCCTCCCGACCTTCGATGGGCTTGCCGCCCTCCATGTCGCCAAGGAGGGTAATCCGGACACACCTTTCATCTTTGTTTCGGGTGCGATTCCCGAAGATGTCGCGATTGAGGCCGTCCGAGAAGGGGCACACGATTACGTATTCAAGGACCGGATGTCGCGCCTGGCCCCGTCCATCTCAGCTGCCATCGAGAAGCTTGAGGAACACCGAAAGCGAAAGCGCGCAGAGGAGGAACTGCGGGAGAGCGAGGAACGCTATCGTCATCTGGTCGAGGCGTCCCCCGTCGGGATTTTCGTCCATCGGAACGCGGAGATCCTGTTCGTCAATCGGGCGGCTGCCAGCGTCGTCGGAGTCGAGCCCGACCAATTGCTGGGACGCAACTTCTTCGATTTCCTCGAACCCTCCTATCAGGCGCTGATCATGGGGCGGCTTCGAAGGCTGAGCGAGACCGGCCAACAGCCCATGGTGGAGACCACTTGCCGACGTGGCGACGGCTCGTCGGTGCGGATAGAGGCAACCGCGGTTCACATCCCCTTTCGGGGTGAACAGGCGGTTCTATCCATGATACGGGACATCAGCGAGAAGAAACGGCTCGAGCGAGAGATCCTGGAGATCAGCGGGCGGGAGCAGAGGCGGATCGGCCAAGACCTGCATGACACGCTGGGGCAGAATCTAGCCGGGGCGGCTTTCTTAGGGAAAGCTCTTCAGCAGAAGCTGGTGCGGCTCGATCCGGTACTCGCCGACGACGCGTCCAAGGTCGTCAGTCTCATCACCCAGTCAGTCTCCCAGGCCCGGGCCTTATCCCGCGGCCTGTGCCCCGTCGACATTGTCGCTAACGGTCTGGAGCTCGCCTTCACGGAGCTCGCCTCGAACACCCGGGAGTTCTTTGGTCTCCCCTGCACTTTTGATGGCAAAGGGGACTGCACGATTGCAGATGAAACGACCGCGACACACCTGTACCACATCGGCCTCGAAGCGGTGAACAACGCCGCCCGCCACAGCCGGGCAACACGGATTTCAATCTCCATGTCATGCGGGGGTGGAAATCATGTTCTGACCATCCAGGACAATGGGATCGGCCTCGACGACACGGGACAACCAAGTAACAAAGGCATGGGCCTGCGCATCATGGAATACCGAGCCAACGTCATCGGCGCCTCTCTGGAGATCATTTCCCGGCGGGGAGAGGGAACCATCGTGTCTTGTTCATTGAAGCACTAGTGGACAAGGGGCCTGAGAATCGGAAAGGAGGAGAGATCATGCGTACTGTCAACCACGTACGCGTTTTCCTCGGTGCACTTGCGGGTGGTGTGGCTTGGTTCGTCTGGAGTTCGCTAGTTAACCTGATCGGGATCGGCGGCCGCTACGCGGAGTCACAAGCGGCGGGGACGTCCCTCCAGGAGCCACGGTATCCTTTTTTCGCCGGCATGTGGATCCTGATGCTCTTCCTCCTGTCGTATGTCATAGCCTGGCTCTACGCCGGACTGCGAGCGAGCTACGGGCCAGGGATTTTCACCGCCCTGGCGCTCGGCGTGCTCGTCGGCTTCGTAGCCGGCTTTCCGATGAATTTCGCCCTCGCGACATGGTCCCCGATTTCCCGGATGTTTCCGCTGTGGTGGATGCTGGAATTGTGGTTGGGATCGGTGATCGCGGCGCTGGTCGTCGGGTGGGTGTATCGGGACTAGTCAGGCCAACGGATAACACGAATCGGACGAATTGATTCGTGCTATCCGTGTGATTCGTTGGCCGTGACCCGCCGGTCTACCGCTTTACAGTCCGAATCAGCTCCCCGTTCTTCCGCCGGATGTTCAGAGTCAGAGGCATGGTGCCGGGGGCGGCGTGGGTCGCGCACGAAAGGCAAGGATCGTAGGCCCGAAAGGCCATCTCCACCCGGTTCAACAGCCCTTCCCGAATCTGGTCTCCCTTGATGAACTCTCGTGCTGCCTTCTTAATTGAAACGCTGATCGGACCGGCATTGTTTTGGGTGGCAACGATCAGGTTGACCTTCGTAATCAGTCCCTGGTCGTCGGTCTCGTAGTGGTGAATCAGAGTTCCGCGCGGCGCCTCTACGCAACCGATACCCTTACCCGTCATACGGAACTGCATGTTGCGAATGTCCTTGCTGGTCAGCAACGGGTCACGGGCAATGATCGCGTTGTGCTCGGCGGCTTGCAGCGCACAGATCAGTCGCGCCCAATGGGTCGCGAGGGTATGGTGGGACGGCTTCCCGCCGAGCGTCTCGTACATCAGCTCGTATTCCTTCTGCGCCTCGGGCGTTTTCATCCCGTCGGCGACATTCAGCCTGGCCAGCGGCGCGACGCGGAACAGAGAGGTGTCATCCCCTTCTTGCAGCCCGCGCCATCCAAGCTGGCGCAGATAGCTGAACCGTATGTAAGTCCAAGGTTCCACCCACTCTCCAATATGGTCGATATAGTCCTCCGGCGGGAAGGTCGCAAACTGTCGGCCCTGCGGGTCGATTACACGGATATTGCCGTCGTAATAGCTGACCTTGCCCTCCTCGTCGACCAGGCTCATGTAATAGGTCTTCAGGGCGTACGCTTCGCTTAGAATCAGGTCCAGGTAGTCGGGCTGCTTCAGGACCAGGTCCCGGAAGAGCTGAAGGGCAGTTTTGGCGAATTCGACCGAGAAATCCGCGGTTTCGATGATCCATTTCCGGTCATCTTCGGAGATGCCCCGCGGCACCCCGCCCGGCAGTCCTCCCTCCGGATGCGGGGCCTTGCTGAAGATATGGCGGATGATGTCCCGGTTACGTTTCCGCACTTCAATGACTTTCAGTCCTATATCCTTGCCGACCTTCGCGATGACCCCCAGAATGTTCCGCTCGCTGGGATCCGCATCCGGACCGAGAATGAAGTCCGGGGCCGCAAGGAAGAAGAAGTGCACGTAATGGTCTTCGATATAGAAAGCGTTGAACTCCAATTGCCGGATCAGCTTGGCGGTGGGTGTCGGCTCGACGCCGAAGACCTGGTCGAGCGCTTTTACCGAAGCCATGTGGTGAGCCGACGGACACACGCCACAGATATTCGGCACGATCCGCGGCATTTCTTCGGCAGGCCGGCCGATGCAGAACTTCTCAAAACCACGCAGTTCTTCCACCTGCCAGATAGCATCGGCCACTGCGCCGGCGTCGTCGAGGAAGATTTCGATTTTACCGTGGCCTTCGAGCCTGGTTATGGGGTTGATCGTGATCCTCTTTGTCATACGGTCCCCCTCGACTTGGTCCGTTTACCCAGCGTGGAAGAGGGCTGAGTGAAACGGTAAAGATATCCGACCGGGTCATGGAACTTCTCCATGATCGATTGGACCTGTTCGTCGGTCGTGGCCCGGACGAGCGATGCGAAGGCAGAAAGGAACTTTGCACCGGCATCCTCGACCCCTTCGACCGGGCCGAAACAACCCCGACACGGCGTGTTGATTCTCAGGCAGGTTTCCCCGCAGCCTCCCCGAGTCGCCGGCCCCATGCAAATGACTCCTTCAACCAGGAAGCAGACGTGAGAGTCGACCTCCACTTCATGCGGCCGCCTAATTTCCTTGATGTCGATCCGCGGCGGTTTGGTGTTGTTTCGTGGACAGCTTTCGCACAGCGCCTTCTGGGGAGCGAGGGCGGCGCCCCGGGGAGGCAATTTCCCCTCAAGAACAGCGGTGATCGCGTGAAAAATCAAGTCGGGCGGTGGTGGGCAGCCGGGCAGGTAGTAATCGACCGGGATCACCTGGTTGAGCGCATAAACATGATCCAGGATCTCCGGCAGGGTCACAGAGTGGCCATCGACTGTCGACTTCGGTTTCGGAGTCTCGCCTTTCGGATTCTCGACCGTCGGCGATTCGCGATAGACCCACTCGAAGATGCTGTCCCGCCCGCAGAAATTCGCCAGGCCGGTAGAGCCGCCAAAACAGGCGCAGGAGCCGAAACTGAGCACAAGCTCGGATTTTGCCCTTAAGAGTCGGGCCATCTCCTCGTGTTCGGAGTTCCGAACATTCCCGTGAATGATGCTGAGGGCAATCGAACGGTCCGGGAGGCGCTGAATGGAATCGTATTTCCTGTCCATGGCCAGTGGCCAGAGGACGATCTCGACAGACGAGGCTACGTCAAGAAGCAGCTCATTGAGGTCGACAATTGCCTCGTCACAGCCTCCGCATGCGCCCAGCCAGTAAATCGCGACCTTGGGTTTCTTAGTCATCCTCTTAAGCCTCCACCGCCTGGCCGTTAACCTTGAGCGGCCCCAACTGCCTCAATTCCCTGCCCATGTTCTGGATCAGTTTGGGAATCGTATCGCCGTCCGGATCCGTTCCGAGCTCCATGCGCAGACGACGAGGGTCAATACCGTAACTGGCCAGGACCTTGTGAAGCAGATGGACTTTCTTTCGGGTCTGGTAGTTGCCGTCCTGAAAATGGCAGTCGCCATCCGGGCAACCAAGGATCAAAACGCCGTCCGCGCCTTCGCGGAAGGCTTTCATGATGTGAGTGCTGTCAAGCTTTCCGCTGCAAATAACCGGAACCCAGTGCTTGATTCTTACGCTCAGGACGTCCCTCCCGGTCAGATATCCCCAACCGAAACAACAGGAAAAACAGATTATCGTCGGCTCATAGGGTTGCACGGTACAACTCCTTTCACGCTGTCAATCCCGCGAAAACGGCCTTGATCTTCTGATCCATGGTGTCGCCGGTCATCTTGCGCGCCTGGGAAGGGCACGCCACGACACACATCCCGCAGGCCTTGCAGCGGAACACATCGGTCGAGGAAATCATGCTGCCGTCCTTGTACCGGGATTCCGCCGCTCCGTAATAGCAGATGGAGGCACATATTCCGCAGCCGCTGCAGACATCCTCGTTCACTTCCACGGTTGGCAGACCCTCCTGTATGTCCAAGGCGAGGCAAGCTTTGCAGGAAACACACGGACCGCACCGGGCACAGCGTCTGGCTTCTTCAATCGCTTCCTTCAGCGAAAAGCCGCGCTCGAACAACTGGAAATGAAGCCGCTTCTCCGGCGGTATCCATACGACTTCCGGCTCATGTTTGTAGACGCGCCGGTACGGAATATCCTGCGCCTCGAACTGGCGTTTGCGCCCGACCTTCATGTCCAGGCCGCGCAAATAACGTTCAATCGACTCGGCGGCGACCAGGCCTTCGTGCATCGCTTCCACCATGAAGCCGATACGCCTCATGTCGCCTCCGATGAAGACCCAGTCCTTGTTCCGGCTCTGAAGAGTAAGGGGATCGACGGCCAGACCGCCCTTGTCACTCAGCAGATCCTCCTTCTGTAGGAAGGAGCGATCGGGCCCCTGTCCCACCGTAATCATCAGCACGTCGCCTTCGACCGCGATTGAATCGGTCGGATCAAATTGCGGATTAAAACCGTTGTCATCGAAGACGCTGGAACACAGGGGACATTCGATCTTCTGGAACTTGCCCCCTTGCCCGATGATCTTCTTGACGCCGCGGGAAAAGATGATGCGGATACCTTCTTCCCACGCGCCCTTGATCTCGTCCTCATCGGCCGGAATTCCGTCCCGGCTCGACTTATCCGAGCATTCGAGGCAGATAACAGTGGTTTCGCCCCCGAGGCGGCAAGCGGTTCGTGCCACGTCGAAAGCGACATTGCCGCCGCCGATAACGATGACCTTCTTCCCTCGAAAATAGCCGGCCTGGATATTGCCGTGACTGACTTCATACAGGAACGTTTGTCCGTACATAACTCCCGACAGTTCCTGGCCTTCGACCTTCTCCTTCCCGTACGTCAGAATGCGGGGCAACGGAGTGCCCTTGGCTATGAATACCGCCTTGAAACCGTCTTTCCTGAGCTTGTCCAGCGTCAGCTTCCCGTCCCCGATCCGAGCATTCAGTTTGACATCGGCTTCGCAGATCCTGACCAAATTGTTCACTGCAGAGGTCAGGACATCTTCCGGCAAGCGATAATGGGGAATCAGCCAAAGAGCGCCACCCAGCCGGTCGGAGGCCTCGAAGATGGTCACCCTGAACCCCCGCCGGCTCAAGTCGTAGGCGGCCAGCAAGCCGGCAGGGCCGCCGCCTACAACCGCCACGTTTTCCTTGGTCTTTTCGACGTTCAGTTCTTCCTTGTTACGGATCTGGTCGATGTAATGGTCGGATATGAAACGCTTGAGCAAACGCCTCCGGATCGCCCCACCCTTCTCCTGGTAATTGCATTCCAGTTCGCACAGCCCGCAGACGTAGCCACAGACCGGAAACAGCGGGTTTCTCTCGTACAGGTAATCGCCGATCTGGATAATCCCCTGAAGAGCTTCATCAGGGTCGAGCGGGAGCATCGATATCAAGACGTTTGTGCGCTGGATATCCTCGTTGATGGGGCATTTCATCTGACAAGGCGGGAGGTACTGCTTGAGTGCTTCCTCGGCCGACGCAGACCCGGTGTTTACAACCTTCCACATAGACCGTTTCTCCTTGACGAGGGAACGTTAACAGGAGTCGTAATTCTGTGCAACTTAATGGGATAGCTAAAATGTACCGCTGAGTTGATGAAAAGATTAAAGTCGCTGAGCCGAAGAAATGTTGAGAAGTTCACCGGCCCGGAAACCAGGTGCGCTTCCGGTGTGCTTGAAGAAAGGCGATCCCAAGATTGCGGGCCAGACTGACATGTATGTTTTTTCAGCGGTGCCACGCACCCAGCGAACCGCGAACCTGGAGTCGCGTTAGTGAGCCGCGCACGCAGTGGAGGGCCGCGGAGCGTTTTACAGCGGAGCGAGTCCCGGAGCGAAGTAAGCGGGACCACCCAACGCAGCGGCGGTTGAGTGACTCGCCGTTTTTTGGCGAGTCGTATCGAAACCCCGCGCCTCTGGAGCACCAGTAGTTGCGTGCAATCGCGCGCGTCGGTCGCAACTGCCGCTCTTCAGAGGCGCGGGGTTTCGACGATGACAACGAAATGCGGGTGAATATTCCTCTAAGTATATTATTGCCAGCAGCTTGGCAATAACATCTGGGTTTATACCCTACCACCATTCAACGGGCCAAACGGGACCGGGGGGGGGCGGCCGAGGGAAAAAA
>Ga0105104_10002866_pt1 | contig 12429 bp, 10 predicted proteins | sample PPLLaktember2015_3_FD_87034 | JGI IMG/M metagenome (GOLD analysis project Ga0105104, IMG submission 87034) | Freshwater sediment microbial communities from Prairie Pothole Lake near Jamestown, North Dakota, USA - PPLs Lake P7 Core (6) Depth... | ecosystem: Environmental > Aquatic > Freshwater >...
ACGGCAAGGTCGTGAAAGAAAAGGCTGCAAAAAACCAGGAGTTACTTACTTCCCTGCTCGATACCGACGCGGGCGCGCGCATCCTTGGTGAATGGGGCATCGGTACAAATTACGGTATTCAACGCTTCAGCAAGAATATGCTCTTCGATGAGAAGATCGGTGGCACGATTCATTTTGCGGTTGGCATGGGTTTTCCGGAATGCGGCAGCAAGAACGAATCAGGTCTACACTGGGATATGTTGTGCGACATGGCTGAATCTGAGATCACTGTCGATGGAGAACTGTTTTACAAGGACGGCAAAACCGTAATCATATGAGCATCAGTTTTTTTGACGCGATCAAGCAAGGCAACCGGCATGAGGTGGAACGCCAACTTATTGTTGACTCTAGCTTGATCCATGTCAGGGAAAATGGTCTCAGCCCGATCATGATCGCGGCGTACCACCATCAACCGGAAATTGCTTCTTTTCTTGCTGACAAAACTGTTGCACTGACAATCTTCGAAGCCTCCGCCACCGGCAAGATCAACAACATCCTGCGGCTTCTGGCGCGTGACCCACAGTTGGTCAACGCGTACGCAGAGGATGGATTCCAGCCTCTGGGACTGGCATGTTATTTTGGTCATTTTGATGTAGCGGAATATCTTGTTAAAGCGGGCGCACCTGTCAACTCCACATCACGCAACGAACTTAAGGCCGCGCCGATTCAATCCGCGACGGCAGCGGGACATGAAAAAATCGTCAGAATGCTCCTTGCAAATGGAGCAGATCCGAATATCCGCGAACAGGGCGGTTATACCCCTCTCCATGCCGCGGCACAAAACGGGGATGAGATGGTGATCCGTACGCTGCTCTATGGGGGCGCGGACCTGGGCATCAAAAGCAACGATGGCAAACTCCCGCTCGACCTTGCACTGGAAGCGGGTCATACGGAAGCAGCAAGATTGCTCGAAGAGGGGATCACCAAAAGGTTTAAGACGAAGCGGGGTTAAATAAAAGTCCTGACTACGGAATCAACTTCCTGCACACTGAACCGTATATCTATGCAGGAAGTTTTTTCTTTAAGAAGGAGAATCAAATGAGTAACGTTCGGAAGGTTCTATCCATTTTTGCCCTTGTGGCATTGTTGTCCCTCACATTCGCCTCATCCGCCCATGCTTTCGATGGTCGCTCGGGCGACAATATTGTCATTGAGAGCGATGAAGTCATCAATGATGATGTTTATGTAACCGCCGGAGTATTCGTTTTGGATGGCACGGTGAACGGCGATCTCATTGCAATGGGCCAGACCGTCACCATAAATGGCACAGTCGATGGCGATCTGATGGCAGCGGGGCAAACAGTCGTAGTCAATGGCACGGTGACAGGCGCGATCCGCATGGCTGGTTCAGTTTTGCTTGTTGATGAGAATGCCAGCATCGGCGGAGATATTATTGGCGCAGGGTACAGTCTTGAGATCCAGGAAGGAAGTGGGATCGGCCAGGATCTTGTCTTTGCAGGCGGTCAAATTTTGCTGGCCGGCGAGGTGTCTCGCAATGTGCAGGTCGCAACAGGCGCATTCGAACTGCGCAGCACAGTTGGCGGAAACGTGAAGGCAGAGGTAGGAGAAGCAGGTCAGGCCGGTCCCCCACCGACCATGTTTATGCCGCAATCTCCAATTTCGGTTCCGACCGTCAAGCCAGGGCTCACGCTTGATCCATCCGCAAAAATTGAGGGGAATCTGGAATACACACAAACCAAAGAACTTACGTTTCCCTCGGGTGTAATTGCAGGGCAGGTCACACGCAATGAGCCTGCCACCAATCAAGCCACGCCGCGCCAGGAAACAACCAGTGAAAAGATCTTGAAATGGGGCCTGAATGTATTGCGCACCAGTGTCACTCTTATCTTGATCGGCTTGTTCCTGCTCTGGTTGTTCCCATTCTTTATGCAAGGCTTGAGCGGAAAACTGCAATCGGCATTCTGGCCCAGCCTTGGATGGGGCGTGGTGGCATACGCAGCCTTTTTCTTTATCTTACTGGTCACCATTGTGGGGATGATCATAGGCGGACTGCTCTTTGGCACACTGACATTGGGTGGATTGGCGGGTACAGTGGTCTGGCTTGGCATCCTGTCACTGTTCGCTTTGATCCTGGGTTTTGTGCTGGTCACTTCGTTTGTAGCGAAGGTCGTATTTGGTCAGGCGCTGGGAAGATGGCTGCTCGGCCGCACCAACTCATCTTTGGCTGGACATAGATTCTGGCCGATGATCATTGGCGTGATCATTACCGTCGCCGTGATTGCCCTGTTATCATTCCCCTTGATCCCTGGATTTCTGGGCGGATTGCTGAACTTTGCAGTCATACTCTTTGGACTCGGTGCGCTCTGGCTCTGGAGTCGTGAACGCATGGCTCGCAAGCCGGTGACTCAGTAATCTCGCTCGACGCAGCGGTCTTATACCCTGGACGTGGGGCGGGATGATATCCTGCACTACTCACCGTAAACGACTCCCGCTCGCCATTATTTAAACGGCGAGCGGGACTTAAACAAATGACGAGCACGATTTTTAGGAGGCGCTTCGCAGGTCGAGAACCCTCCACCGAATCGCGATCAGCGATATGCGATTTGCGATATTCTTACGGACAATCGAACGTGTAAGTCACCTGTTTCTCTATTTTCTCACTGCGACCAATCACACCAGTCGAATTGTAGCCGATGAACTGGTAATCGAACCAGGAGTTCGGTTTTCGGAAATTGGGGCTGACCTGGTCTCCTGAAAGGACAATTGTAAAGTTGCCTTGATTATCAGGGATCATCTTACCGGCATTCACCCATTCGAAGATCGCTCCATTGCTCCGATCTTCAAATCGATACCAGAAATCGACCTGGGTAATATCGGGGCTTGTGGCCTTGGTGGTGAAAGTGATCTGCTTGTTGAGCTGGCAGCGCAAGGAAAAATCATTCCTGTCGCGTGTCATGGACACAAACCAGCCTGCGCCCAGCTTATCATCAATCGAAACCGGCCCGGCATTTGCAGCTTGCGCGGCTTCAGTCGGTGGAACAGATTGGGTGGTTTCCGCAGGCGGCTGTGTAGCTGGCGCTTCCGTGGGCGGTGGGAGCGGTGTGGCTGATGGAATCTCAGCGGGAACGTTGGTTGGGACTACGGTCACGAGAACGGTCTCCACAACCACTATAGGCGTCTGTGACGGTTCAGGTGGGGCCGCAGTAGGCTGGACTGTTGGAGCAGCCCCACATGCAGCCAGGAGCAGAGCTAGAAAAACAATAAGAATTCGTTTCATAAATCTCTCCTTTCGAATTTTCAGCATTCTATATTGAAACCCACCCAGTTTGCCTTGCATCCATGAAAAGAGGACATATTTACTAGTCAGCAGATGCTCGAGCCGCCTATGTATCTGCCATTTCTCTCATTGATTACTAAACTTCCTGAAATAATTTTTAGGCTAAAATCCAGGTTTCCAGTTCAGAGACGCATACCGGGTATCCGTGCGGCACTCTGTAATCTGATAATCTCGGTTATAATTTTTTTATGCTTACTCCTCTCAGACTTACACCTGAGCAAATCGAGTCCAAATTGGACCGTATCCTCTTAAAGGTACAAAAACCTGGGCGTTATGTCGGCGGGGAACTCAACAGTGTCGTCAAAGATTGGGACAGGGCAGCAACCAAAGTCGCCTTTGTCTTTCCCGAAATCTATGACATCGGCGTTTCGAATGTTGGGTTGAAGATCCTCTACGATCAAGTGAATCAGCGGGAAGATGCACTTGCAGAACGTGCCTACGCGCCCTGGCTGGATATGGAAGCTTTGATGCGCGAGCACGCGATTCCCCTCTACACGCTCGAATCGAAACGACCCTTGGCCTGGTTCGACCTCATCGGCTTTTCTCTCCCCTACGAGACTCTCTATACCAACACGCTCAACGTGCTTGACCTTGCCGGGATTCCCGTCCGCTCCGAAGACCGCGACGAGACTCATCCCCTCATCATTGCTGGTGGACACTCGACGATGAATCCTGAACCCATGCACGCGTTCATCGATGCGTTCGTGATCGGAGAAGGGGAAGAGGTCATTCACGATATTATTAATACAATACAAAGAGTCAAAGGTCGAACGTCAAACGTCGGCGATGACCTTAGACGTTCGACCTTTGACCGAATGGGGCTTCTCAAAGAATTGGCCAAAATCCAGGGCGTCTATGTCCCGCGCTTTTACGAAGCCTACTATCTGGAAGACGGAACGGTTTCACACATTGAGCCAATCATTCCAGATGTCCCCAAGATCATCACGAAGCGCATTGTGCCCGTGCTGCCTCCCCCACCGACAAAGTTCATTGTCCCGAACATCGACATTGTCCACAACCGCGTATCTGTTGAGATCATGCGTGGATGCACGCGCGGGTGCCGCTTCTGTCATGCGGGCATGATCACGCGTCCCATCCGCGAGCGGAGCGTGGAGGAAGTCCTGCAAGCCGCAGAAGAGGCGATCAAATCCACTGGCTTCGAGGAACTGGCATTACTTTCTTTGTCGTCATCCGATTACACCAATGTTCTTGAATTGGTCACAAAAGTCGGAGAGAAATTCAGCGGCACACATCTCAAGGTGTCATTGCCATCCCTAAGAATCGAAAGCGTTAGCATTGATCTGATGGAGAAGCTGAGAGGCAATCGCGCGGGTGGATTCACGCTCGCGCCCGAAGCCGCCACCGAACGCATGCGCCGCATCATCAACAAATTCATTCCTGATGAAGACATCCTCAATACGACAAGGGAGATTTACCGCCGCGGCTGGACGACGATCAAGTTGTATTTCATGATCGGTCATCCAAGCGAAACGCTGGAAGATGTGCAGGCGATTGCCGATCTGTGCAAGAAGGTTTTGACGGAAGGACGCAAAGTGATCGGCATGAAAGCCAAACTACACGCGGGCGTAAGCACCTTCGTGCCGAAATCACAGACGCCGTTCCAATGGGTTTCATGTGATACAGTCGAGCAGATCGAAGCGAAACAGGCATTGCTCAAACGTGAGCTGTTGCGTGACAAGAACATCAAACTGAGTTGGACCAAGGCAAAAGACACCTTCCTTGAATCATGGCTGTCGCGCGGTGACCGCCGCATGGCAGAAGTGGTCTATTCTGCCTGGAAGAACGGAACGAAATTCGACGCCTGGGATGAAGGCGTTAAACATGATGCATGGAGGGCTGCATTCGAAGAACATGGACTCGACCCGCTCTTTTACACGCACCGCCAGCGCCGCACAGACGAAGTTTTCCCGTGGGAGCATATTACTGCCGCAGTTCGCAAGAACTTCCTGTTCCAGGATTTCAGGCAGAGTCTCGAGGGACAAATCCGCGTGGATTGCCGCTTGAACTGTTTCGCGTGCGGCATCCTGCCAACCTTCGCAAACATGCGCCGCGAGAATCCTGGCGATGTGTGGAAATGCCCGGACGTAAAAACGCCAGTTTCCACAAATCCATCTGCGATGTCCAGCTTGAAATTGCCAGTAGTGGGAGATTGACTTTCTTCTGTCGACACTATGAAAAATTTTACAATTCGGTCAGCATCGCTTGATGACGTTAATATAGCTTGCCAACTGATCACCAGCCAAAACATGGTTGATTACGGCGAATCAGTATGGGCGCCCGATGATTTGCGCAAAGCATGGACATACCCGGCTTTCAACCTTGAATTAGATACGCTTTTGGCATTTGCACCAAATGGCGAGCCTGCTGGTTACGCGGAATTGCGAGAAAAGTCAGATCCATTTATTTATCTCGCAAATAATCATCAGGACATAGAACTTGCGGGATACTTACTTTGTCTTTTGGAAAATCGCGCTCTTTCACAAAAAGCACCTGTCGAGACGCTGACTCTCTATAGTAGAGCAAGCGAAAAAAACAAAGTCCTGAAGCAAACCTTTGAGTCAAATGGATACATTTCCAGCCTGTCATTCCTCATTATGGAAACCGTGTTAACTGAACAGCCTGATGCTTCACAGTGGGCAGACGGGATCACCGTTCATACATTTGTCAGAGGACAAGATGAGCAGGCAACTTATCAAGTTGATGAAGAAGCTTCAGAGGACAAAGGCTATCATTCGCCGCTCAGCTATGAAGGCTGGGCAAAGCGCATGGGTATGGATAGAGAAGACTTTGATCCAACCATATGGTTCCTGGCCTGTGAAGGGGACGAAACTGCAGGGGTTGCGCTAAATGTTTATGCCAGGGAGACCAACACAGGCTGGGTAGATCATCTTAGCGTGCGGCGCGCCTGGCGCAAAAGAGGGATTGGCAAAGCCTTGCTGCTGCACACATTTGCTGAATTCTTTCGACGCGGCATTCAGCGCATAAAACTTAGCGTGGATTCAAAGAGTCTGACCAATGCACCGCGCTTATACGAGAGTGTCGGAATGAAGACGATACAGCAGTATCATATCTACAAAAAAGAATTGTAAAATTGAAACAGTACGATAACTTTGGAGACGGATGCTAACAAAACTATTTATCACTAAACTTATGCGCGAACGCGATAAATTTGAATTACTGTTGAATCGTGTTGGCTATGCACGTCGCATGACGCTAAAAGGCGTTTCAGGGAAATGGTCCATCAAGGACATGCTTGCTCATATTCTCGCGTATGAGCTATACATTGCCGACCGTATGAATGAAATCCTGCATAATGAGACTTACGTCCCTTGTAAGACCCAAAATGCCCTCGACGCTTTTCTCGACGAATTCGGCTATCCGGATTTCGGTTCTCCACTTCTGGATGACGACGGTCCAAACGAATGGGTCACTGAGAAATATAAAAATGTCTCGCTGGAGGATGTTGTCGCGCAGGAAATCCAGGCTTTTGCATCGATCATCTCATCGCTTGAAAAAATGCCTGAAGAAATGATGAACCGACATCTTCTTTATGATCGCATTGCCAACAACACGTACCGGCATTATCGAGCACATATCATGGACATAAGACACTGGTTAAAATCCAACGCTGCATATAATAGACGGTAATATTTGCTTTGCAGGATTGGCAAATCCGCTATAGCGTTTCATGAAGTATTTACAAGATACAGTAATGCGCATTCGGATCACTTTTGTAAAACAAGGCGCTTTGCGTTACACAGGTCATCTTGACCTGCACAGGCTATGGGAACGCGCCGCACGCCGCGCAGAATTGCCGCTCGCCTATTCACAGGGTTTTCACCCTCAGCCGAAGATGAACATGGCAGCCGCCTTGCCGCTCGGCTTTTCTTCGCGCTATGAAGTGATGGATATGAAACTCGAGCATGACATCGCACTGGATGATTTGCCTACACGCTTGAACACCACGCTTCCTTCGGGCCTTCAAGTAGTGGATGTTGAACAAGTGGATGAGCGCGCGCCCGCGTTGCAGACTCAAGTCGTGTCAGCGGAGTATGAAGTCACTTTAACGGAAGCAGCTGCCGGGTCCGAATTGAAGCGGAAAGTTGATTCCGTTATCGAATCGAAAACAATCCCCCGTGAACGGCGCGGCAAAATGTATGATCTGCGTCCATTGATTGAGGAATTAAACCTATTGACCGATGGCAAGATTTTCATGCGTCTGGCGGCACGCGAGGGCGCAACGGGCCGTCCCGAAGAAGTGTTAGACGTGTTAGGTATCGCGTTTGAAGAAACGCGTATTGAAAGAACTCATTTAATTTTTCAATCATAATTGGAGGAACTATGGCTTTTCTTGGAGCGTTGTTCTTTGGGTTTGCGCCGATGTTCATGTTCGCGGCATTCGTCAATTGGCTGGATCGCTATGAGAAGGAGCCCAAGCTTCTGCTCGGCGCGGCGTTTGTGTGGGGTGTGGTTATCGCAGGCGGCGGAGCCTATGTTCTCAATACTGCGTTCGGTATCGGCATTTATGCGCTGACCGGCTCGGAAGTTGCGGCTGAGTTTGGGACAACCTCCATTGTCGCGCCAGTCATCGAAGAAGGCTTGAAAGGACTCGCTGTTCTCGTCGTCTTCCTGATGTTCCGCAAAGAATTTGATTCCGTCCTTGATGGGGTCGTCTACGCGGCAGTCACTGCCATGGGTTTCGCTGCGATTGAGAATGTTTTGTACATCTATCGAAACGGATATTTGGAAAGTGGCTGGGAAGGTTTTTGGGTGCTGGTTGTCATCCGCGTTATTCTGGTCGGATGGATGCATCCGTTCTTCACCGCGTTCACAGGGATCGGGCTGGCCATCGCGCGCATGACCCGCAACGTTCTTGTGAAGATCATCGCCGTGTCTACGGGATACGCGATTGCCGTCACAGCCCATGCCTTCCATAATACATTCAGCGGATTGATCGGAGGGTTTGAGGGGTTGCTCGCCGGCACATTTGTCGACTATATGGGGTACGGTGTCATGCTCATCTTCATCATTTGGATGATTGTCTATGAGCGCAACCTCCTCAAAAAGAACTTGCGCGACGAAGTAACGAATGGCTTGATCTCACAGAAGCAATACAACAGCGCCACTTCATTCTTCCAAATGAATGCGCACCTCTCAGCATTGTCTTCGGGAACTTTCCGCTCCACGTCTCGCTTCTATCAAGTCTGTGGTGAACTTGCACACAAAAAAGAACAGTTTGCGAAAATAGGCGACGAGGGTGGGAACAGGATGATCATCGAGAAACTGCGTACTGAGCTTACGCAACTGGGTCCACGGGCAAGAGCGTAACCTTACAAAACGTCCCGCAGGTTGTTGCTGATAATCAGAATTTCATAATTCAACCTGCAGGACGTTCTCTCTATGATAAAATCTTGTCGCCCGCCCCTGTAGCTCAGTGGACAGAGTGTCGGCCTCCGGAGCCGAAGAGCACAGTTCGAGTCTGTGCAGGGGCGCTTTGTTATAAATGTATGCACAACGTCCCGAAGGCATGTCCTGAGGCGCAGCCGAAGGATCTAAACCTTCGGGACGTTGCATGAATCAATTGAAGAGTCGGAATTGCACATCAGATGAATCTGGCGTGAACAAACTCATTCCATGAACAACAACATTTCATACATTGGGCTTGAGACAACAAAGCAATCTACATTGGATCACGCTCATTCGAACGAACAACGTCGATCCTTTTCACTTCACGCAATATTTGAATATCTTTTCTTTCGAGAAAGAGATCCTTTCTACATATTTCTGATCCTGGGGGGGATCACACTCATTGGGTTTGTTTTAAGAGTGTTAGTGATTAACAAGCCAATCGCGTATGATGAAGCTTATACATTCATAAATTTCGCTTCCAGGCCCTTCAAGCACATTCTGGCTGATTACAGCGCTCCAAACAATCATATCTTTCATACAATCCTGGTCGGCATTGCCTACCGGCTATTCGGTGGACAGCCCTGGGTACTGAGACTGCCGGCCTTTATCGCTGGCACTTTAATGGTACCGGTGATGTACATCGCTGCCCGTAGATTCTTCTCCTGCCACCAAGCGTTAGGGGCAGCTGCGCTCATTGCGGTTGTGCCTGTGTTTATTGATTATTCGGTCAATGGGCGCGGCTATACATTGTTATTTTTGTTCGCATTGTTGCTGGCCAATTTCGCGGGGATACTTGTAAACCGTCAAAGCAAGCGAAGCACGCCGCGGAGCGGCAGTGTGGACAAGTCTGCATTAATTGCTTTTGGAGGAACAGCAGTGCTTGGGTTTTATACCATTCCCATCTTTCTTTATCCGATGGCAGGCATTTCCTTATGGGTGGTAATGACATACCTGTTCGCCAAAGAACCCTGGCAAAGCAAATTGCGTCAACTGGCTGTATTCCTTGGCATGTGCCTCCTTTCAGGTCTATTCACGTTACTGGTGTACTCACCTGTGATTATTTTTGGCACTGGTCTTTCTTCCATTACTGGCAATGAGTTTGTGCAGTCACTCGATTGGTCGACGTTTTTGGCAAATCTTAACCCTCGTATCATAAATGCCTGGGATAAATGGATGATAGGCTTCAACCCAATCATTGAATATCTATTTTTAGGCGGTTTTTTGCTGTCGCTATTTTTTTATCGGAAGGTCTCAAATCAAAAGCTGCCGTTGCAACTCTTTTTGGTACTTGCTATCCTGATTTTGCTGCTCCTGCAACGCGTCACGCCAACGCCAAGGATATGGCTTTACCTGGAAGCGTTCTATTTGATGTTCGCAGCGGCCGGATTGATTTGGCTGGCAGATTTGCTCCTCCGTGGAAGTAAGATTGCCCGGCCGGGACTTTCCGAAAGAATCCTTTCATTCGCGATCCTGCTGATCTTCATCGGAGTTTTTACAAATGCTCTCATCGCTCGTCAACAAAACCCAGTGGAGATGGATCGTGACCGCTCACCGGAAGAGTACGCGGCAAACTATCTGGCAGATCATCTAAAACCGGAAGATACACTCGTAGCGACTGGGCCGGTGGACATCGAAACGGCTTATTATCTAAGCCTGCGTGGAATTCCTTTTGATCGTTTTTATAAGCGAGATCACCCGGTAAAAATTCAGAATGCGCTGCTGCTCGTGCGGGAAAATTCGAAGTACAAAACCCCGGAAAGCGTTGTAGATTTCTTCAAATTAGATCAAGCTTTGGATCTGACCGCAGCGGAATTGATCTTCGAGTATGCGAATGTTCAAATTTATTCCATTCCTGCAAAGTGAAAATTCCCGCTACAATCCTGTCGTGTCAATTCGATTACCAACTGTCGCTTTCATCATAATACTTATCTTATTAAGCACAGGCTGTGGTATCGAAATTCGTGCAGAAGCGACACCATCACAGGCTTCGTTAATGGTTACTGCGACATTGCCTTTAACTCTGACGCCAGTCCCATCCGAGACTCCGCTCCCGCCTCCTCCCCAGCCGACAGTTGCTCCCGTTGAAGGAACAACATCTACCCAGGTCAACGTGCGCGCGGACCCCTCGACCGCAAGCAATGTGCTGGGAATAATCCCTGCGAACACCAAGGTGGAGATCACCGGCCAAGATCCCGGCAAAAACTGGTGGCAGATCAATTACCCGCACGCGCAAGCGGCTAACGGGAAAGGCTGGGTCACCGCGCAGTATATTACAACAGCAAGCGCCCCCGAGGTCCCGACCATTGGAGGCGATGAGGCGGACCCTAACAACGGGAATGTAGCAGTCGTCCAACAGCAGCTCAATGTCCGTAGCGGCCCAGGGACAGACTTCAACTCGCTTGGGACGCTGAATCCACAGGATGTTGTCAGCCTGATTGGCAAAGATCCAAATGGCGCCTGGCTGCAGATCGATTTCTCAGAAGGTCCCGAAGGCAAAGGCTGGGTCAATGCAGCGTTTGTCCAGGCACAGGGAGCGGAGAATTTGCCCATCATAACGGAAGCAGGCAAGGTCGTTGGAACGGGAACGCCGACAGGCATCCCATTCACGCCAACGCCTACCCTCATCCCTGCCTGGGGAGATAGTGATTCCGCAGGTAACCCGCTTGTAAGCGTAATCTTTGAGTCGGCAGGCACGCAGACTCTCATCTACAACGGAGACCTTTCCTCCCCGGAGGGAGACTCAGAGGATTGGATCGCTTTCAAACCGTATGGTCAATTTGTCTTTGTAAGCCTTGAGTGCAAAGGGAGCGATTCACTCAGCGTCGAAATGACAGAAAACAGCCTGCCCATAAGTTTGGATATTGCATGTGGCGATCAAATGAAGGAAATTGTCGTGAAAGCTGGCTCGAACTATTTAGTGCATCTGCAGGAGGCTATGACAGACGCAGGGGATCTTCAATATACAAGCTACATCCTTACGATCAAAATGAGACCATAATGAGATTTGTGACAATAAAGATGACCTTTGTACCTGGCTTGTGCCTGTTTGTACAAAATTTCCTTTTATGGTAGAGTTAATGCAGAATTTCACAGTTGACGAGGGCGAATTCGTATGAACACTAACAAAATCCCCGACATCATCATTGGCCGCTTGCCGGTTTACTTACGCGCGTTGCAACAGCTATCCGAAAAGGGAATCCTCACCACATCCTCACAGGAATTGGGCGAGATGATTGGTATCTCAGCCGCGCAGATCCGCAAGGATATCTCTCAATTCGGTGAATTCGGAAAACAAGGCACCGGCTATTCGGTTCCGTTCCTCATCGAACGGTTACGCGACATTCTGAGAGTGGACCGAGTTTGGGAAGTGGTGATCGTTGGCATGGGTGATATAGGCCACGCCCTCGCCCGCTATAATGGGTTTGCCAACCGCGGCTTCCATATCAACATGGTTTTCGATAACGACCCCAAAAAGATCGGGCAAAAAGTGGGAGAGTTTGAAATTTTCGATACAGCCGTGCTGGCTGAAAAAGTAAAACAGAACAAAGTCAAGGTTGCTATGCTTACTGCCCCCGCGACTGCCGCGCAGGAAATCGCTGATCAACTTGTCAAGGCTGGCATCAAGGCGATCTTGAATTACGCGCCGATCAGCTTGAATGTGC
>Ga0105104_10002867_pt1 | contig 12428 bp, 11 predicted proteins | sample PPLLaktember2015_3_FD_87034 | JGI IMG/M metagenome (GOLD analysis project Ga0105104, IMG submission 87034) | Freshwater sediment microbial communities from Prairie Pothole Lake near Jamestown, North Dakota, USA - PPLs Lake P7 Core (6) Depth... | ecosystem: Environmental > Aquatic > Freshwater >...
AACGATAATGCGCAGGTTTTCCTTTGGGTAATCCAGAGCTAATGCATTCTCCAGTTTAGAGGCAATCACGTCCTGTTCGTTGTGAGCCGCAATTAAAAGAGTAACTTTTGGGAAACAAGCGAAGCAGTCCTGTGGATAAGGTGGATATTCCATTGGCTTCCGGCGCACACGCGCCAATAATGTCAGAACCAGTGGATACCCCAAATAAACATATACGACAAACAAGACCGACAGCCAGAACAATGGTCCAATCATGTTCATCGCCTTAGCCTTTGGACGCGCTCACAGTCTCCTCATATAAGGAAACTGTCCTATTTACCCAGGTATCCAATGAATACTCCTGCATGGCGCGGGCGCGCGCCGCGTTTCCCAGTATGCGCGCTTTCTCAGGAGCGCTCACCAGGTCGTAAAGGGCATCTGCCAGACAAGCCGGTTCATGCGGAGGAACGATGATGCCTGTCTCAGGGGTAACCACCCTGGGGATGTCACCTACCGATGTGCCAACGATTGGCAGGCCAGCCATCATCGCTTCCAACAGAGCAACAGGCAATCCCTCGCGGTGGGATGAACTTACATAAATATCACTCGCCGCGAGCAACTGAGAAATATCATTCCGCTCACCCAGGCAATGAATCGAATCCTGCAGCTGCATTTCTGAGATTTTTCTCTTAATCTTATCGAAGAGACCGCCTACCCCCGCAATGGCAAGGACCGTTTGTAGATTCCGTTGATGGAGGATCGCAAACGCCTCGATCATGTCTTCATAGCCCTTCGCCTCGGCAAACCGACCTACGGCTATAAGCACCACACAGTTTTCATCAGCTGCAATCTCGTGGCGGAGGGATTGTCGTACCTGCATTGAAATGGGCTGTGGAATGGGAACGCCGTTGGGAATCACGTCCAGTGTACGCGAGCTCAAGCGAGGCTGATATGCGGCAGCCACTGTATATCCTACGGCAATAATACGGCGGGCAAAATAACGCAGGCCGACCTCTTCCAAACGAGTGACAAGGCCTGAGTCTCGCTGAAGATCGTGCCCGGTGGAGTGCAGAGTCGCGATCACCGGGATGCCAGCATAATAACCTGCCAGGCATCCCAGGATATTGGCATAGGATAGATGAGTGTGGATCAGATCAAACTTCCCAGCGCGCAAAAAGCGGATGAGTCGCATCAGCCGCCCAGGATCCAGCAAGGAACGCGACGGGAACGTCATCAGATTTGCGCCTGCGGAATGAATTGCATCCAGATTCGCGGCGGCGGCGTTATCCCGAAAGCTGATCACGGTCGATTCGACATTTCGTTTGGATACAGCCGAAACAAACCGGGTAACCAGTTTTTGCGCACCTCCAATACGGAGAGTATCTATCATCATTGCAACACGCATCAGGCTGAACCTCGGGCACGCAGCCGCGACCGGATAAAGCGCCTGCCGCTCTCAAAGAAGCGATCACCGACCAGAGCATGTACCAATGTTTTAAATTTTCTCCGGCCCATATCCATGGGGTAAGCAAAAAATGCGGCGGCCGCATAGATAATTGCCCGCCAGCGCGGACCCTTTTCCCGGATCATATAATTGGCTCGGCGGTATGCAAAAAGGCTCCAGGAACGCAGCATCAATACAGGCTGTTGCGAGACCGATTGGTTAGCCTGAATAGCGTGCCGCGAAACATTCCAGTAGCTGTACAACCGCTCCCACCGACGAGTATGGGAAAGATTTTTCTCATGCCATCGATATACAATGACTGGCTTCGGCAGAATTGTCGCGTTGTAATGAGTGACAATGCGAATCCACAGATCCCAATCTTGCCCCCAGCGAATATCTTCATTAAAAACACCGACATCCGCAAGGACAGATCGGCGCAACATCACCCTGGATGGGTTCCCAATTTTGTTATACACCAGGATGTCACGCCGCAAAGATGTCATACTTTTGGGGACTTCACCGGAAATAAAGCGGCGATCCTCTTTCACATTCCACCACCAGGCGAAACCACTGACAAGTGCCACTTCCGGATGCGCTGCAAGGAAATCGCATTGTGACTCGACCTTGTCTTTAAGCCAGACGTCATCCGCATCCAGAAACGCAAGAAGTTCACCGCTCGTTTCCCGGATGCCGCAATTGCGCGCCGCACCCGGTCCCCGATTCTCCTGATAGGTGTACCGCACGCCCCTTTGAGAAAATGACTCTACGATATCCCTGGTATGGTCGGTGGAACCATCATCTACGACCACGATTTCATCGACAGGATGGGTTTGCTCCAGAACACTGGAAATAGCCTCGGCGACAAACGCTTCACTGTTATAGGCAGTAATCACGACGCTGACACGCATTCTGGTTATCCTGCCTCAAGCGGTATCGCCCGCCTGGATTTCAAAAAGGTTCTGCGGATCAGATCGATCCCAGACAGGACTGACGCTCTGTCCACCCACCACAGCATAACAAGATAGACCAGTGTGCCCGTAACAACTAGCAAAGTAAGTTCCAGTAATCCAGAAAAAGGTGCGAGGCGAAATACGATCAACAAAGCTGCCGCCATCACCAGGGCCGAAAAAAGAGTCGGGGCTAAAGCTTTGAGTAAATCCCCTGTGGAATAACGCATGATATGGTTTGCCACCAGGGTATCGAGTAATACAGAAAAAGTGCCGATGGCAATTTGCCCTGCAGCTACTCCAATGATGCCCCAGCGAGTGGTATACCATAGGACCAATACTGCGAATGGAACTTTGATGAAGTTCAGCCGGGTGAGCAGTTCCGGTCTCCCGATAGCCTTGTAGAGAATTCCAGGAATAAAGCCCACAGCCGCAATTCCCAGCGCCAGAGAGACCAGCATAGTAGGGAGAATGGCAGGATTCCATGTCTGGGAGAGGAAGAGAGGGATAAAAATTGGGGCTGTGATGGCTAACCCAACGGCGATCGGGAACACGATCATGGAAAGATAACGAAGATAGCCAAAGTAGAAGGAGTGCAATTGCTCCCGATCCGTTTGCGCGATCGCCATGACCGGCAATGACACCTTGCCAATGACGATGTTCACACTTCGAATCAGCAATTCGGGGATACGGTAGGACATCGTGTAATATCCAAGCGCAGCCGCCCCCAAAATACGCCCAACCAGAAGATAATCCACATTATTTCGAAAAGCTCCCGCGATCTCAAGCAACACAATATGGAATCCATAGGTTGCAATTTCACGAGTCACACCGGAATGGAAACGCCAGGTTGGCTTCCAACCCGCCAAAAGCCAGGCTAAAACCGTTCCGGCGAAGATGCCAGCAAGTTGTCCCCAAACCAGGCTCCACACGCCCATTCCCAGCCACGCCAGAACAATCGAAACCAGTCCTTTGATGAAATTTTTGCTCATCTCTGGGATTAGCTTTGTCCTAAAACGTAAGTGGCGTTGAAGAAGGGTATCGGGAACCATTCCGAGGCCACTGAGGGGCAAGCTCAAACCCAATAGACGAAGGAGAGGGATAATTTCTTCCGTTTTGAAAAAAACTGCTACCGAGGGCGCAATAACCCACGTCAATCCAAAAGAAGTGAGACCCAGCAAAATATTGGCTGCGAACGCAGCGTTCGCAGCTTCCTCCAAATTTTCACGCCGGGCAATCAGCGAGTTGTTAATTCCCGCAGAGTTCAAGATATCAAGGTATTGAATCGTGATCAGACAGTATCCAACAAGCCCAAATTGCTCTGGCAGCAGAAGCCTGGCAAGAATGATGGTCGAAAGAAAAGTAAGCACTTTTCCACCAATGAACGTTAAATAAGACCAAAAGACTCCTTTGATGGTCTGCTGCGCCAGAGTAGGGGATGGTTGGAGTTCTGTTGTCACTGTAACTTAAGCCCGAACCCTTGCGAGAGGATATCCTCTTGCACTTGTTTCGCGATAGCAGGCAGAGCAAATATGATCCCAAGCAACAGGTAAAAATAACGAGGGAATGCCGCATGTATAAAAATTGCTGCCGTCAAGTAACCAATAAAACCAATAGCCAGCCCCGTCACAAGATGAGCATAATCCGGTTGGCCGGCTTCTGAAAACTTCCTTCTCGCACTCAGAATTGATTGAAAGGCGAGCCAGATCATCGACATGAATACCGAAAAACCAAGCAAGCCAGTTTCGGTTGCCACTTCAAGATAAAGATTGTGCAAAGACTTAGTGCTTGCGGAAGGTGCAAGTCCGACCTCCTTGCTGTACTGCGGATAAAGTTCGGCGAAATTACTTAGACCAACTCCTACTAAAGGGCTTTCCTTGAACATAATCCAGGCTGTGAGAGTCTGGCTGGCTCGCCCCTGGATGGAATTATCGCTCCGGATATCGATCCCGCCGGATTGATTGGGCAGGAGATCCTTCAACGTGAGAACGCGATCAAGATAATTAGCTGGAGCCAAAGAGAATATGCCAATGCCCAAGCCAATAATTACAGCCAACTGCAAAGGTCGAGGTGGATAAACAATGAAGAATGTTGCCAGTACAACTAACATCGCCACAAATCCCCCCCGAGAATATGTAAATAGAATTGTTAAAGTACATAGCACCCCAGCCAGACCCGCCAGCAGCCTGAGAAGCAGCTTTCGTTCATGTAACATTCTTTCAATCGCTATGGGAATGAGCACAACCATGATTTGGGCATAGAAGTTTGGGTCACCAATCGGCCCGGTGAGACGATAGCCGCTGGTGCCACTCGAAATACCCGCCACTTCTGCTCTGGAAAATCCGCCATAGTCGTTGGTGAAAGTCCCGGTTATCTGTTTGTACACGCTTAGCGTTCCGAGGAAAATACCGATTGCGAGCAGAGTCCAAATCACGTGACGAAAAATAGGAGCTCGCTTCAACAGCACTACCACCACCAGAGTAATGAGGGCATCTTTAACATAGTTACTCAAAGTGTAAACAACACTCGCTGAGTTCCTGGCATAAACAAGGGACAGAAAACCAATCAGACCATAGAGCCCCAGCACGAGAACTGGCAATTGCCAACCCGCAGGTCGTTCGCCCATGAGCGCCCATCGAATTAAGATGGCCAGGATCAGTAAACCGACAAAAAACTTGGCAACTGAGGGAGCACCATAAAAATCGATGGCAATATCGGAAAAGCGGGTATAAGTAATGAAAATAAAGAGGAGCAGTCCAAACTCCACCGAAACAACCGTGGCAACGACAACAATCAAACCTCCCGCTGCCAGCAGAATGAAAAAAGGATTGTTTATTTCGGTTATCAGTAAGCCAATCACAGATCCGATCACAATGGCCAGGCCAGCGTAAATAAGAGCTGTGCGCGTGGGTGATTCCTGGGATTTCTTGACTTCGACTGCCATTCTGTTCTACCTCACTGGTCTAAAGAAGGTGTTGCAGGTTTTGCTGGCTTTACACGCAGGTAATATCCTACGCGCCAGATCAGGTAAGAAAAAAGCTCTTTCCAACTATTGGAAAAGAAACGCCCGGAAGTAAAAACAACATGCTCCCTGGCTCCCGAATACGCAATTTTTCCGCCAATTGACTTAACCACTGGCCCAACATGGATATCGTATTGAATGCGCCCCCGGGCAAATAACTCCAGAATCAATTTGCGTTTGATTGCGTAATTACTTCCCCGACTCGTTGGGATTCCGAGCACGACTCGCTTATACCAGCGGCTGGCATGATGGATAAACATACGGACTTTAATTGCCAGGCCAACGGGCAAATCAAAGTAATCCACATGTGTGTACGCCAGGTCAGCATCCGAATCCAGTTGATGGATATACCAACTCAATAAAGCGGTCGGGTTCGGGATGCGGCAATCGGCATCGAAGAGCAATATGAACTCTGATTGTGCCGCTTCGATCCCTGGAATTCGAGCGGCAAGCGCCACGCCACCCGTATACTCCACTTTTGGGACGCCAAGTACTTTAAATCCCAATTGCTGATATCCTCCAATCTCTTTCGGAGGATTATCTACGGGATAATTATTGACTACTAAAATGATCTCGAGGGACTGGTCGCCGCGATAAGCAACAAGATCTGAGGCCAGCGCTGAAATCCTTAAAAGGTCCTTCTGAGCGTTCACCGGTACGATGATGGAGGCGCGTGGAGCAGCATGGAGATCTCCTCGCAAACGCTGAAGATCATCACGCAATACAGCACGCGGTTCGTGAAAGGAATTAAGCGAGAACATTATGCAGTCTAGATCGCTTGTGTCGCTTTTAAAAGATACATTCCATTATTGTTCTTCTCCGCGACATCCAGGGCCCAGTTGACGTTTTTGACCATCGATTCAACCGTATCGCCAACGCGATATTCAGCAATACCAATCTGTGGGTTAAGATAGAGATCTTCTCCTGAGAATGCAATCTTGATAGGCACGGAGAGAGCCATACGGACTCGTCCCATCGTGTTTACAGAAGCATCCCCCGGGGTTTCAAACAACATGACCGCAAAGTCAAGTTCGCTCCAACGCCCAACCAGATCGTTGCCGCGCAATTGATTTCTCAATGTTTGGTTAACATGGCGGAGCATAGTCTGGAGGCTCGATTGAGGCAGGACGTTAATATAGTTCGTCAAACCTTCCAAGTGAACCAGGCAAAAGGAAAAATCATTTGCAGAAGCAAAGGCGGCTTCAGCCAGTTTTCGTTCAAATACAGCCCGATTCAGGGCCAGGGATACGGGGTCAACTTTGCGCTCTTGCATGAAGTTCTCGATGGGAGCATGCACTAATTCGCGGACAAGCGCCAACATAACGCCCATGGCAAGCCCGACCACAAGAGCTACACCTGCGTCGCGCGCGGGCTGAGGCGAGATGGGTTCGACCGGAACAACCGACGGGTCAAGTAATGTCATTTCGTAAACCATATATAGTCCCTGGACATATTCCACAACATGCTGCCCGATCCCATTCACCAGGAGAGCGACGGTTTTCGGATCTGTACCTTGCACTGAGAATTCTATGATGTTTGTATCGGGCAGAACGACCGCGCTGTATGTGTAACTTTGTAAATCTGCCTCATTGAGCTGGAGCAGGTCGAAGGTTTCGCGATGGATACGCGGACTATTCAATATTTCCGCGTAGGTTGTGATGATCGAGCGCTTATCCAGTGTAGCCAGGCTGTTTAGGACGTTGTTTCCTTCCGCGATAAAGGCAGCGCTCGGGGAAATCACAAACCGTGAGGTTGCTCTGTAGACTGGCGTTGCCAGGTATGAGGCAACCAGGGCTACCAAAATAGCTGCCAATGTGGTAATCGCGATGATCCACCACCCCCGCTGAAGCATTCGAAAATATAATTTGACTTCCATATTGATCTCCTACGTGTTGTTTTATCCAAGTGATGAGGACAGACTCGACTGAGCAAATAGTGACGATAACCTTTTCGCGTTTGAGGATAACTCAAACTCATCCAGGACCCAGCTCCTGCCCGCCTGAGCGCGCTTATGAGCCTCGGCTGGGTCCCTATAAATGTGCAACAATGCATCTGCAAGCGCCGCTACGTTTTCAGGAGGCACCAGCCAGCCTGTGTCTCCTTCCCTGACCAACTCAGGAATCCCGGAAATGGAGGTTGCTACAACGGGGATGCCACTGGCCATGGCCTCCATCAATGCTACCGGGATGCCCTCCATCTTGCCGGATGCAGTGATCACACTAGGCTGAACGAAGCAGTTGGCTGTTCGCAACAGACTCGCGACCTCAGCCTGGGTGCGCGGTCCCAATAACTCAACCAAGCGATCAAGTTGACTCTCCCGAATCGAGCGCTCCAGCATGGGATGTAAATCTCCACCTCCCACGATCCTGCAGCGGAACGGAATGCCGCGCTTTTTCAATTCCATACAGGCCTTCACCAAAAATATATGTCCCTTATAAGGTTGCAGGCTCCCAACGCTGATGATTTCAAGACAACCGGTTTCACGCGCATTAGAATTTTTTTCGTCTTCATAATAGGCCGGGTCTATTCCACAGCGCACGATCTGTGTCTTTTGCTGCACCCACGGGCCGAACATATCCGCCAGATATTTGCGGTTGAATTCCGAAATGGAGGAAACAAAAACAGAACCCTGAAGTTTGGTCGCGAGCATAGGCTTCTCGACAAAGATATCATGCGCATGGACGGTGATGCTGTAAGAAATGCCAGTCAATTGGTTGATCAACCATGCAACCAGCGCGGGATGTGTGGCGTAATGCGCGTGGATGTGGTCGATGCCATCCAGCTTGAAGCGCTCCGCCATCCATACAGCACGCGGGAATAAGAGCAGGGTCCGCACCAGAAACTTGGGACTGCGGAAGTTCTCCCTTAACACTCTCCAGAATAATGAAAGATACCGGCCTGGACGGCGAATCAAGCTCATAATATTCGCCTTCAACAAATCAAGAGAAACCCACGGCACAACATGAGCACGCGCAAGCCAGGGACGCGCTTCCTGATGGATGAGTTCCTGCCGCTGAATGATCAACGGATACAGCTCGATCTGCCATCCCAACTGTTCAAGAGCGATCATTTCACGCAGAATAAACGTCTCTGGTAGATGTGGAAACCGCGACGTAATGTACGCTATCTTATTTGACACTAATTGTCTCCATTCAAGCTCTTCTGCCTATCTCATCACGTATTCGTAAACAGTCCAATCGCCAAGGTATTCTTTTACCCTATAATTGGAGTGCAGAAACGCTATTGCATTCTCGATTCGGGGAGACGAAATTCCAAAATCATAGATGGGTGTCGCAGGGTTTTTTGCATCAATAATCAGACTCGGTTTATTATTAACAATATCTCCCAAAAATTCTTCTATAATCTTTTGATCTGCATAGCCATCCTTATATAGAGGATATTGATAGACAAACCGCGATGGGCTCGGCCTTCGCGAAGAATAATTTATCGCTGTCTCAGCTCCCCATATTAAGACGAAGTCACCTTCAGATGTGTTTGACTTGACATAAGATACTATGCCCTCATAGTCTACCCCTCGAGAAGAGGTGAAATTTGAGTCCTTTATGGTTGCCGTGGTGGCTCCAGCAAGCGGTATGATAAATACGGCAGCGATACAAATTGAAATTAATCTTGTCACTTTTTGGGATAGATCAAGATTTGATGCTTGTGCGGACAATATCCAAAAAGCGAATCCGGCGAAAATCGAATAGATGGGTAATAATGCTATATAGTAATGTCGATAGGAATAGCCTGTCGTGCTTGCCATAAACAATTCGATTGGCAGATCAATTAATCCAATTAACAAGAATGAGTCCGTACTGCGCTCGATGACATTTCTAGAGTGCAACTTCCCAAGCCTCAACAATAGATTAGCGGTCCAACCAATAAACGCGAGCAGAGTTAGCGTAGATAGATAAATCATTCCTGTAATTATGGATTTTACATAACTTAATGAATTAGATGAGGAACGAACGAAGTTATAGACAAAGGCAGCATCCCAGAATTGGAAAATTGCCTCTTGGGCGCTCAAAAAAGATAGTATCAATATAACCGGCGTTATTCCCCCTAAAATTACGAGCAGTGCGTCCGTTAATGTCTTTTTCCACTGGCCAGCTTTTAACATGCGTAGCAGCAAATAAAGAATAACTGCCAGTCCTATGCCAATGGTGTTTTGTTTTGTAAAGAATGCAATTCCAGATAACAACCCTATCAAATAGCCACGCCACGAATAGGTGCCACACTTCTCGGATGCATAAATCAACATTAGGCAAACAAATTGCAGGAGTAGCGTATACTCAGTAGAGTAATTTCCCCCGGAGATAAGGGTAATAAAGCCTAGCATCCACATGCACAAACTTAGAACAGCTGGTAGCATGCCAAAGATCTTCTTAATCAGTTTGAAGCTGATGCATGCTGCAAAAAACAGTGTAATAAACTCTATTAACCATACCCCCCATCTGGAACCATTCGAAATCGCCAAACCAAGAGCATTGATATAAAAAATTACAGGTGGCTTGTTGTCCCAAACATCTTTATATGGAACATATCCATTTAGAATGCGCGATCCAGTGTATAAAAAGACCCCCGCGTCTCTGCGAACAAACGGCATATTAATTGGACTAATAGGCAGCATCGTAATGAGTACCGCAAGAAAAAGAATTGATTCAGCAGGCACTCGTTGTGTGATATGGGAGATACTCTTTGTCATTGAACTAATCATCTGGGCATGCAACTTCTAGTCTTAATGGGCACCGCGAGATTCAAGGACTGCCAACACAGTTCGGAATAGAATAACAATATCAAGCCAGAGGCTGGCATGCTCAATGTAAGCGATATCCAGGCGCAGGCGGTCGTCAAACTCCAGCTTTGCGCGGCCGAATATCTGCCAAAGCCCGGTGATGCCCGGCATCACATCCAGCCGGGAGGTATGCCAAAGTTTGTAGGTCTCAGGTCCGAATGAGGTCGGCCGCGGTCCTACAAGACTCATCTCGCCTTTCAACACATTAAATATTTGAGGGATCTCATCCAAGCTGGTCTTTCGTAGAAATCTTCCTACGGGCGTGATACGCGGGTCATTTGTGATCTTAAAATCGGGCCATTGCAATTCATTCAAATGGGCGTATTTCGCTTTCAACTCTTCCGCGTTGGGTACCATGGTACGGAACTTATACATGTAAAACCGATGCCCACCCTTCCCGGTACGGAGCTGTGTAAATACCACGGGCGCGCCTGGAGAAGTAATATGAATGATCAAGGCAAGGATTGCATTCAAAGGCAGCCAGAAAGGCAGCGTAAGCAAGACAATGGATAAATCCATGATCCGTTTCGCTACTAAATAAGTCTTGCCTGTCAGGATGCGCTTATTCGGATCAAATTTCTTGACCCAATCTTCCTGATGCGCGGCAGTCACTTGTAACACGCCCATAATCTACCCTTCCTATAATTGCTGAGTCTTGACCGCTACAGCGGTCTCATTGGGAACTGGGGCGGAATGAATGAGACGTTCACGCGCCTTCGCCAGCAAATCATCAAAGGTCAGCGCCTCTTCAGGAAAAGCGGCAATCCCCCAAAGGATGCGCAGGTTGGTTCGATCTTTTACTGCCTGGGAAATCCTTTGCGCCAGCAGGGCTGCATGGGAAAGATCGGTCTCCGGACAGAGGATAATAAACCTTCCCTTATGATCCCGTAATGCCAGGTCAGTCTGGCGAATACGGTCATCAATGATCTGGCCCATCCGTGCAGAGGCAAAGCGGCTTTGCAGATCATGCTGAACGCTTTTCAACATTTCCCGAGTCGTCTGTTCGTCTTTAGACTCAGATTGAATGACTACCACACTAAGCGGACGATTATAGCGGCGGCTGCGCGTCAACTCGATCTTGATCCGCTGGCTTTCTGAATCGATATCGCGAGTACGGTTTGGGAATGCACTCAGCGCCAGGGCATCCATAATAGACTCAGCGTGGCTGATTTGCATTGCCACCTGGTACGCAAACCAGACCCCCACTTCCAACAGGACGAATTCGAGCACAATGACCGGCAGCTCACCCACATTCGCCGAATAGTCACGATTAATGATCTGTAACAGAACAATATAGACACCCGCCCAAACAAACAACGGTACATAAACCGATACCCGGGAAATGGATGGGAAGAAAAGCGTGACCGGCACTGCAATCAACACAGCCAAATAAAAATAGGAAGCAAAGTTGATCAGGGGCCGGTCTGCATAGTCAAACTGTCCAAGTACGAAAATTAATGCCAAATAGACGGCCGCCCCAAAAAATGAACGCTTTAAGTTGGTCATGAATCCCTAATCAGTTTTCTTTTTTGCAATGTTAGCTGTGAGGAAAATGGGTATACTTCCAAAAAGCACCGGAAGACAACATCTTTCCATATAAGTAGTTGATTTGTTACTATTATTACAAGACGCTAAACAGTAGTGAATGTTACAATTGCTATCAAGATTAGATGTTAGCGTTTTGTTAAATCCAAAAATCCAGAAAGTTGTGGCAAACATCGAACCATGAACGATCTCTACACCACCGCACCAACGCAAATAGTCATGTATACAACCAAGTACTGCCCGGATTGTACACGGGCAAAGAAATTCTTCGAAGCAAACAATATTCCGCACCTGCAAGTAGGGCTGGAAGGAAATGCGGAAGCCACAGAATTTGTCATGAAAGTTAACCACGGCTATAGAAGCGTTCCAACCATCGTCTTCCCAGACGGCTCCGTTCTGGTAGAGCCGAACTGGGAGGAGCTTAAAGCCAAATTCGCATACGCATGAGCCAGACGGCCGATATCGTCATCTGCGGGGCCGGGATTACCGGCGTTGCTGCCGCGCATTTCCTCAGCAAAGCGGGCACCAGGAATATCCTGCTTATTGATGAGGGTTCTCCACTGTCACTGACAAGTGACCGGTCTACCGAATGCTATCGCAACTGGTGGCCCGATGTGGAAATGCTCGCGTTGATGAATCGTTCGATTGATTTAATGGAAGCGTTTGCCGATGAAAGTGGAAATGTCTTTCAAA
>Ga0105104_10002870_pt1 | contig 12417 bp, 11 predicted proteins | sample PPLLaktember2015_3_FD_87034 | JGI IMG/M metagenome (GOLD analysis project Ga0105104, IMG submission 87034) | Freshwater sediment microbial communities from Prairie Pothole Lake near Jamestown, North Dakota, USA - PPLs Lake P7 Core (6) Depth... | ecosystem: Environmental > Aquatic > Freshwater >...
CCCCAGAGCGTCTTTGAACAATTTAATGCCAACTGGTGGGAAGGCGGCCAAAAGGTAAAAACTGGCGAAGCCTTTGTTCCACGGAAATTGGATACCCCGCTGGATAAGATGGTTCGCAGCATAGGCGGCAGACGATCACGGACCCAAACTGAACGCAAGCGAGGCCGCTACATTCAGGCGCGACCTGCAAATGGAAAAACTTACGATCTCGCCTTTGATGCAACGCTGCGTGCTGCTGCACCATTTCAGAAAAAGCGAAAAGACGATAACAATAAAATTGCTTTTCATGTAAAACCCAGTGATTACATGAAAAAAGTCCGTGTTCGCCGGGCGGCCAACCTGATCCTTTTTGTGGTAGACGCATCCTGGTCGATGGCTGTGGCAGAGCGCATGAGTGCTACAAAAGGCGCGATCATGTCGCTGCTCACGGATGCCTACCAGCGACGGGATCGCGTGGGACTGATCGTCTTTCAAAAGGACCGTGCAACCTTGGTGATGCCGCCAACAAATTCCATCCAATTGGCGCAGCGCGCCCTTAGCAATATACCGGTAGGCGGCAAAACACCGCTATCTGCCGGATTGCAAATGGCTTTCGATATACTCAAACGCGAAGCCATCCTTCATCCAGACGTGATGCCGCTTCTGATCGTATTGACTGATGGGGCGGGCAATGTCTCATTGGGTAATTTTGCGCCTCTGGAAGAATCACACCAGATTGCAGACATGATACATAAAGAAGATGTTCCAAGTATTGTTATTAATATGGAATCGGCTACCTATGATCAGGGTCTTGCGCTTGAACTTGCGAATCACCTGGATGCACCCTGCCTGTCTATCAGTGAACTAAAAGCTGAACACCTTTACATGGCTGTCCGTCAGGCCAGCGATGAGCTTAAACGCAGTGATAACTAACTGAGTTTTGAGGACGCTTTATTGGCATTTATCTGATTTACAATTGATGGATGACAAAATCCGACCATGATTGAGAAGTTAAAAGAATTTGACCGAACGCGATTGATCCTGGGTAGTGTCATCCTGATCACCCTTCCCTGCTACTGCCTGGGAATAATCATGCTGTGGAATGCCGACCTTGTTCGTGAGCAAAAAACTCCAACTGCTACTTTAACTCCGGAAGGGACTTTGCTAACCACATTTACCCCAACCTATACAGTCCCTGTGATATCGCCTACCATAACTTATACACCAACAATAACCGCCACATTTACGCCTACAATAACTTATGTGATTCCTCCGACACGCACTTTTACACCTTCTCCCTCGCCAATGCCAACGGATACAATTGCACCATCACCAACTTTTACAGATACTCCAGTACCCACCCCAACTTTAACACCGACTGAAATCGCTCCGGACGCTGTTGTTCCGAATAATTAACCTTGAAAAAATTATATAATCCTGTGCTTTTGTTTTATCAATCCGTCACAAAATAATAATTAAAAGTGATAGATATTGAAGAGTAATAACTTGAAGAAATTGGTATGAATCAAACTGGAAGGCTGGGAATCGCATTTCTGTTGTTGGCGGTAGTTGTTCTTGCTGGTTGCCAGGGGCAATCGATTCTTGATGCTGTTTTTTCTCTGCAAGAGGAAAATTCGGGAATATTAGAACCATTAAGCGAATCTACGGATTCTAACGTTGAAGAACCCCTTCCAACACCAGAGTCGCTTGAATTCATTGATCTGAATGTCTGGGTCCCCCAACAATTTGATATTACTAGTGAAACTGATGCAGCGGTGATACTTAGAAATCGATTCCAGGAATTTTCTGATAAAAATCCTCAAATAAATCTGATTGTTCGAACCAAATCGGCGAGTGGACCTGGCAGTATCCTTGAAACCCTTACTTCCGCAATTGTGGTTGCACCAGGTGCCATGCCCTCTTTGATATTGATTTCAAGGTCAGATCTGGTTCAAGCTGCTTCTGAAAATGTTTTAATCCCAATTGAGGGCTTGACTGAAGTTTTGGAAGAGAAAGATTGGTTTGAGGTCGCAAGAGATCTGGGAATTTATGAAGGGACGATATATTGCCTTCCATTTGCAGCTAATGCGCTTGGGTTGATATACAAGCAGCCTGGATTTGTTAATGACCAACCGAACTGGACCGAGGTTATCCGCGAATCAGATCACCTCATTCTTTCTTTGGGTGATCCCGAAGCCATAAACACAATTGCACTTTATCTTTCTGCAGGTGGGATACTACCCGGGAAAACAGAACGCCCAGTGCTTGATTCAAATGCATTAATTTCGGTTTTATCTGCATATGCTGATGCAACCAAAAATGACCGAATTTCTGGCTCCTTATTAGATCTTCAAACAGATGAACAAGTTTGGAATGCATTCCTTTCATCAAACCAGAGTTCGGTTTTGACATGGACCAATCACGCTTTAGCTGAACCGGAAATATATAAATTGGCGATGCTGCCAAGTTTTGGCAATGAACCTTACACTCTGGCGGGGGGATGGTTGTGGTGCATGACCGAAACGAATGAAAGAGATAGAATACTTGCCATGGAGTTGGTAGAATTTCTTTCCGCCTCTGATTTTTTGAGATTGTGGGCACCAGTATCTGGATACCTTCCGGTCAGACCTTCAACGATTCAAGGTTTTGAAGGAGCAACTTTACAGAACACCATACTAAAAATACTTGATTCAGCGCATGTGCTGCCAGATAAATCTCAAACCTCAGAAATTGGTAGTGAAATTAAAAGAGCCATATCAGATTTACTTTTGCGGCAAAATTCTCCTGAGGAAAGCGCTCAAAATATAATAATAAGGTTGGAGGCGATAAACTCGCAATGAAAAACAAACTGCATTCAATCCGGACCAGACTTCGCAGGAAATTGCCTCGCTGGATCAATCTGCAAAACCTCGTGTTTTCCTCTGTAATAATCGCTTTTATTATTATTATCATTTGGAGTGAGGATATTTCCCACTTTTTTGAGTCGATCCGGCTTAATGATATTCAAACAACCCCAACGCTTTCAATTCTGCCAGGCACCCCAACACCTCTGCCGGCAGAATGGCTGGCGAGCGCACAGCAAACCAACGGGATAATATTTGGCGCATTAATTATTATTTTGCTCATTATCGCTGGAACAGCGGGGATAATGATCAGAGATAACAGAAAATAAAAACAGGTTGGTCTCTACAAACAAAGGTTGCAGTTATACGCAACCTTTTTAATTCTTAAGCGTATGTGATGATGCAAATAATATTTTAGGAGAGATCAAATGCAAAGCTTAGTTAAAAAGAACAGCAAGTGGTTTATCGCCCTGAGTATGGTTCTCATACTCGTTTTAGGCGCTGTTGGCACCGTGAGTGCGGCAGAATTTCCCAAAGGTGAGACTATCCCTGCAGGCGAAACGATTGAGGATGATGTTTTTATCTCTGGTGAGAATGTGGTCATTGATGGCAATGTGAATGGAATGCTTTTTGCTACCGGGGCCAAGATTACTTTAAACGGAACTGTGACGGGTGATGTTTTACTTATGGGTGAAACTGTTGTAGTAAGCGATACTGCAGTAATCGATGGCAATTTGTTCATTGCTGGTGCAGATCTGACCGTTAATGGACAGGTTACCGGCTCTGTTTTTGGCGGTTCTTCAGCTATGGAACTCGGTTCTTCTGCATTGGTTGGTCGTAATATGTATTACGGCGGTTTCAGCCTGAATACTGATGAAGGATCTTTAATAAACAAAGATCTATTTGCCGCAGGTTATCAGGGATTACTCTCTGGTGCGATTGAACGTGATCTTTCATTTGTAGGGGCTGCTGTTGAATTGAACAGCCAAATTGGCCGAAACGCAACCCTTGATATTGGGAATGTCGAAGAAGCTAGTGAAGCAAATTCATGGATTGCAGTAAATCCCTATGTCAGCCGCTATGTTGATAACATCATCCAACCCGGTATCCGTGTTTCCGATTCCGCTTTAATCGGCGGCAAACTGAATTATACAAGTTCTGTTGATGTTACCAATAAACTAGACACAATAACCAGGGGTGCAATTGTTTATCAAACGCCTGCGCCTTATGAGAAGCAGCAAAATCAATTTGATAATAAAAGAAATATTAAAGACTTCGACCGGCGATCGATTCCTGGCGCTTTGTTTGGTGCTGCAGCTTTGGGTGTAATGCGCAATTTCATCAAACTGTTTGCTTTAGGCGCGCTCGCACTTTGGTTGATCGTCAAACCATTCAAAAAATTAGCAGATGCCGCCTATGCAGAACCCCTCAAGGCGATTGGTTGGGGTTTTGTCCTGATCGCAATAGGTTCTCTGGCAGTATTCATAATTCCGCTGGTTTTTGTAATGATTGGAATTCTGCTGGGATTCCTTAGCCTGGGAAGCCTGCTGTATTTCTGGTTCGGAATTGTGGGAACAGTCTTGCTCCTGGCTTTTATGGTGTTCTTTTTTGCAGTATTCACATTAAGCAAGATATTGGCTGCTTATTTGTTTGGCAAGTGGCTGATGAAGGGGTTATTCAAACAGGAAACTGAAAAACCCTGGCTTAGTCTGCTTTTGGGTGTGTTCCTGTATGTTCTGATCCGGGCGATCCCGATCATGGGTTGGCTTGCAGCTTTGACCGCAGCTTTAATTGGCATGGGTGCATTCTGGTTGGCATATTTTCAGAAAAAGACAGCATAAAGAATACTAATTAATGATAATAATAGAACTCCCTGACCAAACGGGGAGTTCTTTTTTTTTCTTATAAAATGCTTATTCTTTTCTGTATAATCAAATAAATTACTAAAAGAGGACATTTATGCGCCGGGAACTTCTTACCTGGGATGACATTGATATGCTGATCGATCATATGATCCCTCAATTTAATGTGGAATTTGAAGGAATGGTAATGATCACGCGCGGTGGGATCGTTCCCGGAGGCCTTTTGGCGGCTGCGCTTCATCTTGATAATATTCTGACTGCGGCTGTAGATTTTCCTGCTGAAGCTGAAATGGACTCGGCACGCCAATCATCACGCTTCCTGGCTTGGCCAAAATTTATTCAATTCCCGGATGATAAAGTACTCGCCGCCCGCAGGATCTTGATCGTGGATGATGTTTGGGGATCGGGGAGGACGATCGCTGCAGTAAAGAATCAGGTAGCCGGTGCCGGTGGATTACCTTATACTTGCGTACTGCACTTCAATCCATACCGCAATCTGTTTGAAAATTCCCGACCAGATTATTATGGAGCTGTCACTGATGCCTATATCGTATATCCTTGGGAAAATCCGCGAGGACCTGAAGGCGCTTTTTTAAGCGGTTTGGAAAAATAAATTAGCTGCCAAGTAGGATCTTTTTGTACGATTCCACCATGTGATCCAATCCAAAAAGGTTTTCGGCGCGTTTTCGGGCGGATCTCTGAAATTGTGGTAAGTCAGCCAAAATGCTTGCCGATGCGATCACTAACTCTTCAGATACCGGAACATCCAATCTCCAGTGGTCAGATCCATAGGACTTTACCGCGCCCCCATCCTCCCCGACCAGTTCGGGAATTGAACCGGTGGCATATCCAACCACCGGGAGGCCGCATGCAAGCGCTTCAACCACTGAATTTGGACAGGCAGCGTTTATTTCAGCTGTAAAAAATATATGCGCACTTCGATACAGATCAGGGATTTGTTCATGCGGGACTACACCCAGCCATTTGACCAAGGAGGCATCGTCCATTTGAATGAGGCTTTTTAGTTCTACGGGTACATTGCCCGCGATCGCCAATTCCACTTTTCTATTTATATATGCAGAAAGGTGGTTTGCAAAATCAGCAGCGTTCAATAGATCGCGTTCATGTCCTCCTTTAAAACTACCTTCAACTACAACGATGCGAACAACATCATTTGATAAGGCAGGACGGCTGGATGGAGAAAATGTTTTTAAGTCAACTGCATTATAGATAACAGACGCAGGTTTATTTATTTCACCGTAAACACGGTTCCACCACTGCTGCGTGAATTTACTTTGATAAACGATCCCGTCAGTAAATAAACAGCGGATCAGAGCCAGTTGAAGGTTCATTCCTTCTGAGCGCAGAAAGTGTTTCAAGCCGGTTCTACGTTTTTTATGCAGCCAATTCATTCCATCCAAGCGCTGAACGATCCGGATACCCCTCCGGCGGGCGCTGATTAAAGCCCTAAGATCACGAGTGGCACCTGTGATCAGAAGTGCTCGCGTATCTTTCCGTGATATATCATGATGCGTTTCTATCCCATGCCTAGCCAACCCGGCTTTTAGCTTTGATTGAAAGGAGGACGGACCTCCTGTTGTATTGATTTCAGGTAGAATGCAAATTGATGGATTGGCCATTATTTCTTGAAATTCCGGATTTTTCTGGCTGGAATTATACATGCTAAGGTTTTTAAAGTATCAAAATAAAGATAAAATTGAGAAATTAAGATGACTGATAATCAGCGCATTGTAATAAAAATTGGCACTTCAACCCTGACAGGCGGAAGCAAGAACCTCAATTTACCTTGCATCATTTCCATTGTTCAGCAAATTTCCGAGCTAATAGGTCAGGGCCGGCATGTTGTTTTGGTTTCTTCCGGAGCTATCGCCGCAGGTCGCGAACGACTGGGGTATCCAGATCTGCCAAAGACCATTCCGGGAAAGCAGATGCTTGCGGCTGTGGGTCAACCGCGGTTAATGGCGGTATATGAACAGCTTTTTGGAATTTATGAGCGCAATGTCGCCCAGATCCTTCTGACACGTGAAGATATCAGTGACCGCAAAAGGTATATCAATGCACGTGGTACGCTTGAGGCCTTGCTCGATCAAGGTCTTGTACCGATCGTTAACGAGAATGATACCGTTGCTACTGATGAAATTCGTATTGGTGACAATGACAACCTTTCTGCATTGGTCGCAACAATGATCGAAGCTGATCTTTTGATCTTATTGACAGATCAAGCAGGTCTTTTCACTGCCGATCCCAATAAAGATAAAGATGCAAGCTTGATCGAAATAATTGATTCTCCGGAGATTTCCGAATCAGTTTGGAAAGCTGCCGGTGGAAGCCGTACCAAGTTGGGAACTGGTGGAATGCTGACCAAACTTCAAGCCGCAGAAACCTCTCGCAGATCAGGAACAAAGGTTGTCATCGCCAAGGGAGATGCACCCAATGTAATAATCAATCTGGCGAATGGCGCACAAATTGGCACCCATATTCTGCCTGTCGTAGATAAGCTCGAAAGCCGCAAGCGCTTTATGCTGGCTGGAGCCAGGCCAAGAGCTTCAATTCGGGTTGATTCAGGCGCTGGAAAGGCTGTGCTTGCTGGCGGTTCACTTCTGCCGGTTGGCGTGACCTTAACAACAGGACAATTTGAACGTGGTGATATCATAAAGGTAAAAGACCCTGATGGAAAAGATATTGCCATTGGGTTGACCAATTACGGTGCTTTGGATATTCAAAAGATCAAAGGCAGGCAATCCAAAGAAATTGAGAATACTCTTGGATATGCATATGGTGAAGAGGTGATCCACCACAACAACATGACCATCCTGGCGGGTAAGCAATGATCAATATACTGACGATCTGCCAGAACGCAAAGTTCGCCAGCCGAAGTCTGGCCTTGGCAAGCACTGAACAAAAAAACCAGGCGCTGTCTGTTTTATCTAATTGGCTAAAGGAAAGCATTTTAAGGATCTCCAAAGAAAATGAAAAAGATGTTCTCCAAGCCAGGCAGAGCGGTTTAAGTGAGGCGTTGATCGATCGCCTTACTCTCACCCCTGACCGAATTGAGTCCATCGCTTCAGACCTGATCGCAGTAATTAATTTAACCGATCCAGTTGGCGAAGTGTTTGAAGAACAGCATTTGAAAAATGGACTGAGGCTGCATAAACAGCGTGTGCCATTGGGTGTGATCGCGGTGATCTATGAATCCCGCCCCAATGTGACGATCGATGTCGCATCCCTGGCTTTAAAAAGCGGTAATGCAGTGATCTTGCGTGGCGGAAGTGAAACCTTAAACACTAATCGTTTGTTGGTTGCAGGTATCCAATACTCACTGAAAACTGTTGGTCTTGATGAGGGGGTCGTCCAATTCATTGATGATCCTGACCGTGCCCTTGTCAACCAACTACTAAAAATGCACCAATATGTGGATATGCTTATCCCCCGCGGTGGTGCTGGTTTGCATACTTATTGCAGGGAGAATTCCACGAGACCGGTCATCACGGGTGGAATTGGAATTTGCCATCTGTTTGTTGATGAAAGCGCCGATCTGGAAAAATCCATAGAGGTCATTCGCAATTCCAAGATCCAGCGTCCGTCCGTATGCAATTCGTTAGATACGGTATTGATACACAAATATATTTCACGATCATTTACCCCAAAACTAATCGAAGTACTTTTAAAGGACAAAGTAAGTTTTCGTATTGAGAAAAACACTATAAAAGAGTTTCACATTACCTTGTCTGATTCTGTGCAAATGGCTGGCGAGAGCGATTTTGATACCGAATGGCTTTCACTTGTTCTGGGAATTAAAACAGTTGCAGGATTGGATGAGGCCTTGGCTCATATTGCCGAACATTCCACAGCCCATTCGGATGGTATATTGACAAATAATTCGGAAAATGCCGAAAGATTCGTCCATGAAGTAGATTCTGCAGCAGTTTATGTCAATACCAGCACACGCTTTACCGACGGGGCACAGTTTGGGCTAGGCGCAGAAGTAGCCGTTTCCACGCAGCGCCTGCATTCCCGTGGTCCAATGGCTCTGCGTGAATTGACAACGTATAAATGGGTTGGGGTGGGTGATTACCTCGTTAGACCCTAGGTTTAAAGGCGTGAAGACTTTACTCTAGTAGGGAAATATTGACTTCAAATTTGAAAAAGTAAGCTTTTCTGCTTACTCTTGCTCAAACAAAAAGAACAAATTCGCAAATACTGCTATCCTCATTGACAATCCCGACTCAGTGTATTACACTTAATCCTGATTGTATTGATGTCTATACAACCAGGCAGATCAGATGAATCCAATTAGTGACAATGTTTACTTAAAATCATCTGCGCCTTTATACCAGCAGATCAAGCAATGGATAATTTCCCAGATCAGGCAAGGGAAGTTCATACCTGGTATGCGAATTCCAGGGGAATATGAGCTAATGCGCATCCTCAATGTCTCCCGTGGAACCATCAGGGAAGCTCTGCGCGGTTTAATGAATGAGGGAATTTTGTACAGCGTCAGAGGTCATGGCACTTATGTAAAAGAAATGGAAAAATCATCCTGGGCAGTTAATACTTTCCTGAGTGTTGCAGAAAGCTTTGACCATACCAACACTGACTATTCCACACGGATCATTGAGCTTGGCTGCTGTGAAGTGGAAACCGATGTTGCTGCCCAGCTGCAGCTACCACCGCTTACTCAGGTAGTTTTCATGCACCGGCTGCGCTTGATAAAAGATGAACCCGTCCATTTATCTACTTCTTACCTGCCGTATACTATTGCCGCTCCACTCCTTGAGATCGATCTTAATAACACCTCACTTTATAGAGTTATGGATGAAAAATTAGGATTAAGGGTCACACGGGTGGATAGGAGAGTTTTTGCCCGCCTTGCGGATAGTTGGGAATCTGAACACCTTCGGTTGCCAAACGTCTCGGCAATAATGGTCCTAAAAGGAACTGCCTTCAGTGTGATTGAAAAACCTGTGGAGTATTCCATTGCGCGTTTCCCGACTGACCGCAGTCAATTCATAATCCAAAGCAGGACAGTGGCATAGTCAATCTTTTTATTAGTAAATAAATAGAAATCAATTTGTCGGAGGTATATTAATGCAGCTTACACAAGAGAAATATAACGAGTTGGAGGAGATGGCGTATCAGATCCGGCGGTTGAGCCTGGAAATGATCACTTGCGGCAAATGGGGTCATCCAGGAGGATCTTTTTCAATGGCTGAGATCCTTTCGGTCTTGTATTTTAATGACCTACGGGTTGATCCAAAAAATCCTGATTGGCCGGAACGGGATCGACTGGTTTATTCGAAAGCCCATGCTTCGCCTGCTCTTTATGCTGCGCTGGCATTGAAGGGCTTCTTCCCAATCGACGATATTTATTGCTATTGCCAATTCGGAGGGCTGGATGGCCATACAGATATGAATCGCACTAAAGGTTTGGAAACATCCGGCGGATCACTGGGGATGGGCTTATCAATTGCCGTTGGTATGGCTTTAGGGCTGCGTAAAAAAGAAATCTCTCGGGCGCGCGCATATTGCATTATCGGGGATGGTGAGAGCACCTCTGGGAATATCTGGGAAGCAGCCATGTCTGCCGGTCATTACCATTTGGATAACCTAATCACTATTCTCGATTACAACAGGCTGATGGCTAAGGGTTATGTTTGGGAAGAGATGGGAATTGAACCGATTCGTGAGAAATGGGAAGCGTTTGGCTGGGATGTCATTGATGTGGATGGACATGATATCAATAAAGTTGCAGATGCTGTCTATCAGGCTAAATGGGTCATGCCGCGGGGTAAACCGATAATCCTGATCGCCCATACAGTGAAAGGGAAGGGTTTAGAGGAGACCGAATTTAATCCGAAATGGCATGCAGAACACCCCAGTCCTCAACTCGCAGATAAAATGCTGCGCGAATTATCTCATCGTTACGGTAAACCCGAATTGGGTTACAGCCGGTTGAATCAATAGGAGCAGCCATGTCAGAAATTAAAAAAAATCTGCAAATGCGGGATATTATGGGGCTGGCAATAACTGAACTTGCCGCAGAACATGAAGATGTTATATTGGTCGATGCAGACCTGCATACTTCAACCCGTATGACCCCTTTCAAAGAAAGATTCCCAGACCGCTTTATTCAGGCAGGCATTGCTGAACAGAACCAGTTTGGTATCGCTGCCGGACTTGCTTCTGTGGGATTTACACCTTTCCCGGCAACCTTTGCTTGTTTTGTAGCACGTAAAGCTATTGACCAATTTGCTTATTCCATTTGTTTTCCACAATTGAATGTCAAGGTTCCCGGATCCTATGCTGGTGTGCCAACCAGTTCATCAGGACCTTCCCATAACTCATTTGAGGATATGGTATTTATGCGAGCAATACCAAACCTTAAAGTTGCCGATCCCGGTGATGAGGCAGATCTGCGTGCTGTAATTAAAACTGCCTATGAGACTCCCGGACCGATCTATTTTCGCGGCATTCGCAGCGCTCTTCCGGATATATTTAATGAAGGACATACCTTTAAATGGGGAAAAGGCGAATTGCTTCGAGAAGGCAGCGATGTGACTCTCTTCGGCACAGGCATGATGACAAATAATTGCATTAAAGCCGCTGATATGCTGTTAAAGGATGGAATTTATGCGGAAGTAGTTCATCTTGGTTCGGTAAAGCCCATTGATGAAGCGCTGATCGTTGAATCGGTACAACGCACGGGATGTGCAGTCGCTGCGGAAAATGGTTCAGTCCTCGGAGGTTTTGGTTCCGCGGTTGCCGAGGTTCTGGGTGAACATTATCCTGTTCCGATAAAACGCATCGGGGTGCAAGACCAATGGATCCAGGGCGGTCCGGAAGAAGATTTGATGACCTTTTACAAGATGCAGCCAGTGGATATTGCATTGGCTGCTCGTGCTTCGATGGATATGAAGAAGAAGTGAACTACATAAATTAATAAAATAATAGTCTGACCAGATCTTGATCAAAAAGAGACCGAAGTAAATGGGTCTCTTTTTATTTTCTCTCAACTTTCTATTGATAAATATTTATTTTCAAGAAATATCTAATATCCTTCAAAAAGAATTTGAACAATCCTTGGAGCTGCTTTTCCGTCTCCGTAGGGGTTTGCAATATGGGCAATTCTTTCATGAGCAGCTTTATCAGTAAGCAGGAGACTTGCCTCTTTTACGATCCGCGCCGGATCTGTGCCTACCAGTTTAAGAACACCAGCTTCAACACCTTCGGGCCGTTCTGTGACTTCGCGCATGACCAGGCATGGTTTGCCGAGCCCGGTTGCTTCTTCCTGGATACCCCCAGAATCTGTGAGGATTAGACAAGCGTTCTTAAATAAATGAACAAGGGGCAAATACTCCAAAGGCGGCAGCAAGGTAACATTTGCTATTCCCGACAACAATTCATTGACCGGCTTTTGAATGTTTGGGTTAAGGTGCACCGGGTAGACAATTTCAATTTGGTCATGAAATTTTTCGGCAAGTGATCTTATGGCTGCGCAAATGTTTCGGATCGGTTCACCAAAATTCTCACGGCGATGGGCAGTTACAACGACCAGTTCTTTCTTGCCGGAAAGAATATCTTTTTCAATTAATAAACTTTCAATCTGATGCGGAATTGGCAGTTGTATTACCTGATTCAGTGCATCGATGATGGTATTCCCGGTGACTTTGACATCATCTTTGGAAATACCTTCATTTACCAAGTTTCTCCAA
>Ga0105104_10002871_pt1 | contig 12416 bp, 11 predicted proteins | sample PPLLaktember2015_3_FD_87034 | JGI IMG/M metagenome (GOLD analysis project Ga0105104, IMG submission 87034) | Freshwater sediment microbial communities from Prairie Pothole Lake near Jamestown, North Dakota, USA - PPLs Lake P7 Core (6) Depth... | ecosystem: Environmental > Aquatic > Freshwater >...
AAAACATATACAATTAAATGGCAGAGTTCAGGGTATGAAACAGGGTATTATTCCGCAGTTTATCTTGTCAACAACAAGATGAGACAACAGACTAAAATAAATGATTTAGATAATGTTTCGGGATCTTTCAATTGGAATGTTCCAACTACTATTTCCGACCCCAATTTTAGTTATGGGCCAGGAGATGTTTATTCAATTAAAGTAACTATAAATAAAATTGGCCAGGGTGAAATAGCCAGCGGTGTTTCGGTTGGTAATTTTAACATTATAGCGACAACCCAGCCGTCGATAACCGTTAATAAAACAACGTGCACAATAGGGCAAATATGTAATATCACTTGGACGTCGTCAAGGGTAAATATGGTAAATATTGGCTTACTTGTGCCCCCCTCCACACAAGTTCCAGTAGCTAATAATATTTTAGCATCTAATAGTAGTTATGTTTGGACAGTTCCCAATTCTTATGTGGCAGGAAGTCATTACAGTATTAATATATCTTCATCTGATGGTTCTGTTGCTGCTAACAATGATTTAACACTTATCGCGGCGGCGGAAAACGCTTGCACGGATTCGGATGGGGGACTGAACTATTCTACTTACGGAAATGTGAAAGTGGGGGAAAGCATTTCGGTAGATAAGTGCTGGGGAAATGAGTTGTGGGAGTACTATTGCAATAATGGAGCGGGAGATTGGAAGGGATATGTATGTCCCAATGGATGCGAGAACGGAGCGTGCAAGCAAGCGGTGGCTCAGCCGTCCGTAACTGTGACCTCACCGAACGGAGGGGAAACGTGGGTTATCGGAACAAATCAAAAGATAACATGGTCTGCCCAAAATATTCCATCGAATGCAGTAATAGATATTGATATATATGCTGGTACTTGTGTGCTTACAAATCCAAACAATAGAATTGCTACTGGGTTATCAGTCGGTACCACCTCTTATAATTGGTTAGTTTCAGGATGGAATAATAGTTGGGGAATTGGTGAAGAACCTTCTTTAATTAAAAAAATAGTAGAATTATTTATCCCAGAGGTAAATGCAGCTGGCGGATATGCAATAGGTATAAGGGCTCGCGTTGGGAATACGGAAATTGCGCATGGATGCAGCAGCCAAGCTTTCTTTATCACTGACTCCGGAAGCACAACCCAGCCGTCTATAACCGTAACTTCTCCAAACGGCGGGGAAAGTTTATCGTTGAATCAAAATTACAAAATTGCATGGACTAGCCAAAATATTTACTTAAGAGTGAATGTGCTATTAATTGCTTATGACCAATCTGGAAGCCAGGTAGGCAATCCTAAATACATTGCGAATGGAATTGATAATGTTGAGTACTATTATTGGATACCAATGAGTGATTTTGTAGGAACGACATCTGGAATAAAATATAAAATAAAAATAACAGAAGCAAATACGGGAGGAACAAATGATATTTCCGATAATTATTTCACTATCGCGGCGGCGGCTTGTACGGATACCGATGGAAAAAACCAATATGTCTTCGGAAAAATTAAATCAGCAAGCGGCGCCGAAACTCCGGATACTTGCGTTTATAACGATGATGGGTCGGTAAGGGGAGTGAGAGAATATTATTGTGTTGGGAATCAGCCTGGCTCAGAAATATTTGCTTGCCCGAATGGATGCGAAAACGGAGCGTGCAAGCAAGTGCCGTCAGCTTCCATAACCGTCCTTTCGCCGAACGGCGGGGAAGCATGGAATATTGGGGAAGCTCATAGTATTACATGGTCGTCTTCGGGATTGCCGGCCAGCGCTTTATTGTCCATAGGAATAAATGGCGACGGCCAGACTTCAACAATGTCGGGCGGACAGATAGCTACTAATATTTCAGCTTCTCTTGGAAGCTATTCGTGGACAATTCCCGCATTCCTCGGAGAAAGCCTTGCGGGAAAGAAATATAGCGTTTATGCAACCTGTTTGAACTGTTCTGGCAATGTCGGGTATGCAAGCCAAAATTATTTCAGCATTGCTGCGGCGCCGACAACGCAAACGGAAAAGATAATAATGTTTTCGCCGGTGGGGGGAGAAAATTGGAAGTTAGGCAGCGCATACAACATCAACTGGTCAATGACCACCGGTATTGAAAAAGTAAATGTCGCTCTTATTTACGATGGCGCGGGAGCCCCGGTATATCATGTGATCGCAAAAGACTTATATTCTTTTGAAAGGCCACATTCCTGGACAATACCTGCCAGCCAAATTCCTGCCAATATAAACCATTTTAAAGTTTGGATTGGAACTTATGATATTCCGGTCCAAGGCGGAATCTGGGGAGATTGGAATACAATCAAAGCATCAGCTTACGCAAAACCCTATAGCGAGAGCGGATATTTTACCATATCTGCCACTACTGTGGGCTATCAGGATATAGAAGATCAATTAGCTTCTATATCTCAGTCAATATCAAATCTTCTGAAAACGTTAGGGTTCTGAAACAAAAGAAATACTCTTAATGAGTCTTTAACAGCCCTTGTTTTATTATTTAAGACATTATAAGTAAAGCTTTTTTAAAGTATATGAGGTATAAAATATTTTCCATCGTATTGTTTCTTCTTGCAGTGTCTTTTCCGGTGAACGCCCAGCTGATGGGAGGCGGTTCTTTCTTCCAAACTACAAATGAAAACAATAATGCAAATTTCCCGCAAACATGCTACCAGGGGATGAATTGCGGTTCTGGATATTACGGGTATGCGCCTGCGCCCGCATATAGGGTAACGCAAACTGTAAAATGGGAGGCTTCTTATACATGCCAAAGCACGCAAACATATTATAGCTCAAGATCCCCTTCTTATAATTGCGGATATTCCGGATGCAGCCAGGGTTATGGTTACTCAGGATATTCCAATTACGGTTCAAAGCCGGTATCTTCTTATGCTCCCGCTTACGGGTATAATAACAATTATTATGGATATTACGGGGGGGGATACGGGGGGGGAACCCAGCCTTCTCCATACTTGCCAAGCTTTCCATATAGCGGCCAGCGCTCAAGTTATTACGGTTATTAAAAGGAAAAATCCGGCGAAAGCCGGATTTGTTTTCTTGCTCCCGGCAAAATATTTTGATATCATTTAAGAATGGAATACAAACAAATATTAAACAAAATAAAGCCGGAATTGGAAAAAGTAATGCTTTTTTTAAGCAAAGAAGTGGATAAAATAAGGACAGGCAGGGCTTCTGCGTCCTTGGTGGAGGACATTACGGTGGATTGTTTTGGGCAGAAGTTTCCCTTGAAGCAACTTGCGGCCATATCCACTCCAGAGCCAAAACAAATTGTAGTCCAGCCATGGGACCATTCATATATTGAGCCTATTGAGAAAGGATTGGCAAATTCGGGGATTGGAATAAATCCGATTGTGGATAAAGATATTATAAGGCTTACCTTGCCTCCCATGTCCGAAGATTACAGAAAAGGGCTTTTAAGGATGCTTTCAGAGAAGCAGGAGGAGGCCAGAAAAACGGTAAGATATTGGAGATCGGAGGCATGGGAAGAAGTTCAAGAAAGAGCAAAGGCGGGAGAAATAAGGGAAGATGATAAGTTCCGCGCCAAAGACGAACTGCAGAAATTGGTTGATGAATACGGAAAAAAGATAGATGAGGTAGGGGAAAAGAAGAAAAAAGAAATAATGGGCTAAAACTCTTTGATGTTTATAGCAATTGCAATTGTCACTTTAATATTACTTATTATAATCCACGAACTGGGGCATTTTGTCGCAGCTAAATTTCTGGGTGTGAAAGTGGAGGAATTCGGATTAGGGTATCCTCCCAGATTGTGGGGCAAGAAAATAGGGGAAACGCTTTATTCTTTGAACCTTCTTCCTTTCGGAGGATTTGTTAAGATATACGGGCAGGAAGGGTCTATAAAAGATCCCAACAGCTTTTCGGAAAAACCCTTTTGGAAGAAGTCAGTTATTATTCTAGGCGGAGTTTTCTCTTTCTGGGTTGTTTCGGTTATTTTGATCGCAATAGTAATGGGCATAGGAGCCCCCAGTGAAATTTCAGACGAGCAGGTTTCAGGCGTTATCAATCCAAAGGTTCAAATTCTGGGAATTCAAAAAGATTCTCCCGCGGCGCTGGCTGAATTGAAGACGGGGGACGTTGTCAAAGAGATAAATAATATTAGCGTTGACAAAGTCAGCCAAGTCCAAAAGATCACTCAAGAAAACAGAGGCAGAGAGATAACATTGGCTATCCAAAGAGGAGGGGAGATTCTAAACGTTAAAATAACTCCGAGAGCTGATTCCAAAGAGGGGGAAGGTCCCATAGGAATTGCTTTGGCAAGAACAGCTTTAATAAAATATCCCTGGTATATCGCTCCAATTAAAGGCGCAGAAGGAACCATTGCTCTTACATGGGCTATAATTCAAAGCTGGATTATGCTTTTCTCAAGTTTATTCCAAGGCCAAGGGCTTCCTCCCGGAGCCGAAGTTACGGGGGTTGTGGGAATATTCCAGCTTTTTTCTGAAGTGGGCGGATTGGGCGCAAGCTATTTCATCCATTTTATAGCCTTGATTGCGGTAAACCTAGCTTTGATAAACTCTCTTCCTATTCCGGCATTGGATGGAGGATGGTTTATGTTTTTAGTGATAGAGAAGTTGAGAGGAAGGCCTTTGAATGAAAGGATAATCCAAAGAGTAAGCGCAATGTTTTTCTTTTTGTTAATCGGATTAATGATTTGGGTTACGATAAGGGATATAGTGAGGATATTCTAACATGCTCCAATCAAAATTGTTTTACAAAACTTTAAAAGAAGCGCCCAAGGATGCGGAGTCCAAATCCCATTCTTTTTTAATACGCGGAGGATTTATCGACCAGACTTCCGCCGGAATTTATTCTTTTCTTCCTTTGGGTTTGAAAGTGATTAAAAGGATAGAAAAGATTGTAAGAGAAGAAATAACAAGAGAAGGAGGGCAGGAAATCTTAATGCCCGCTTTGACTCCTAAAGACAATTGGAAAAAGACCGGAAGGTGGGAAACATTCGATGCGCTTTTTAAATTAAAGGGTTTAAATGAAAAAGAATATGCTCTGGGCGCTACCCACGAAGAAATCGTCACTCCTTTAGCAAAAAAGAATATAAATTCTTACAAAGATCTGCCCTTGGCTATTTTCCAAATACAAACTAAATTCAGAAATGAATTAAGAGCCAAATCGGGAATTCTGAGGACCCGCGAGTTCATAATGAAAGATCTTTATTCTTTCCATTCTTCGGAAGAAGATTTGAACGGTTATTATGAAAAGATAGCCCAAGCTTATTTCAGAATTTTTGAAAAATGCGGAATAAAAAGGGAAACTTTTAGAGTTACGGCTTCCGGGGGAAGCTTTTCGAAATATTCGGATGAATTTCAAACGATTACAGAAGCGGGGGAAGATTTAATATATGTTTGCAAAAAATGCAAAGCAGCGGTGAATAAGGAAATATATGGGAATAAGTGCCTGAGTTGCGGATCTTTGGAAATGGAAGGAAAGAAGGGGATTGAGGTGGGAAATATATTCAAATTGGGAACCAAATACTCAGCTCCCTTTGACTTAAAATTTAAAAATAAAGATGGCCAAGACAAGCTTGTGATTATGGGTTGCTATGGAATAGGAATTTCAAGGCTGATGGGCGCAGCAGTGGAAATAAACAATGATGGGAAGGGAATCATCTGGCCCGAAGAAATTTCTCCTTTTGATATTCATTTGATTCAAATTGAAAATGATATAAAAATAAAAAAAGAAGCTGAGAAGATTTATAACGATTTACAGAAAAATAATTTGGATATATTATACGACGATAGGGAAAATATATCCGTCGGCCAAAAATTAGCCGAAAGCGACTTAGTAGGAATTTCAAGAAGGATAGTGATAAGCAAGAGAACGCTGGAAAAGAAAAGTGTAGAGCTGAAAAATAGGAGCGAGGAAAAAACAGGATTGGTTAAAATAAAAGATTTGCTAAAAAAAATCAATGATTGACAAACTATTTTCTTATCTCTCTAATAACATTGCTATTGATTTGGGAACCGCGAATTCCCTTGTTTATGTTCAGGGAAAGGGAATTGTTATAAATGAGCCATCGGTGGTGGCGGTAAATCAAAAGACAGGGCATATTTTAGCGATTGGCGAAGAAGCCAGAAAGATGGTGGGCCGGACGCCGGCATATATTGTGGCGACAAGGCCTTTGGTAGGGGGAGTGGTTTCAGACTTTGAGGTAACCGAGCAAATGTTGAAATACTTCATCGAAAAAGTCCATAAAAGGAAATTCTTTATTGGTCCAAGGCCCAGGGTGATTATAGGGATACCTTATGGAGTAACTGAAGTTGAGAAGAAAGCCGTAAGGGACGCCGCCAGGAGCGCCGGAGCCAGAGAGGTTTTTTTGATTGAAGAACCAATGGCAGCGGCCATCGGAGCAAGGTTGGATGTGCAGGAAGCGGCGGGGAACTTCCTTGTGGATATAGGAGGGGGAACAACAGAAGTCGCTGTGATATCTTTGGGAGGAATTGTTTTGGCAAAAAGTTTGAGGATCGCGGGAGATAAGCTCAACCAAGACATAATTGATTTTGCCCAGGAAGAATACAAACTTTTAATAGGGGAAAGAGCGGCGGAGGATATAAAGATTGGGATAGGATCAGCCCATCCTTTAAAAGAAAAGAGAGAGCTTCCTTTAAGAGGGAGGAATTTGGTGACGGGGCTTCCCGAAGAAATACTGGTAACAGATGATGATGTCAGAAAAGCTTTGCAAAAATCAATTAAAAGAATTGTCTCGGCGATTAAAACGACAGTTGAAGAGACGCCTCCTGAATTATTGGCTGATATAATGGCGAAAGGGATTTTCCTATCGGGCGGAGGGAGTTTGTTAAAAGGCTTGGATGTTCTAATCCAAGAAGAAGTAAAGATGCCGGTGAAAATAATAGAAGATCCTATGACTGCAATGGTGAGGGGCGCCGGCATGGTCTTGGAAAATATAGACCAGTTGCACGATGTTTTAGCGGAAGAAGGGGAGCTTGAAGCTCCGAAATAATATGATAAGCAAAGAAGAGGTAGAGCGCATAGCAAGATTATCCAGAATAAAATTGGAGGGAAGCGAGATTGAAACGTTCCAAAAAGACTTTTCAAACATTTTAGATTATATTAGTTTGTTAAAAAAAGCCAAAGTTCCTAAAGAAGAAAAAATTGAAACCGGGAAAGAGAATGTTTTAAGAGAAGATGATGCTTTTCCGGAAAAGGAGGAAAGAGTTGAGAAAATAATTTCTTTGGCTCCGGAAAAAGAAGGGAGGCAGATAAAAGTCAAAGCCATTTTCCATGAATAATCTGACTATAAAGGAGATACATGAGGGCTTGCTGGCAAAGAAGTTTTCGGCTGTTGAGCTCGCTAAATTCTATTTGGATAAGATTAAAAAAGAAGATGGAAAAATATCTTCTTTTTTAACAACTACTGAAAGTCTTGCTCTAGAACAAGCTGAAAAAATAGATGAGGATATATCTAAAAGAGGCAATATTCCTCTTTTAGGAGGGGTTCCTATGGCGATAAAAGATAATATACTGATAGAGGGAACCAAGAGCACCTGCGCTTCTAGAATGTTGGAAAACTATACTGCTCCCTACGATGCGACTTGCATTAAAAAGTTAAAAGAGCAAGGGGTTGTATTCCTCGGAAAAACAAATTTGGATGAATTTGCAATGGGAGGTTCAACCGAAAACTCCGCTTTTCAGAAAACCAAAAACCCTGCTGATCCAACTCGTGTCCCGGGGGGAAGCTCGGGGGGGTCTTGCGCCGCAGTTGCTTCGGACTTTTGCTGCTCGGCCTTAGGATCTGACACCGGAGGATCGGTTAGGCAGCCCGCTTCTTTCTGCGGAGTAGTCGGCTTGAAGCCCACTTACGGAGCTGTTTCCAGGTATGGCTTGGTGGCCTTTGCTTCTTCTACCGACCAGGTGGGTCCGATAGCTAAAACAACTGAAGACGCTCAGATTATTTTCAATGCTATAAAGGGAAAAGACTCGAAAGACTCAACTAGCAAAGAATCGGGAATTAGAAACCCAGAGTTAAGAATTTCGGATATGAAGATCGGGGTGCCGAAGGAATACTTTGGTAAAAATGCGAAAAAGGGGATAGATGCCGGGGTTGTTAAAATAATAGAAGAAGCTGTCAAGAAGGTGGAAAGCATGGGAGCGAAAATAGAAGAGATAAGCCTTCCTCATTCAGAATATGCCCTAGCCGTCTATTATATCATCACTTCTTCTGAAGCTTCAGCCAATCTAGCTAGGTTTGATGGCATAAAATACGGGTTTTCAACAGATGGAGAAGATTTGCTGAACGTTTATTTCAACAGTAAATCCAAAGGGTTTGGGCCTGAAGTCAAAAGAAGGATAATGCTTGGAACCTATTCCTTGTCTTCAGGATATTATGATGCTTTTTATTCCAAGGCCCAGAAGGTAAGAGAACTGATAAGGCAAGACTTTTCCAAAGCCTTTGAAAAAGTTGATGCCATATTTTCTCCAGTCGCTCCCACTCCAGCCTTTAAATTAGGAGAAAAGGCGGAGGATCCTTTGTCTATGTATCTTTGCGATATTTTTACGGTTCCTATGAGTTTGGCCGGGATTCCGGCAATTTCCGTCCCGGCGGGCATTTCCGATAAACTTCCGGTAGGGCTCCAGATAATGGGAAACTGCTTTGAGGAAGATAAAATTTTCCAAATAGCAAAATTATTTAAATAGAATGGATCAATTTATTTCAATAATTTCTTCTCCCATATTCACTTCAATTATTTTTGTAATCAAAACAATCTTTATCTTATTTTCTCTCATCCTGATCGTCGTGATTATTATTCTTCTTGTTAAAACAACATGGCTGAGATTCAGGTATTTTGAGGATTATACTGAATTAATTGTTTCCAGGCCCTACGGCGCCAAAGTAAAGTTCAGGAAAATGGAATCTATATCCAAAAAGATGGAAAGCAACGATGAGAGGGATTACAAACTTGGCGTGATTGAAGCGGAAGAATTCTTGAAGGAGGTTTTGGAGAAGATGGGATATAAAGGGAGTATGTTAAAAGATATGCTGGACCAGGTGGATGAAAAGGTGATGCCGAGCATTAGGAAAGTCAAAGAAGCGCAGTCGATAAGGAACATGATAATACATAATCCTGACTATCACTTAACTCAAGATCAGGCAAAAAACATAGTTAAAATTTACGAACAAGCGCTTAACGAATTAGAAGCTCTATAGCCCGATTTTATCTGGCGGGCATCTTGGGTTAAGTACCCGAGGAGTTAGTCTTTTCAAGAGCATTATGACATACTTTGAGCGATTTTACTACAACCAATTTGGGGCATGTGGGTCGGGTCTCCTCTTTCAGGAATATTACATTTTGAGACACTGTAGGGCTATTTTGTGCTGTCTCGTTTGAGACAACGCCCCGTATCATTTCAAATAAAAATACCCTGCTATTTCCAGGGAATTTTTATGGAGGGTGTGCATCCGGTTCACTATCCTGACCATATTAAGAACATGTTCTAAATTCCGACTAATGTTCTGGCCAATCAAGTTCTAACTCCTGTGCACGTTTTCCAAGAACCTAATTTTATCTAAAAAAACCTCTTAAAAGAAAATTCACCCTAATTTTTCGTTGCAAAGAAGCCGAGGACTCAACTCTAAAATCAATTGTTTTTCTCTTAAAGAAGGGTCTACATTTGTTACTTCGTCGAACCAATGTGTCGGGCGAGCCCAAGTAATGCAGGGATTATCTCCATTCAAATGATCCAAAAGTCTTTCCCTAATATCTCCCTTGCCTACATAAACCCAGCTTCCCTCTTTAAAAAGACCGTATACTCCAATTTGACCCGGATTAATTGCTTCAATGTTTTCCTTAATAAAGGTTCGTGGCGTTTGCTGTGGAAATGGCATATGGTGTGTTTTATTTGCCTTTGATTAATTAATTATTATTTATTTCCCAATTTTAGAAAATGTCGACTTTTTAAATAGATCTCCCTAATTGGATCTTGTTAATTTTCATTTTTTATTTTTGCTTTTTAATAACTCCGACAATAACCCCATTTATCATATAATCCTGAAAGTCTTCTTCCCTAATATAAATGGGTTTTGTTTCAAATTTCGATTCGGATTCTAAAATAATTTGTTTGTTCTTACTATCCTTGTAAAATCTCTTTAAATTAGCCATCCCATCGATTATAGAAAGCACATACTGGCCATTCGCTGGGGATTTGTTATCTCCATCTACAATAACATAATCCCCGGATTCAACAGGCCCTCCTTTTATACCTTTCGCAGCGTTCAAAGAATCTCCGTCTGCAATTACGATAAACAAACCTTCTTTTCTTTTTCTTCCGATTCTTTCGAGAGTCACAGCAAGATAACCCTGTAAATTCTCTTCTGCAAACAATGTGGCTGGACCGCAATTAGCCGAACCAAAAATGGGTAATTTTAATAAGCCTTCTGAAAAGTTACTTTCATATTTTTCAATCTTAACAACCCCCATTTTCCTATCGATTGAGATAAACCCTTTCTTCTCTAATTGGAGTAAATGATGTATTATATTCTGAGGATTTTCCACCTCAATAAGTTTTCCGATAATTCTCGGATTTTTAAAATTTATAGTAATCTTCTTGGCTAAATCCAATAACTTTTGTTGTGTTGAATGCATATATAAATAAGACCTTAATTACTTCCAGTATATTCTAAGTTAAATTAAATGTCAATGTCTGTAAAGGGTATTGACAAGACCTCTTGCCTTAGAATATAATGGAATAAGATAAACCATTATGGATAAAGATGAAAAGAAAACTGAATACCAAAATATCGTTTTCACAGACATTCAGTTTCATACAGTGAAGCCGACCAACCCAGCTCCATGGTATAGGATCATAATGAAATCTCTGAGAAGCGATAAGCCGGGTAGAATTTATTCGAAAGATTTTGCGATTAAGAATTTTCAAGAGGAAGACGGGAAAATAACAATGAATTTTACGATTCCAATGCCAGAAAAATTAAAAGAAAAAATCGAAGAGATAGAAAAAACAGGAAAAAGGGTTCGCTTCTTCCTTCCCAAGAATGGTCTTCCTATGTACCTAGGAAAAGATATGATAGAAAAGATCAATGCCGAAAAAAGACATTTAGCAAAAAGAATTTAGAAAGCACACTAATAAAGGTAGGAAATTATAGAAAAACGAGTACCGCTTATTTTGGACTAAAATCCAATAGAAGATATAGCTCATAACTGGGTTATATCAAAGAGGCTCTGCCTCGGTCGTGCCCGCTTACAAAAATGGCTTAATTTTTAAGCCCCTTTTGTAAGCGGGCATTTTGTTTAAAAAAGCTGATCGACTACTCTTCTCTATGATAAACTTTTCTTTATTAGTCATAGAGGATAATTAAATAAATTTAAAATAATATATGATTAAACAAAATCAAAAATTGAACATAGTATACGTTTCCATTGAACTGCTTCGCCCAGCTTCATATAATCCGAGAACTTGGAGCAAGGAAGCAATCGAACATTTGAAACAAAGTATTAAAGAACACGGAATTGTCGATCCTTTGATAGTAAATTCCGCTCCGAATAGGAAAAATATCGTTATAGGTGGCCACTTTCGATTGTCCGTTCTAAAGGAGCTCGGATATAAAGAAGTTCCGGTAGTTTATTTGAATATACCGGATATAAAGGAAGAACAGGCTTTAAATTTAAGATTAAACCGCGTATTGGGAGAATTCGATCTGGAAATGCTGGCTGATTTTAGTGAAGCCTTTTTGTTGGAAACGGGATTCTCTTCGGAAGATTTGGACGAGATATTCCAAATTGACGAAAACCCCGAAGTCTTTGATTTGGAAAAAGAATTGCAAAAGTTGAATATTTCCAAAATTGAAGTGCGAAAAGGAGATATCTGGAAGCTCGGTCCACACAAACTTAAATGCGGCGACTCAACTATTGAAAAAGATGTTCTGGATTTGATGGAAAAAGAGAAGGCCAACATGTGCCTCACGGATCCCCCTTATATCCTTGATTATCTGAAGGGTAAAAAGAAAAACGGCAAACCGACCGAAGGCTTTGGGCTTAAGAGGGACCGGAAGTACTTGGAAACCGATGTTCTGCCTGATAACTTTACCGAGCTTTGGATGGCAAACATAGCTAAGGTCCAAAAACCGGATTTTTCAATTATCATTTTTGAGAATCCGAAGAATCTAAGGACTATTTGGAATGAACTTGAGAAACACTGGAGGTATAGAAACACAATTACTTGGAGGTTGCCCAATAGAGTGCAGGGATTCGCCTCAAAATACAAGTTCTTTAACAAAACAGATATTGCTCTGGTTGGAACCGGCGGAAACGCATCCCTTAATTTAGAACCAGAAGATGAATTATTCCAGCAAGAATACGAAAATGCGCTATTCGCCACATCGGGCAGTC
>Ga0105104_10002872_pt1 | contig 12416 bp, 13 predicted proteins | sample PPLLaktember2015_3_FD_87034 | JGI IMG/M metagenome (GOLD analysis project Ga0105104, IMG submission 87034) | Freshwater sediment microbial communities from Prairie Pothole Lake near Jamestown, North Dakota, USA - PPLs Lake P7 Core (6) Depth... | ecosystem: Environmental > Aquatic > Freshwater >...
ATGAATTCTGGTAGTGGATCGAAGGTAAATCTCGATGAGCTATAACCCACGTACTCCCTTTTGGCTGAAATGAAGAACAAATTGAAGCCATGCCAAATTCTTTCACTAGGGGTACGCTTCGAATATAATGCAGCCACTTGTGTGTGTATGTGTAGGGACATTAAATGATGAAGAAACCGTTCTCAAAATCAGGACCTGCTCCATGTCATGCCTAAAGACTTCCATATTGTAGACCGGCACAATCATTAGCACTCAAATACAACATCACCGATTTACTAACTTTCTATGGTAAAATTGTTAGTATTGAAAGTATATTTCTATAGCTCACTAATGGATTATAGTTTATAATTGCTTGAATGTTCTTCGATGGAAAACATCATAGCCAATCGCAGAACAGAATTAGATGCTCCATGTAAATACCGTATTAGTCCATTTCAATAGGAGAATTGCGCAATTGGTTATCGACGCGTAGGGCTACATCGGTCACTTTGCTAGTTGTAATTATCTTTTCTGTTATGTGTAGTGCAGACCTACGCGCACTTCCGAAACTCGATCCTTCTTTGATCGATAACAAATATGACATTCCTATTAGTATCCCCACCACTAATAGTTTGAATCCTTCTCGTCCTCCTACTAGTGTAGAAAATGAATCAACGAACCTGTTGGCCAATAAAATGATATCGAACTTACAAATAAGAGCTCAGGGGTCCGAGGGTCTTGTCTCCACGCTTGCAACATGCGATAAATTGCCCGTATCTGCCATAACAGCCTCTGGAAATGATGGGAACGTTCCATCAAATGCAATAGATGGAAACCTCGACACAAGATGGTCTAACCTAGGAAAAGGGTCATGGATTCAACTTGATCTGGGATCTAAAAAGAGTGTATGTAATTTGGAGATTGCCTGGCATGTTGGCAATACACGCCAGAATAACTTTGTAATTTCAGTATCAGATGATGGTATCACTTTCACAAATAAGCTTACAGGCACTAGCAGCGGTACTACAACATCTCCTGAAAAGTACACGTTACCATCAGGAACTGAAGGTAGATATGTAAGGATTACTGGTGATGGGAACACTCAGAATGAATGGTCGAGCATAACAGAGATTTCTGTCTTTGGTGGTGCCAGTAGCGATGGTGGTGGCGACGGCGACGGTGGAGATGGAGGTGGCGATGGAGGCAACATGGTAGGCACTCTTTTGCACAAATGGCAAACCTCGGCTGGTACAAGTACTTGGTCGTCCTATTCGTCGTTAGGAGGTACTATGGCACCGAACTCTAATGTGGCTGTTGCTATGAATAGCGATGGTAGGCTGCAGGTATTTGTTGTGGGAACTAACAACCAGTTATATAATAAGGTACAGACAGCGACAGATAGTAGCACTTGGACTGGATGGACATCTCTTGGCGGAGGAGTAAAATCAGATACAACTCCAGCTGTTGCAAGAAATGGTGACGGAAGGCTACAAGTAATTGTCGTGGGTACAAGTAATCAATTATACTACAAGACTCAAACATCTCCGGGTAGCAGTACATGGTCTTCTTCATGGACTTCTCTAGGTGGTGGGTTGAGAGCCAGTACAGACCCAATAGCGATAGCAAATGATGATGGCAGGTTACAGGTGTTTGTCGTAGGCACAAATAACGCCGTATACTACAAGACTCAAACATCACCTAATAGTGCAACCTGGTCCTCGTCGTGGACTTCTCTTGGTGGAGGAGTAAAAGCAGATACAAGTCCAACTATAGCGAGGAATACTGATGGCAGGTTACAGGTGTTTATAGTGGGGACAAATAACCAATTACAGTATCGAGCGCAGACCTCACCTGACAGTAACACATGGTCTTCATCATGGACATCGCTCAGCGGTACCCTGAGAGGTGGCACAGATCCTGCAGTTATTGCGAACAGTGATGGTAGGTTGCAGGTATTTGTGATCGGTACTAACAATGGTGTATACTACAAGGCACAGTCCTCTCCTGGCGGCAGCACATGGTCCTCATCATGGACATCTCTTGGCGGAGCAGTAAAGGCAGATACCGGACCAGCCGCAGCAAGGAATACTGATGGCAGGTTACAGGCGTTTGTCGTAGGCACCAACAGTGCTCTATACTACAAGACACAGTCCTCACCTAACAGTAACACATGGTCTTCATCATGGACATCCGTTAGTGGAATTTTAAGGGATTATAGCGATCCTGCCGATGGTAGACTTGATGCTTTTGTGATAGGACCAACATCAACCGGACCAGCTAATCGGCCACCTACTGCAGATTCAAAGAGTATAACTACTGGAATTGATACGGCTGTAGACATTACTTTATCAGGTAGCGATCCTGACAATAATCCAATAACCTTTACTATTATTGAGCAGCCAACTCATGGCCAGCTATCTTCGATCAGCGCCCAGAATGTAGTAAAGTACACACCAACCACTGGCTACAATGGGCCAGATAGCTTCACGTACGTTGCACGTGATAGCAAGGGAGCAACAGGTACTAACAAAGCAACTGTAAGTATTACGGTATCCAGTACTGATGCGGGTACTAATGATAAATTCGGAATAAAGAAAATCTATCCGACAAAGCCTGGGGGTGAGGAATGGTTTATGAATATGCAAGATCCGAACAACGATCCGCGAACAAAGCAAATACCGATGTCGAAGAATGCCGATGGTTCTTGGAAAGTGACTGAGGATCAGGTCAGATATGGTGTATACACGTCATCTGGATACCATCCCGACCTAGTCGTCAAAGATTATTCTATATTAGCAACTAGAGGGTACATGCAATCTCCAAATGATTGGAAGAATGTAGAGATGACTGGACAGGTAAAGTTCAATTCCGGTGGAGATGACGACTGGACATGGTATGCGAGAGGTGGAAGAAATACAGGTAACGGTTGGCCAGAAGGCTGTGAAGGCACTCAATACAAGGGATCATTAGAATACACCTCCGGTCGGGTCAGATGGGCAAAGGAACAGTGGCATGTAAGCTACGTCTTTTCCCCGTGGCAAAATTCGCCCGCCTCAGGTGACCACAAATTTGTGGGCTTCAAGGTAGTAATGTATAACTTCCTACTGGATGGCAAGACGGCAGTTAAGATGGAGAGCTATGTAGATCCTAATAATGACAACCAGTGGCAGAAGGTATATGACTTTGTAGATAAAGGAGGTTGGGGGAGCGCTGGAGGTGAATGCAAGGGAGCTCCAGATCAGATCATTACTTGGGGTGGCCCCCAAGCGACATTCAGATGGGATAATGCTAACATAGATTTAAAGAACCTAAGTGTAAGGGAGATCGTTCCCCCGCCAACACCAACTCAGTGAAAGAAGATTTTCTCCCTTTTATACAAGGAAGTTTCACCCTGTCTAGACTAACCATAGGTCTAGACAAGAAGTCAATCCATATTGTACTACCTACTTTATAATAAAACGCATTTTATATAATAAGTTAGGGATTAGGAAGGTAAGGCTAGAAGCCTTGTAGATTCAGCTCGTATAAATAAATCCTGGAATCGACTTCTACACAGAGGGGTGTCTACCTAATATTATTTTATAATTTAGTACTTGATTAAGTAAACAGCGCTACCTCAGGTTCCTACTAGGAAATAGGTACATAATGCAACAATTTCTCTCAATTGAGATTGAGTTTTGGTATACATTAGATAGTGGGAAAAAAATCGATCCTGGTTGTAAAAATAATCAATGGATTCGTCTAAACATAACATAGAAAAAATTGTCCATGTTATTTTCAAAAGGTGCAAACTGTTGTCATAATTTGGGATAGATTTGGGTATGATTAGGGAATTTCGATATATACCGACTAAATGAACTCATTATTATATGATAAAATTATTATCAATAGGCGAAATAGGAAAGCAAGATTACCTTAAGCGGCAACAAGGGAAGCAACCAGAAAAGACATCTGAAGGAATTTTGGGCTTAAAATCAAAATTACCCTTGGGTGTAATTATCGGTTCAATGTTATCATTAGATTTGGCTTTTATCCTGTTGATATTGAGTTGAATACAGATGTAATGAATATGAATGAGTCAAATAAAAAAGAGGCGATCAGTGAGAAACGAGCAAGATTGTAGACTGGTGTCCAATATGCGGAAAGCCTATCTTTATCTACGAAAATCAAGCTTTTAAGAGGCAATTCATTGAAAAAGTAGAAAAAGATATGAGTAACAGGATACGAGCTGATGATAGAAGATACGTTTTTGATTCTTATGAATGTTTGAACATATTTAGGAAGCTTAGGAGTGTGTATGGTAGTTGCAACAATACATTTTTTTCATTCTTCTATTGTAACTAAAATAGAAAGGCAGACGTGACTTCCCAGTATTGGGATTGATTTCCATGCCGATACTCAATTCCCAGAATTAAATTAAAAATGTGGGGAGTTCTAATAAGAACATCACCCTTCAGAGTTGTGATGATACTTTCCCGTATATCTATTACTACCTTTCCCCGATACCGTGTCTTAATTCATCATTCCTTGCTGCCCCATCATTCCGTCGGGTCCCATCATTCCTTCATGCCTCATCATTCCATCGGGTCCCATCATCATCATGCCTTCCCCACCTGCACTTCTGCTATGCATCATTTGCTGCATTTTCATCCATTCTTTCTGAGATACCTCCTCTGATGCTAATACTTGTCCGGTTCCCGGATCTACTATAACTTTATAGAATTCCATATCAGGCGTACTCAAGAGAATCGTATAGGCCAAGAATCCGTCATGATCGCCACCATAGGCTGCCAATGCAAATGAGCTATTACCTACTGATTGCTCTGCAGTGGTTATTGCTTGAGTGAGTGTTGTATTAACTTTAGAACCAATTGCTTCAAAAATGGTTTGCTCAAGATTAATTGATCCATTGATTATACCCATCTTCTGTTGGTGACCGGAGGTCATATTTCCCTCTCCACCATAGCCGCCCATCATTGACTTCTGTGCATTAACCCCTTGCCCAGGTGCAAAGGTCGTCAAACTCGTTATGGCTAACAAAGTGGCCGTAACTATCGCGGTCGTAGTCAAAATCTTTGCTTTCATTTCAAGTACATAAGGTTCGATATTCTATTTATCTATTTTTACAATTGATAATGGATTTTCTTGCGGATAAGAAGTGAATGTATGTTATCTATATAGATACTTTTCAACGGTGCATTTTTTGGAATTTATATGACATACTAATTTCGGCAATTACCATATTGAAGATTAATAAATTGTCAATTAAATCGGCAGAAAGAGCGAAACATGACTGAAGTCTAGGACAAGCTATAACTATAATCGTGATATCCAATCAAGTAGATAATTCTTGTTAATGTTAGTATTGAAGATCATAAAAAACTATTGTTATGTAGAAGCATATTGTACTTGGTGCTTACAGTGTCTAATGCATTAAATTGGGATAGTAACATGTTATATATCTGTTCTTTTGTTACTATATGAGGGATGAAGAATATAAGTGATAATAGGTTGGGCCATTCTTTTGTCACAGTTAATAAATTTGTGATATTGGCAATAGCAGTGATATTGATGCCCCTGAGCATAATGGCATTAGTATGGCCAATTCATGCCCAGGTTCAACAAGAACAACAGCAACAATCATCTTCAGGACCATCATCACAACAACAAGAGGGACAAGGAGTATCGACTCCCTCCTCCTCACCGTCATCAACATCATCATCTTCTGGGAGGGTGATAGAATCTAGTTCTGAATCAGAAAATGAGGATGTGGATACATCACCCACTTCTACTTCATCATTAGTGCAAGATGATAGTAATGACAATAATACTTCTCAAGAAAATCTCATCACCGGATCCTTCGGAGGGGACCGTATCTCTGGTACCAATGAGGCTGACATAATTATTGGCCTTTTGGGTACCGATACAATAAATGGCGATGGAGGGAATGACAAAATCCAAGGTAATGAAGACTCTGACAAATTATATGGAGATGCAGGAAATGATATACTCCAAGGAGGGTTTGGAAGTGACCAGATCTTCGGCAGAGAAGACAATGATGTAATAGTAGGAGGACTTGATGATGACTATTTGGTTGGTGATGAGGGTAATGATAAATTGTATGGTAGTGAGGGAGACGATATTCTAATTGGCAGTGCTGGAGCAGATTACTTTGATTGTGGTGAAGGAACAGATGTGGTAATAGACTTCAATGTAACAGAGAATGATGATAATGCAGGGGATTGTGAAGAAATCATTGGAACTGAAACAACCATCGCTGGTTAAAATCGACCATCTAAAAGCATTCACTTCTATTGTGAAATTGACTGTTGCTCTAGATGTGCTCCTTGCCTTATCTCTTCATATAAAGACACTTCCATCTCTATGCATACTTATTCACTATTCAATGTATGTACTATTTGCGAGAATATTAGATGCTTGAAATTGGGAAAATACATGATGAGAATTATTAAGAAGACACTCATAAATGTAAATGTAATTTTGCCATTGGCTCTATGTTTTAGTTTTTTGGCAACCAACCTGTTGTAAATCACATTTTAGTTAGCTATATTCTGGATCAGAATTCTTCAATTTAACTAGAGCCCGATGCTTTGGTTGTTATACCTACTCAATGACTTAGAGAGGGGCTACACTGATATGGATTATAAGTGGCTTGCTGATAGAGTAGATAATCTTATTTCCGCCCACCTGATCAAAATCTGAAACATTTATTTCAAAAAGTCATTCAAATAAGTGCAATATAAGAAGGGCTAAAAATTTTGACAGAAATATTTATGATCGTCTTGTAGTAAATATCTTGACCACGAATAGCTCAGTGACTACACCTTGGTATTACTTCAATGAAACGCAATGATTATGTATTTATCTACCCGGTTAACTATAGATTTCTTGTGTCCAGACGCAAGCCAGTTTTATTTATAGATGAGTCTGACGATTCTTTGAAGGCAATTGATCTCTTGAAACTATCAGGAATCGAGTACGTAGGATACGATATCAAGAAATTTGAAGATGGCTGTTGTGGTGAGCTTCCCACAACCAATGCCCCTTCCCTTTTCGCAATTGAGGGAACATTTAAGGGTCTTGAGAAAATAAATGAATATATTTCCACCAGAAACAATACTGATTCTGATCTTGAATCTGAAAGTGCCTATTGGTAAGTGCTGAATGTGGGATAGGCTTGTTGAGTACGGTAATTAGGATTTAATCCTACAACAATAATTCAAAATTTAAGTTAAATTAAATATTCAATTTCTATCGTAAGAACAAGAAGCTTCCCGCGATAAAGTGACAAATTTGGTAGTCAACAAACCATATTCGAATTTGAATATTCTATTCGATTGCGGATTTTATTCCGTATCTCAACTCATTTGGTATACCCATAGTGGTTATTGGAATTGCAAACATATAATCTCGTATCTTAAGTTACCTAATGTTTGTCTTCCCCCTTTTACCATAAACATAAAAAACCATTTAATAACCAATTACCACCAACCATGCGACTGGAATAAGAATTAACCAAAAGAGTATGATTTACATGATCATATTACATTTTACTGTAATCCCAAGTTGAATAATATTTTGGGCTAATTTCCAAGACAACTGATTGACCATTCTTTATTGCGTCCATAAGCGCCTTTGAAATAGGATTCTCTAGACTTCCTAAATATCTTATATGTATCTTCTCTGCAACTGGAACGTTAAAGTCTACATCTTCATAAATCTTTACAGTTCCCTTTCCGCGCACACCTTTGTACGGAGGGTTTTGATCGTCGATGCAAAAATAAACCATATCATTTCTCTTTAGATTGTTTGTTTTCTTTGATTGTCTTCCTGTTTCTACATATATCTTGTCTTTAGAAGAATCGTAGTAGTACCATGCAGGATGAATATTTGCATGACCATTCTCATCAACTGTCCCAAGATGCACATTCAAAATCTTAGAATTTAAGAAATCCTTAGTCTCTTGCTCACTAAGAGGTGCACCAAAACCTGGACTGGCATTTAAAATCTTTGACATAAATACTATGACACAACTACATATTTAAATTGTTTCGAAATAGACTGAAATTTGCTGTGGGACTGGAGAACACAAGTAAATGGCACCTAAATTTTATTTAGCATTAGAAATCTATTTCATATCAGAGTAACTGAAAATGATTACTCTCGCCAATGAGTAATTCATTAGCAATTTAAACTCTTATGTATAGCATATAATCTGGGTGAGTCCTTATCAGTCATGTATCGGTCTGCTAAAATAATAGGATACTCAAATATTATCTAGTACAATCTGGGTTAAATTTGGATGTAAATTGGAAAAAAGTATAATAGATTTAAGAATGGGGAATTATATGTGTATACAATACTATCATTTAACAAAAGGGATGATTATTTTGGATTTGTCACACTGGTTGCTAACTCATTTCAACTAATAAAATCATACATTCCAGTCCTATACGAGTGGGATCATAACAAAATCAAACTAGATAATGATAAAATCAGAAATCGAGTGAAAATAGGATAAAAATGCTAGATTATAGCATACTAGTATCCGCGCTAGCTGGTCTTGGATCATTTTTTTCTCCGTGCATACTGCCCATCTTACCTGCCTTCATCTCATATCTTGCAGGAAACACAATTAACGAAGTTCAAACTACAGTAAATGAAAGACCAACCTCATCAGTCACTGCATCGACATCATCATTTTCACCTTTATCAACAAAAAAATCATTTGCTTCTACTGATGATGTTTCTTTGAACCAAAATGACGATAAGAATCATGTCTATTCCTCTAATGGAAGTACAAGGTCAATAAGAAAACTGCAAGAACACGGGCAACGACAAAGCTCAGTTGCTATAAAAATGACTACTAAATTAAATATCTTCTTAAATACTGTATACTTTGTTCTTGGTTTCTCATTAGTATTTGCAGTATTGGGAGTAGTACTTAATAGTGTACTGGTCAATCTCGGAACAGATTTTCAAGGAATACTTACATCAATTGGCGGCATTGTAATCATTGTGTTTGGAGCATACCTTATCCTCTCTACCAAAATAAGAAGCTTAAACTTTGAAAAGAGGATGACACATTTGCCCAAGTTCAAAACCAGCTATATCACATCATTTGTATTTGGAGCAGCTTTCGCAGCTGGATGGACTCCTTGCGTAGGCCCAATCCTTGGTAGCATCTTCACTCTAGCAGCAACATCTCCTGGAGCTGCATACAATTCACTATTGGCATTCTCGATTGGGCTTGGAATTCCTTTCTTAATTACAGGAGCTTTTTTTTCTCAAGCTACTGGTTTGATTAGAAGAATGGTTAAACATCTAAAATACTTCAATCCAGCAATGGGCGTCTTACTTATCATTCTTGGAATACTGGTGTTTACCAACCAGCTATCCCTATTAGGGAATTTCCCATTGGCTAATGAAATAATTAATGTTGAGCGAGGGTTCTAACACTCAACTGGCATGATTAGAGATAACATTTCTGCCCTCTTGACTGCAGTTGCTGTTATTGCATTGATAGTAGGATTTGCAGTATACTTCAATAGTCCCAAGTTGAATACGGCCGGTGTGGAGTCAATAAAGCAACAACAACAGATTGATAAAATTCTTACCCCAGACCCTCCCTTATCTTCAGAATCTACCCCTCATTGGGGATCGTCGGAGGGAGAAAAGGCAAGAAACATGTTGGTAGATCTCGCTTCGACTAGAGAAATCAATCCTGTCGTGATTAAATTAAACCGAACAGAATTTGATGAGATAGATAAATCAAAATTCAGAGAAGCTCCTAATTTTAAAAGAGTAGCTGGCTATATTAATACCAATGACAGCAAACCATTAAATTTGCAAGACTTAAAGGGAAACGTTGTACTTGTAGATTTTTGGACATATAGCTGCATTAATTGCATTAGAACAATACCATACCTAAATGACTGGGTTGAAAAATATTCTGGTAAAGGGCTCACAATTGTAGGTGTTCATACACCAGAATTTGAGTTTGAAAAGAATTTCAATAACGTTAAATCTGCAGTCGACAAATTCCACATTAAATATCCTGTGTTACAGGATAATGATAAGGGAACTTGGAATGCCTATGAAAATAATTACTGGCCAAGGAAATATATTGTTGATACAGAGGGAAATATACGATATGATCATATAGGTGAAGGTGCATATTCTGAAACTGAAAAGGTAATACAGTATTTATTAGCAGAACGGGCTGCTAAAATGGGTAAAACAGAGATAACATTCTCCAATACCTCGGTTCCTGCAGTTTCAGCAGGTGACGGAAATTCACAAGCGAGTAAAAGAGATTTTTCCAAGATACAAACGCCGGAAATATACTTGGGCTATCAGTTGGCACGGGATCGCCTTGGAAATACGGAAAACTTTCAGCCCGATCGAACCGTATCCTACACTATTCCACACAATCTCAATAACACTAATTTCAAACCAAATATTGTGTATCTTGAAGGCCAATGGAAAAACAAACCAGACAATATAGAATTGCAGAGTGAAATGGGCAGAATAGTCCTAAACTATTCTGCCAAATCTGTGAATATTGTTGCCGGTGGGCCTGTCGGTGCAACAGGAAGAGTCTCAGTTGATAACTTTACCAATATACTAGATCGTCCAATATCATTCCCGTCATCATCGTCGTCAACATCGCTACAGAAGGTAAAAGAAGGACTCGGAACTGATATCTCAAATGTGACATCTCAATTTTCGATTGACAGTCAAAGACTTTACAATCTTATTAATAGTAATGAATATGGACAACATGTTGTTACGGTTGATGTAAGAGGTAAGGGGTTCCAACTATATACCTTTACGTTTGGATGAAAATGAGAAAGATATCTCGATTCAAATTGGAAATGCTAGAGTATGAGAATGACAAAAGGCTTGATTATTCTTCTTAAGCCATTATTACAGCACGAAATTAGAGATGCTCAATTCATGAAAATCAATCTAATTCCTTATATAGGGCATTTGGTTAGAAATTGTATCAATGCATTTGTTGGAGACAATGCAGCCGTAGGGGCAGCAGTCATTATATTGCCAGGGAGGTACGTGTCAAATAATTCAGTTATTCGAGCAGGTACCATTTACTGCAGAAACGAAGCTGTTACAAGAAATTGATATGAATTTTGACATCATCTGGCGAATCGCATTCAGATTCATCACACTTCATATAAATATAGGCAATATATAGGGCAGACCACAAAAATCGCAAGGAGAATACTTTTGTCGTTATCTTCACATTCTCTATTCCTTTATAGTTTTAGTTAGTTGATTTAGACATATGGACACGTCGCAATACTGAGAGGAGTGGCGATACCTATTCTCCAATTCTAGAACAAACTTCACAATTAGGGATTGAATATCACTAGTAATATTTGGTAGTTTCTAAGTATTTATGAAATAATGTTGTATATCACTTGGTATTAATAGGAAATAAAGTGATCGAAAAAAGGGCACGATCATGTTCTACCTTTTGATATGTTAGGGCGACAGTAGTAGTTGAAGCCAAGATATGCTGTGAGATTCATCTACAGAAGAGTTATCCTAAATAATACCAGTAGTCCCCCCAGTTCCGCTACATGTATGGCCAAAAAATATGGGATTAATGTGGGAGCATAAAGCGGCTCCATCATAAAGTAACCATAAACGGTAATTATATTGTGCAACATCAACAGGCTAGCAAAAAGTATTAGGCCTATAGTAAAATTAGCCTTGCTACTCTTGTAGACTTTTGCATACAGTACCAGTAATGCTATTAGGACAGCAATATTAGCTGAAGCCACAATCGCATTAGCGATGATCAGAGGATCCAACCTAGTAGCACCAAAATATATTAATTCGCTTATTTACTTTTGTCCATATTTGTTCCAGATCTAAGAAAATGAATACTGCATTAGCTGATTGACAGACATATTCTTATTTTGTACTCCTTTCTATCTGGGACGCTATTTGATCAAAGGCCGCGATGTTTGATTCAAGATAGTCAGAAATGAAATATGACACTCCATATCTTTCTCCCACTTTATTAACCATATTATTCTTCGCAAGCACTGAAATATGATGCTGAATCGCTTTGTAATCAAGATTGAGGGTTTCAGCAAGCTGATTTATGTTATGCGGATGTAACTTAAGCAATTCGATAATCTTGATTCTATTGTTCCCTCCTCTAGAGCCAGCAAAAAGATACCAAAATATACGCTTAGCATTAGGGTCGAGCATTAACTCATAATTTTGGTTTGACTAGGCTAATAAGTTTAGATTGAAAATCATTGCTTCTGGACCCACCCTGCGCAACCGCGTTTGCTTAAACTGAGATCATTTTTGGCGCTCTGAATTTACGGTCTGTAAACTATGTAAGGTTAGTATGTCTTTCTGAATCTGGCCAAACTGAC
>Ga0105104_10002873_pt1 | contig 12415 bp, 11 predicted proteins | sample PPLLaktember2015_3_FD_87034 | JGI IMG/M metagenome (GOLD analysis project Ga0105104, IMG submission 87034) | Freshwater sediment microbial communities from Prairie Pothole Lake near Jamestown, North Dakota, USA - PPLs Lake P7 Core (6) Depth... | ecosystem: Environmental > Aquatic > Freshwater >...
CAAACATGACCGTGCGGCGACCCGCGTGGTTGAAGAGGCAGCCGGGTACTTCGGAAAAGTCCTGGCGATGACAATCAATCTCCTGGCTCCTCAAACGATTGTCATGGGGGGAGGGGTGATGACCGACAACCAGGCCTTCCTGGAGCTCGTCGCCTCGCGGACCGAACCCTACGTCTTTCCGTTCTTCCGGAACCGGACGAAATTTCTTCTCTCGGCCCTTGGCGAAGACGTCGTGTGTCAGGGGGCCGCGGTTTATGCCATTCAGCGACTTGAAGAACAAAAGGAGACCCAAACGACATGAGTGAATTCATCGCCGAAATGGAAAAGGGCTGGAATGAGAAAATCGTTTTTGGGCTGAGCGAGTTCAAAGGGAAAAAGTACGCAGACCTTCGCATCTACTTCGAAGATGACGAAGGGGAATGGAAGCCGACCAAGAAAGGGATCACCGTCTCCCTGGAGCGTTTCTGGGAGTTCAAGGAAAACCTCCAAAAGCTGGAGGAATACCTTCTCGAGAACGGGCACATCCAGCCGCCTGAACAAGCCGAAGAATAGGTCGATCGACCAGGAACCCGCCGGCGGGGAAGGCGGCTCAGGAGCCGTTTAAATCCCGCCGGACCGGCGCCGTTCCCGCCATTTCAACAACGTCGTATAAGAGATATTATGTTAAGTATTACGCCCGGCGCCTTCGCGCCGCTCCTGCGGTTCGACGTCGTTCCCCCGGCTGGCGCCGCCCCTACTCTTTCCCTCTCGCCCTCTCGCAGCGGATCGAAGATCAGAACGCGCTACAGAGCCGCGCACGCGGTGGAGGGCTGCGAAGCTTTTTCCGCTCCAGGCTGCTCCGCATGAAAACGCTCCCCAGCCCTCCACTGCGTGCGCGGCTCTGTAGCGCGTTCTAATCCACCGCGCACGCCAGGAGCCAAAGCGGCGGCGCCAGGAGTCCTGGGAAGGCGTCGGACTCCTTCTTCCACCGCATTCCTAGACACGACTCCCAAGAGGCCAAATAATTAATAAAGGCGGGTGGTTACGGTGTGGCACTAGACTAAATGGATGAGAGTACCTGATTTCTAAACTAACACCTGACGCCGTAGCATGTAACTACCCGGCGTGTCAGCAGAATTACAACTTGTACTTCCCCAGATCCTCGGGGTTCAGGTTCTCGAGCCATTTCTTCACGTCTTCGGGGTCGAGGTTCTCTTTGTCGAGGGTGATGCTCCGGCTGTTGTTGATCACTTCCTCGGTGACAAAGATCGGTGAGTCGGTGCGAAGGGCGAGGGCTATGGCGTCGCTCGGACGGCTGTCGATTGTCATCAGCTCCTCGCGGAATCGGAGATGAATGAGGGCGTAGAACGTGTTGTCGCGCAGTTCCGTGACGACGATCTTCTCCACCTGCGCCTCGAACTGGATGAGGATGTTCTTGATCAGGTCGTGAGTCATCGGCCGGGGAGTGTCGATTCGCTCAATCTGGAGGGCAATCGCGTTAGCCTCGAAAATTCCGACCCAGATGGGCAGCAGCGTGTTTTTTTCGACATCCTGCAGGATCACGATCGGCGAATTGGTTATAGGGTCCATCATCAGTCCCTTGATCTTGAATTCCCGTTCCATGACTCCTCCTGCTCTCAGTTGTTGTTGGGGATTCTCTCCCCTACCAGACTATTCGGGCCGACGTCGGTGATCCTGACGTCAACGAACGCTCCTGCCGGCTCGTCGCCGGGGTAATTCACAATCTTGTTCGTCGTGGTCCGTCCGCAACGATTGACGCCGTCCTTGGCCGGCCCTTCAACGAGCAGGGTGAAAACCTTACCAAGATATCGGTCGCTATGGAGCTTAAGTTGTATTCGTCGCTGCAGCTGCTGGAGAACCATCAGGCGCCGCGCTTTTTCGCTCTCAAGAACATCGTCCTCCCAGTCGATCGCCGCTGTAAAGGGCCGGGGCGAGTACTTGAAGGAAAACATCGATTCAAATTGGACCTGCTCGACGACCTGGAGAGTCTCCTCGAAATCGGCCTGGGTCTCGCCTGGAAACCCCACGATCACATCCGTGGAGAACCTGACCGGTCGTCCGAACTGCTGGAATCTATCCACCAGCTCCAGGTACCACTCCCGCGTGTGCTGCCGCTTCATTCTTTTCAGGACCGCATTCGACCCGCTTTGCAGCGGCAGATGGACCTGGTTGCAGATCGTCGGGATTTCGCAGATGGTCCTGACGGCGCGGTCATCAAAAGACCTGGGGTGCGGTGATGTGAAGCGCACGCGCCTGATGCCGGGAACCTGGGCGACCGCCTCCAGCAGATCCGGAAACCGGGTCCGCGGGTGTTCCGGGTCGCGATAACTGTTCACCGTTTGACCAAGCAGGAGCAGTTCTGTGAACCCCAGCTCAGCCGCCCTTCTGACTTCATCCAGGATGGTGCGCGCGGGTCGATTCCGTTCCTTGCCTCTTGTATAAGGTACGATGCAGAAGCTGCAGTGTTTGTTGCAGCCCTCCATGATCGTGATGGCAGCTCGAAAATGCGTTTGCCGGGCGACCGCCTCGATCTCGACCGGGGCGTCTTCGGCCAAAAAGTCTGTGGAGACTTTTGGGTGGCGACCACCATGCCCGTTTTCGCGGATCTGGTCGAGAAGATCCGGAATCGTATGGTAGTTGTGGGTCCCGACAACGAGATCGACGAAAGGGGCCTTGCGGACCATTTCAGAGCCTTCCTGCTGGGCTACGCACCCGACGACCCCGATAATGAAGTCAGCGGATTCGCGCTTGCGGTGCTTCACTTCGCCCAGCCGGCTGTAGACCTTTTGCGCCGCTTTCTCACGGACGCTGCAGGTATTCAGGATGAAGAGGTCGGCTTCGTCCACGGAACGCGCCGGCAGCATGCCTTGATGGGCAAGCAGACCCGCGATCTTCTCCGAGTCATGCTCGTTCATCTGGCAGCCAAAGGTCTCGATGAAGAAGCGCTTGGGTATCATGGAAGGCTGTTTCATTGTAGCATGGCGGTTGGCCGAGCAAGGCGGCAACAAACCCCTTCGGAGCCGGGAGCGGCCAGCGCCGAAGGCGCAAGCGACCGGTCATTCCGGTCCCGCAGCACGATTCCCTGTTTGGACCGGAATGACCGGTCGCTTGCGCCTTCGGGCGCTGGCCGCTCCCGGCTCCGAAAAAGCGCCTGCTACTTCCGGGCTTTCCTCACCGCTTTCAGCAATTCGCGGGCGTGCCGCTCGGTACTCGCCGTGACGGTTTCGCCTGACAGCATGCGGGCGAGTTCCTGGACCCGTTCCTCATCCTTCAAGCGTGTGATCTCGATAACGGTCCGGTTTCGCTGCTCATGCTTCGTCAGGAAATAGTGTTGATCAGCCTGAAGGGCGATTTGGGGAAGGTGAGTGACGCAGAACACCTGGTGCGCTCGGGCCAGGCCGGCCAGCTTTTCTCCCACGTTGGAGGCGACCCGGCCGCCTATCCCGGCATCGATCTCATCAAAGACGAGCGTCTTTGGGTAAGTTTCGAGCGTGAGGACGGACTTCAACGCCAGGATAACCCGGGAGATCTCGCCGCCGGAAGCGATCTTCGCCAGCGGCTTCGGGGCCTCTCCGACGTTGGCGCTGATCAGGAATTCCGCCTCGTCAATTCCCTTCTCGGTAGCCAGCGTTTCTGAAGTGGCGAGCTCGACCTTGAACTGCGTCTTGTCCATCGAGAGATACGCCAGTTGCTTCTCCACTTCGCCGCACAGCGCCTGGCTGTCGATCCGACGCTTCTCGGAGAGTTTTCGCGCCGCCTCGAGATAGTCTCCTTCGAGCTTGGCAACCTCTCGGCTCAGTTCCTCGGTTTGCTCTTCCGCTCGGAGCAGTTCGTCAGTCTCCTTCTGAATCTGCTCATAGTAGGAAAGAATTTCGTCGACGGAGGAGCCGTATTTGCGCTTGGCCTTTTGTATTTGCGCCAGCCGCTCTCCAATCTCCTCCAGGCGCGCAGGACTGAACTCGATCCTGGCGGCATAGTCTCGCAGCTGGTAGGCGATTTCCTCCAGTTGATAGCGAACTTCAGCCAGTCGCCCGGCGAGCGGGGTAAAGGCTGAATCCAGGTTGGCTAACTGGCCAAGCTCCTTGTCGACATTGCCCAGCAGGGTGAGGCAGGAAGCTTCGTTCTCGTAAAGGGCCTGATAACCGTTCTGAGCGTGCTGGCAACGCTTTTCCGAAGTTGCGAGGAGAGCCCGCTCGGCCTCCAAGGCGTGGTCGAGGCCGGGGGTCAGACTGAGTTTCTGAATGTCGTCGATCTGGTATCGGAAGGTATCGATCTTCTGTAGCCGTTCTTTTTCGCTGGCCCGGATAGCCGCGAGCCGGCCCTTCACCTCCTGCCAATGTGCGAAAAGCCGAGCAACCTCCTGCAGTTGGGCCTGGCTAGAGCCAAATGCATCGAGGAATTCCAGGTGTGTTTTCGACTGGAGCAGCAGCTGCTGATCGTGCTGACCGTGAATGTCCGCCAGGAGGGGGCCGAGCTCGGCGAGAAAGCCCTGGGTGCTGAGGCAGTTATTTATAAAGACCTTATTAGCGCCTGTCTGGGAGATCTCACGGCGAATCAACACCTCGTCATCGCCGCCGGCCAAACCGGCCTGCTCCAGGACGGTTCGCGCCGGGTGATTCGGGGCCAGCTCGAAGATCCCTTCGACTCGGGCTTTGTCGAACCCTTCGCGGACCATCTCCTGGGAAGCCCGCTCGCCCGCGAGCAGTGCGACGGCGTCGACCAGGATGGATTTACCGGAGCCTGTTTCGCCGGTGATCAGGGTCAACCCCGGGTAAAAGTCAATGTGAAGCTTTTCGATGAGGGCGAAATTTTCTATCGATAGAAATTTCAACATCGGCTTTTTACGCCGGCGCTGAATCTAGGTAGAGAGGGCACCGGGTACCTCTGGAAAACGCGTGTTATGGTATATGACGGGTCTGTCAAGTACAATCAGCTTTTTGGCGGAAAGGAGTCAGTGCGGCTTGTTAGAACTGCTTCTCTCGGACGGCAATTTTGCGGGCTTGTGGGCCCTGATCAAGAACAGTGGAATGCTGGCGCAGGGCGTTCTGGTTATCCTGCTCCTTTTCTCCCTGGGGTCATGGACGATCATTTTCAAGAAGGCGATGTTCTACCGGCAGGTCGAGAGGCAATCCCAGCAGTTTTACGAGCGGTTTCGGACAAGCAACAGCCTCTCGGAGCTTTACCGGGAATCGGAGCGATATCCGAAAAGTCCGCTCGCGGGCATCTATAGGACCGGATATGAGGAACTGACCCAGCAGGTGCAGAAGACGAAAGGAAATCCCACCGAAGAGACCAGGATCAAGAGCTTGAGTGGGTTTGAGCGGTCGCTCTACAAGGCGGCCTCAAGCGAGATGACCTCTTTGGAGGAGTCTCTGAGCTGGCTCGCGACAACCGGCGCCGTCACCCCGTTTATCGGCCTCTTCGGAACTGTTCTCGGCATCATTAACGCCTTCCAGGGCCTGGGCGAGGGCTCAACAACCACGATCCAGGCGGTTGCGCCCGGTATCAGCGAAGCCCTGGTCACGACCGCAGCGGGTCTTTTTGCCGCCATTCCGGCGGTCATGGGTTATAACCATTTCCTGAACCGCCTGAAGGTGTTCGGCGCGGAAATGGATGATTTCTCGACGGAGTTTCTGAATTTGGTGGAGCGGAGCTTCAGTTAAAAGCAGAAGTCAGGAGTCAGAATAGGGCGTGCAGACGCTTTTATCTGACTTCTGACTCCTGACTTCTGACTTCTTTCGAGCGTGCGGTAATGGCATTCAAAACCGGAAAAACCCAATCCTCGCTCTCCGAGATCAACGTCACCCCGCTGGTCGACGTGGTTCTGGTCCTGTTGATCGTCTTCATGGTCACGGCACCGATTATTCAAACCGGGATCGAGGTGAGCCTGCCGCGCACACGGACGGCCGCGGCACAGGACCCGAAGCAGCAGGCTGTCATCACCATCAGCCGCGATGATATACTCTATTATCGGTCTAAGCCGATAAATTTTAATGATTTAGGTAAGTTCCTGCGCCAGGATCTGACCGACCGGAATCAGCCGGTTTTCCTGCAAGCGGACGAAGACACGAGGTGGAAGACCATCGTGACCGTCCTTGATGAAATTCGGGCGAGCGGGTACGAAAACGTCAAGTTCCCGACGAAGCCCGTCGCTAGAGAGCGCAAGTAAGAGACATGGATCGAAGGATCCTCACGCCGCACGTGCGGCCAGGGTCATACAAAAGGGCTTTCGGTATCTCGCTGGCCGCGCACAGCCTGTTGTTGCTTCTGCTGATACTCGGGGCCGAGTTGCTTCCCGCCGCGGACGTCATTCAGTTCGGGACAGGACCGGGGGGAGGCCAGGGCGGACAGTACATGACGGTAGGCCTGACGGAACCGCTGGGCGGCGGCGCCGGCATGTACAAACCGGCCATCGAGGCGCGCCCGACTGCAGTTCCGCCGCCACCTCCCAAGGCGCCGGAAGAAGCCGTAAAGGCCGCCCCTGAGCCTGATCCCAACGTCTTCCTGGAGCAGGAGAAGAACCGGAAGAAAGCGGCGGAACGCGCCAGGGCATCGGAGAAGAAAACCAAGGAGCCGCCGCAACCCTTGCCGGGCCAGATCCCGACAACACCGGAACCTGGAGCGGGAGGCATCGGCGGCCGGAGCGCCGGTTCCGGCGGCGGCATGGGCGGAGGCGTCGGAGTCCTGATTGGAGCCGGTACGGGACCGGGCGTCATCGACTCATGGTATGTTCGCCAAGTCGAGCAGCGGATCGGCGGCAACTGGTTGAAGGCATCCCTCGGTGAGTTGGCTCAGCCTGTTCAAAGTATCGTGAGCTTCGAGGTCAATACGGACGGTTCAATCACAGGCATCATGTTAGAGAAGAGAAGCGGGATCACCGCGGTCGATATAGCCGCCGAGCGGGCGGTCCGGGCAAGCAATCCCCTGCCCCCTCTGCCGCCCGAATTGCGCGGCCGCAGAGTCAGGTTCGCTGCCCATTTTGATTATCCGCAACCAAGGTAAAGACAGTGGGTCGAAGGCGGCGGTTGAATGATGCGCTTTTGGCGTTGTATCGAAGCCCCGCCGGCCACTCTGAAAGGTAAAAGCTGGAATGACTGTTCGCACTCTTATTCAGATTCTTGTTCTTATATCAACCCTGACAATGCTTTCGGCGCAGGAACCCGAAATCGTCATCCGTCCGCCAATTACCGGGGTCACACGGCTGGCCGTAGCCGACTTTCAGTCGAAGGCTGTAGCAACCGCCGAGACCGATTCCGCGCTTAAGGTCTTCAACGACGTGCTCTGGAAGGATTTGGACTTTTCGGCCTTCTTCGAGATGAAGTCGAAGAGTTTCTACCCGAACAAGCCGATCCGGGTTCCGCTGGATGTGAATTTCGAAGACTGGCAGTCTTCGGTCGTGAATGCGGATTTCCTGGTATTCGGCAACGTTCAACTCGTGGGCAACAGCGCCGTTGTCGAGTCGTATTTGTACGACGTGAAGACGAAGCAACAGGTCCTCGGCAAACGGTTTACAGCCGCTTCGACGACCCTGATACGGAACGTCGCTCACAACTTCGCGGACGAGATAGTCTTCCAGCTCTCGGCAGGCACCAGTCGCGGCGTGGCACGCACGCAGATCGCCTTCAGCTCCCAGAAAGGCGGGGCCAAGGAGATCCAGATCGTCGATTACGACGGCGCCAACCCACGCACGATCACCGCTAATGGCGGACTGAACAAGTTCCCCGAGTGGTCTCCGGACAACTCTCGCCTGGCGTTCGTCACCAGGCTGCCGAACTCCTCCCGCTGGGAGATTTGGGTCCAGGAAGTGACGGGCGGCCGAGCGGTTTTGTCGACTCCCAGCTCATATGCGTCGTCCCCCGCCATTTCGCCTGACGGACGGAGGGTTGCACTTTCGAGCAGGTCACAGGAGGCCACCGACTCCGACATCTACCTGGCCAACGTCGACGGGGGTGGAATGCGGAACCTGACCAACCACCAGGGCATTGATACTTCGCCCTGCTGGAGCCCGACCGGGCAGCAGATCGCTTTCATATCCGACCGTTCCGGAGGACCCCAGGTTTGGGTTATGGACGCAGACGGATCAAACGTTCGGCGGCTGGTTTTGGAAGGCGGCCATTGCGACAGCCCGGATTGGTCTCCGGACGGCCGGCTGGTCGCCTATTCCTGGCAGGCGCCAACGCAGTGGAAACATGACGTTTACGTAGTGGAGGTAGCGACAGGGAAAATCTTTCAGCTGACAGTCGGCGGTGCGAGCAACGAAAGCCCGCATTGGTCCCCGGACGGTCGTCATATTGTCTTTCAAAGCACCCGGTCCGGCTCCAAGCAGATTTTTATTATGAATGCTGACGGGAAAAATGTCCGACAGATCACGGCATATGGTATTAATGAGAGCCCAGCGTGGTCCGGATATTCCAAGAGAGAACAATAAATACACATGAGGGATGTTGAAATGAAACGAGTCTTCACAGCATTAATGGTTCTTGCGGTTTTTTCTGCTCTAATGGTCCTTTCCGGGTGCAAGAAGAACCCTCCGCCGGTTCGTCCGACCCTGCCCCCTCCGACCACTTCGACCCCGACTCCGACCCCGACTGGCGGACCGGCGCCGACGATTGAAATCCAGGCAAGTCCGAGCACTGTGGAACGCGGCGGACAGGCCACACTGGCCTGGAAAACGCAGAATGCCACGTCAGTCGTGATCGACGGAGGAGTGGGCAATGTTTCCGAGAGCGGATCGGTCGTGATCACGCCTCGAGATTCAAGCACTTTCACCGCAATCGCAAAGGGCCCCGGTGGTGAAGCACAGGCAAGCACCCGCGTAACGGTGGTCAGTCCGAAGGAAGTCGGCGGCGTAACATCCACGGATATTGATAACCTGATGAAAGCGATCGAAGACGGGCGAGTCAAGGACGTCTTCTTCGCGTATGACAAGAGTGAACTGTCGTCCGAGTCCCGAACGCAACTGGAGCAGAACGCGAAATGGCTTCGCCAGTACCCCGGCGCCGCCGTCGTGATCGAGGGGCACTGTGACGAGCGGGGCACTGAAGAATACAACCTGGCCCTCGGCGACCGTCGCGCCCAGGCAACCAAGGAGTACCTGGTCCAGCTGGGAGTCACGGCCGAACAGATGGAAAGCATCTCACTCGGCGAGGAACGTCCTTTTGCGCCCGGACAGGACGAGGCCGCCTATTCACAGAATCGGCGTGCCCATTTCACGGTCAAGCGATAGCAAGGGCCGGGTGCTGGAGATAGGAAGATGAAAAAGACATGTTTTGCTTTGCTGCTGGTTCTCGTTGTGTCTCCGTCATGGGGCTATGCGGGCACCAAGGAGGAAATTATCCGCCTGCAGAGCGACGTGCTTCAGCTGCAGGAGCAGATCAGGCTCCTGCAGAAAAGTACTGATGACAGGGGAAGTGTCCTCAAATCATTGCTCGAACAGCTCAATGATCAGATTGCCAAAAGCAATCTGGCCATGGAGAACCTGACCCAGGCGATGAGCGGACAGAAAGCCGAAATGGGAACCGCTGTATCGGCCTTGCGCCAGGAGATCCAGAAGCTGAACGTCAAGCTGGACGACACCAACAACCGGATCGCGGGACTTTACCAGAAGGTCGAGGACAGCCAGGTCAAAGCGTCTTCGCTGCGCAATCTCCCATCGGGTAATGGTGAAGCTTCCAGCGGAGTGGAGCCTGACCAGGTTTACAGCCAGGCCTATAACGACTACCTGATGGGCAACTACGACCTGGCGATCACCGGTTTCCAGGACTTCCTGACCAACTACCCGAACAGCGAGTACGCCGACAACGCAATGCACTACCTGGGCGTCTGCTACTTTGAGCAGAACCGGTACGAGCAAGCGATCCAGGCGTTCGACCAGGTGATCAACCTCTATCCCAAGGGCGACAAGACTCCGGTTGCATACTTCAAAAAGGCAGCTGCATACCAGGCGCTCCAAAAAAACACCGAAGCTGTTGACACCTGGAAAAAGCTGTATACACTCTTCCCGGATTCGCAAGAGGCGAAACTGGCCGCCCAGGAGCTGGAAAAGCTCAGCGTGCCGCTGCCCAAGGCCGGCGCGCGACGCGACGACTGAAATCGGGCGGGAGTTTCGGGCCGGGCTCTTCCGAGCCCGGCTGCCGGACTCCGGTAAGTCCGGCCACAACAGGTAGGTCCTTTCTTATGTTTTCCATCCTAGAAGCCCAATTTGTGGCTCCTGACGTAAAGAAGTTCCGCATCGTGGCCCCGCGAATCGCCCGGAAGCGGCAAGCGGGGCATTTTGTTCTCGTCCGGGTGCACCCCAAGGGCGAGCGTGTTCCACTGACGATCGCCGACTCTGATGTTGATGCCGGGACAATCACTTTATTCGTCCAGGGCATCGGCAAGACCACCAGGCTGATGAACAAGCTGGAAGCCGGGGATTACCTGAGCGACGTGGTCGGCCCCCTGGGCAAAGCCTCCGAGATCGCCTACTACGGGACCGTCGTGGTGATCGGCGGCGGCGTCGGCACTGCTATCGCGTTCCCTACTTCCGTGGCCATGAAGAAGGCCGGCAATCATGTGATATCGATCATCGGTGCCCGAAACCGGGAGCTCGTTATCCTCGAGTCCGAGATATCGGCGATCAGTGACGAAGTATTCATGACGACGGATGATGGCAGTTACGGCAGAAAAGGCCTGGTCATCGATCCATTGAAAGAGCTGATTGAATCCGGGCGGAAAATCGATCTGGTCCTGGCCATCGGGCCCATTCCGATGATGCGCGCCGTCGCGGAGGTCACCCGTCCCTACGGGATCAAGACCATCGTGAGCCTCAACTCGATCATGATTGACGGCACCGGAATGTGCGGCGGGTGCCGGGTGGTCGTCGGCGACAAAACGCAATTCGCGTGTGTCGACGGACCGGAGTTTGATGCTCACCAGGTCAACTTTGACATCCTGCGGCAACGAAACAGCCTGTATCGCGACGCCGAGCGCATGTCGCTAGAGAAGTTCGAGCAGGACCCGTCAGCAGACCTGGCTTGTGTGAAGGAGATGTGCCGCCTTCAGAATTTATAACCCCGCGGACAAACGCGGATTCGCGCGGATAACGCGGATCGATCCGTGTTATCCGCGCGAATCCGCGTTTGTCCGGGGCTCAGCTTTCAGTCGAGTAACCCGCCATGAATTCATTACCCCCGAAAGAACGAACTAAGATCCCGCGTACGAAAATGCCCGAGCAGGAAGCAGCCGAGCGCCGGCACAACTTCGAGGAGGTAAACCTCGGATTGGAGCTCGAACTGGCTCAGCGCGAAGCGCTTCGGTGCCTGGAGTGCTCGAACACCAAGTGCGTCGAGACCTGCCCGGTTGGGGTCAAGGTCAAGGACTTCGTCCAGTTGATTGTTGCCGGCGATATCCTCGCCGCCGCGGCCAAGATGCGGGAAGACAACGTTTTGCCGGCCATTACCGGGCGCGTCTGCCCGCAAGAAGATCAATGCGAAGGCGGCTGCATTCTGGGCAAGAAGTTCCAGCCGTTGGCGATCGGATACCTGGAACGGTTTGTGGCCGACTATGAGGCGCGGGTCGGCAAGATTGGTCTGCCGGAACGGGCTCCGTCGACCGGGAAAAAGGTTGCGGTCGTGGGCAGCGGGCCGGCTGGCCTGACTGTCGCCGGCGACCTGATCCAGCGAGGCCACGAGGTGACGGTCTTCGAGGCGCTTCACGAGATCGGAGGAGTGTTGGTCTACGGCATTCCGCAATTCCGGCTTCCGAAAGAGATCGTTCGACGCGAAGTCGACAATATGCGCGCACTGGGCGTGCGGTTCGAGACGAATGTCGTCGTGGGCAAGACGGTCACCATCGACGAGCTGTTTGAAGAAGAGGGTTACCACGCCGTCTTTGTAGCGACCGGCGCCGGTTTGCCGCAGTTCATGTCCGTGCCCGGCGAGCACCTGAACGGCGTTTACTCAGCCAACGAGTTCCTCACACGCGTCAACCTCATGCGCGCCTATCGCTTTCCGGAGTATGACAGCCCCATCTACGATTGCCGAGGCAAGAATGTCGCGGTGATCGGGGGTGGTAATACAGCGATGGATGCCGTCCGGACCTCATTGCGCCTGGGGGCTTCCAACGGGTATCTCCTCTACCGCCGAACCGAGGCTGAGATGCCTGCACGTATCGAGGAGCTCAAACACGCCAAGGAAGAAGGCGTCCAGATCATGACACTCGCTGCCCCGGTGGAGTTCCTTGGCAATGAATCGGGTTGGTTGAAGAGCGCCCGCTGTATTCGCATGCAGTTAGGAGAACCCGACGATTCCGGCCGGCGGCGTCCCGTCCCGCTTCCTGGTTCTGAATTCGAATTGGCCCTGGATGTCGCTGTTATTGCCGTCGGAACCACCGCAAACCCGTTGGTCCAATCGACGACTCCCGACCTGAAGACGAA
>Ga0105104_10002874_pt1 | contig 12413 bp, 9 predicted proteins | sample PPLLaktember2015_3_FD_87034 | JGI IMG/M metagenome (GOLD analysis project Ga0105104, IMG submission 87034) | Freshwater sediment microbial communities from Prairie Pothole Lake near Jamestown, North Dakota, USA - PPLs Lake P7 Core (6) Depth... | ecosystem: Environmental > Aquatic > Freshwater >...
CGCGATAATAGTGGCTCTGGAGTCGTATTACAGAGCCGCGCACGGAGTGGAGGGCCGCGGAGCGCTTTCCGCGAAGCAGCCTGGAGCGGAGTAAGCGGGACCACCCAACGCGCATTTAAGGTTCGTTGGGTGGTCCCGCTTACTCCGCTCCAGGCTGCTTCGCGGAAAGCGCTCCGCGGCCCTCCACTCCGTGCGCGGCTCTGTAATACGACTCCAGAGCAATAATGTTTACACAGTCTGCCGTGGCGGCCTACGTCAGCAGTGGGCTGATGATCAAGGCCGTGATGGCCATCAGACGGACCAACACGATGACCGATGGGCCGCAGGCGTCTTTGAACGGATCCCCAACCAGGTCACCGACGTTGGCAGCGATGACCTGCTCGGCATTCTGGGGGTCTGCGGTACCCAGCTCGAGCTGCTTTCTGGCGTTCTGCCATGCGGTCCCGGAATGAACCATGAAAAGTCCCAGAAGAACGGCCGATACCAAGGCACCTGCCATCATTCCGGCCAGCGTAGCGCGCCCCAGCACTTGCGCGATGATCAGTGGTGACGCCACGCTGACGAGCAGAGGCAGGGCCATTTCCTTCAATGCTGTCCAGGATCCGACGACTGCAAAACGCCTGTAATCGGGAGTCTGGGTTCCTTCCCGGAGCCCCGCAATTTCGTGGAGCTGACGCCGTGACTCTTCAATCTGAGTAAAAGCCGCCTTTCCAATTGAGGTGATGATGGCATCCGAGAGAACGAAGGGGAGAATGCCGCCCAGCAGGAAGCCGACAATCACGGTCGGATTCACAAGATCGATGGTGGGTAGGCCGACCAGCCTGGCGTAGGCCGAGAGCAGAGCCAGGGCGGCAAGGGCACTGGCACTTGAGATCAGCGATTTGCCTACGGTTGTTGCGGAATTGCCCGTGGAATCAAGACGGGCGATTCCCGGAAGCCAGGCGGGTTGCGCGCCGGCCAGTCGGACAACGCCGGCCACGCTGGCCATGATGGGTCCAAAAGCGGACATTGCGAGTGTTCCGGAGACGGTGGCCAGCATTCCCACGGCGCCCATCCCGATGCCGTAAATGCCCGCATAGTTGTAAGCGATGAGTACTGCACCGGAGATGGTCAGAATGGGAAGGGCGGTCGATTGCATCCCGACGGTAAGCCCCGCCAGAATGTTCGTAACCGCTCCGGTCGTGGAGGCCTGCGCGATCCGTCGAATCGGCGGTCCGGACGTATACCATTCAGTCAGCAAGCTCACGATCAGCCCACTGATAACACCCAGCAAGACCGCGTAGAAAACGCCGAGCTCCAGCTCGAGTGCATTGACAATCAGGAAGACGCCGACGAGCAAAATCACGGCAGCGATCAAATGGCAGAATCTGAACACCGTGGCGGGCTCCCATCGAGGAACCAGGTAGCGCGCCAGCAGCGAAATGATGGAGGCAGCCAGACCGATTCCGGCGACGAGGACCGGGAGCGACATGTAGTCACTTCGGTTTTCGTTCGTGATGTCGACAACCGTGGAAAGTCCCGAAGAGGCGATGAGAATCGTCGCGACAATGGCCGCTCCCCATGCCTCCAACAGTTCGGATACTGCTCCGCAGAGATTCCCGACGTTATCCCCCGCTTTTTCGGCCATAGAGCCCGGATTTCGTCGATCGTCCCGTCTCAGCCCGGGCTCCAGTTGTCCGATCAGGCTCGCGGTTAAATCGGCAGCTTTGCTGAAAATACCGCCGCCCAAACGGCAAAAGAGTGAGATGGACGTGCCGCCCAGGATGAAGGCCGCCAGGTCAATCGGCTCCAGCGGACCTCGCGTCGAAAGGAAATAGAAAAGCGAGAGACTAACAAGTCCGACCGAGGAAGCAATCAGGCCGCAGATGCTGGCGCCCGAATAGGCAGCGTCGAAGGCTCCTTCCGATCCCGATTGGCCGGCTGCCTTCAGGGTCAATGGAACAGTATGGGCGGCGACCAGGCTGCAGACGCCGACGACTGCAGCAGAAAGGACCGCACCAACAAGAAAGCTAACGGTTGTCGCGGCCGTCGCCCAACGAGACAAGACGAACAGAATCAGCAGAAGCAGCGGCGCCAACACCAGGCCGGCGCGGGACAAGAAGACCGTCACCGAGCGTCGTATCTCAGCGGAGATTCCGGCAAAGGGCTCATCCGGGGGCAGCCAGCTCCGGAGCCGGCGGAACAGAATGAAGGCGAGTGCCAGGCCTACGACACCAATCAGCGGAAGTAGAATCAGGAAAGTCAGTGTCATCGGATGCCTTTTCGGCGCTTGCGCGTCACACAGCCGTGCCTCCGTTTGTAGTTCCGCCTTTAGGCGCAATACTGTTGACTTAACGGATACGAGGTTCCCGCCACCAGTGGGTCCCATCTCCAGATGGGACCCTGAGCACGATGGAATGGGTCCCATCTGGAGATGGGATCCACTGGTGACGAGAACTTCGTATCCGTTAAGTCAACAGTATTGCGCCTAAAGGCGGAACTACAAACGCAATCGACGCCTTTTCACGGTTCGCGGCGTGTGCTCTTTATGAACACGCTATCCATTAAACTTCGCCATCGTCTTCTCGATACCTTCGCAAACCCAGCTGTTCACCGCCTCGCAGCTGCGGTCCAAAACGGCATCCAGGACGGACAGATCGGCTCTCGAGAAATTCGACAGGACAAATTCCGGGTAGTCTTCGGGTGGTCCATCGAGGCCTACCCCGATGCGGAGTCGGGGTACGTCCTCAGTGCCGAGGCTATCGAGGACGGACTGCATTCCCCGGTGCCCGCCCGCACTGCCCGACCGCCTGAGTCTCATTTTTCCGAGTGGCAGTGCGACCTCGTCATAGACAACCAGAAGTTGCTCAAGCGGGACCGGGAAGCGGTCGAGCAGCTCTAAAAGCGCCCCACCGCTCCGGTTCATATAGGTCAGAGGTTTGGCGAGCACGGCCTCGTTGGCGCAACAGTCGATAGTACAGGATACCGACCGTTTCAGCTGCCTCTCAAATCTGGCCCCAGCCTGCTCGGCCAACCGGTCCACCAGCATGTAACCGGCGTTGTGCCGGTTAAGCGAGTACTGTGTGCCGGGGTTCCCAAGGCCGGTGACCAGAAACACGGCCTACTCCTTGCCGGCTTCTTCTTCCTCAGCCTTACCCTTCTTGATAACTTCCGGTTCTGCAGAAGCCGCTTCTTCAACGGGCGCCGCCACCTCTTCCACCTTCTCGGCCGCCGGCAGAACGACGCTCAGTACGACCAGATCCGGGTCGTTGAGGATTTTGACCTTTTCGGTATCGACCTGAAGCTGCGATACGCGGACCGTTCCGCCGATATCGAGGTCGTTCACGTCCACGGAGATGTGCTGAGGCACGTCGCCTGGCAAGCATTCGACTTGGATGGTCCGCAAAACGATCTCCAACAAGCCGCCTCCCGTTTTCACGCCCTTGGCCGTTCCGATGGGCTCGACCGGGATGTCGAAAGCCATCGTTTGATCCATGGCGATCGCCTGGAAATCGGCATGGATCAGGGTGTCACGCAGGGGATCGAGCTGCATGTCACGGATCAGAACGTCGCGGGAAGTCCCGGCGACATCGAGCTTGAAGATGGTATTGCGACCGCTGTCGGAATGGAGTATGCGGTAAATGTCGCGAGGGTCGACGCTGACTGCCGTCGGGGTCGTCCCGTGACCATAGACGACAGCCGGAATCCGTCCTCCGGCTCGAAGCCGGCGATTCTCGTTCTTCCCGATTGCTTCTCTTACGGTTGCCTGAACTACTGTAGTTGCCATTGTTTGATTCTCCTGCCCTCAGCTGAACAGCTTGCTGACTGAGGTCTCCTTGTGTATCGATCGAATCGCCTCACCCAGCAGGGGGGCGACACTCAGAACTTTGATCTTCGGGATCGCCTTCTCCGGAGTCAGTGGAATCGTATTGGACACGACCACCGCCTCGATGTCGGATTCGGCTATCCGGGAGATTGCCGGACCGGACAGCACCGCGTGAGTTGCTGCCACCAGTATCCGTTCGGCGCCTTCCCGGCGCAGCACTTCCGCCGCGCGTATGATACTTCCGGCAGTGTCGATAAGGTCATCGATGACGATGCAGTTTCGGCCTTGGACGTCTCCGACCAGGTGCATCACCTCCGCAACGTTATCGTCAACTCTGCGCTTGTCGATGATCGCCAGCGTTGCGCCCAAACGCTTGGCGTAGGCCCGCGCCCTCTCCACGCCCCCGGCGTCCGGGGAAACCACCGTGACGTTCTTCATCTTCAGCTTCAACAGATACTCCAACAAAACCGGGCGGGCAAAGAGATGATCCACCGGTATGTCGAAGAAGCCTTGAATCTGACCTGCATGGAGATCCAGCGTCAAGAGTCGGTGAGCGCCTGCCGCCGTCAGCAGATCGCCGACGAGTTTTGCCGAAATCGGTACGCGCGGTTTTTCTTTTCGGTCCTGGCGCGCATATCCATAGTACGGAATGACGGCGGTGATACGCCATGCAGATGACCGTTTGAAGGCGTCGATCATGATCAGGAGCTCCATGATGTTCTCATTCACCGGCGGGCACGTCGGCTGAATGAGGAATACATCCTTGCCCCGGACATTCTCCAGGATCTGGAAATTGACCTCTTGATCCGAGAACCGCTTCAACTTCACCTCACCGAGAGATTCCCCAAGATGAGTGCAGATCTCCTGTGCCAGAGCGCAATTGGCGCTGCCCGAAAAAACTCTGAGTTTGGACGACATGTTCATTCGTGTTTGCTGTACGGCTGCGCGTTACCAGTAACCGGTAACGGGTAACAGGTAACCGGTAACTGGTACCCAGTTCACAGTTCGAGACCTTTTAAAGCAAATGCGTTTTTATATTCTTGCCTTGAGAGACTGCGACAGAGGAAGACTTCCCCTGCTGTCTGCCGCGCGACTTCCTGGGCTATCCTGCTTGCCCCTTCCGGGCCCGCGACTCCGAAGAGGCAAGACCCACTACCGGACAACATTACCGGCCTGCACCCAGCTGCCAGCAACTGGCGAGAGCCTTGAGCAAGAGCCGGGTGGAGTTCGAAAACGACTTGCTCGAAATCGTTTTCCAGCCAAGATAAGTCGACCCGTGCGATGGCCTCGCGGAAACGTTGAATTTTATGCTCCGCCTCAATTGTTGTCAATATGGGGTCCCCGGCATACTCGCCCCAGTCGCGGGCGTGATAGGCCTCCTTGGTTGCCACCGGAAAGCCGGGGTAAAGAAGAACGAGGTTCTCCTTGCGGGGCAGGTCAGGCAGAGGGAATAGCTGATCACCGCGCCCCGTTCCTAAGGCCACCCCCCCGGACAGAAAGAACGGGACGTCGGCGCCCAAATCAGCCGCGAGGCCGACCAGTTCCTCATATGCCAGGCAGGCTCCCCAAAGACGGTCAGCCGCGAGCAGACCGACGGCAGCATTCGATGAACCGCCGCCGAGGCCTCCTCCGACCGGAATCCGTTTTTCAAGCGAGATGCGCAGGCCACGACCAATCCGAGCCTTGTCCCGGACCGACGCGACGGCGCGGTAAAGCAGGTTTTCTTCTCCCTGTGCGACTTTGCGACCGGTGACCTGGAGCCGAATGGAACTGTCTTCTGTAACGGCGAACCGGATTCGGTCGGCCAGGTCTATCGTCTGAAACACGGTCGTGATCTGGTGATACCCGTCCGGGCGGCGTCCCTCGATATGGAGCGACCAGTTGATCTTGGCAAAGGAAGGAACTTCGAGTTGGGAAGGCCGGTCAGGCGCGCCGCCGCTGTTAGGAGACTGCGCGCCTGCTCGAACCATGGGGGGAGGATAGCACACGGTCGCGGGGTTTCGAAACAACGCAAGAAACGGTTAGTGGGTCAGTCTGGTGCTGGAGTCGCATCACAGAGCCGCACGCAGCGGGGGTGTTGAAAAACACCCTCGCAGCGAGTGGCTTGCCACACGGGCTGCGGAGCGTTTTCGGCGGAGCAGCCTGGAGCGGAGTAGCGGGACCACCTAACGGACTTAAAGAGCGCGCCCGGTGGTCCCGGCGCGGCTCTGTAATGGGACTCCAGTTACTGCCGGCGTTGAGACAGGACTTTCTTGACGCCGGTCAGCTTGCCGTGGACTCGCTTGCGCTCATCGGACTCTTTGCTCTGAGCCAGGGACTTTTCATAGTACTGACCCGCTTCATCGTACCGGCCCAGTTTCCCGTACACATCGCCGAGGTGTTCCAGGATAGTCGGGTCTTCGTTGTTCAGCTCGGCCGCCTCTCGAAGGAACCGTTCGGCCTGCTCGTATTCCTTCAATTTGAAGTAGACCCAGCCCAGGCTGTCCAGGTAAGCGCCGTTGTGAGGATCCAGATCGACTGCCCGCTTGATATAGCCCTTCGCCTCGTCAAGCCGGACACCGCGATCGGCCAGCATGTAGCCCAGATAGTTGAGGACGGGCGCATGCTGCGGGTTTTTCTCGAGGACTTTCTTGAAACTCGCTTCCGCGTCCCCATACTGTTCCTGCCGCTCATAGATCGCGCCGAGCTGGAATTGCATGGTTTCGCTGTCCGGTTGCTTCTCCAATCCTCGTTTGATGACTTTGGCCGCCTCCGGATATTTCTTGTTGTCAATATAGAGCTGGCTGGCCGCCAGGACGAACGGCTCTGGATCTGATTGCTTCAGGCCCGAGTCGGTGAGCAGCTCCACCGCTTCCTGCACTCTGCCCAGGGCACCGAGAATCTGCCCCTTTGCCACCAGCAGGTATGCCTCGTCAGGATGTTTGCTCAAATATCCGTCCAAGAGAGGCAGCGCCTCCTGGGGACGCCCGGCGTCTTTAAGCGCGAAGGCCAGGTTCATCGTGTATTCCAGGCTCTGCGGATTCGAGTTGTAGACTTCTTTGAACAGCTCGACGGCCTTGTCATGATCGCGCGACTCCTGATACAGGAGCGCCAGCCTGGTTTGGACGATGGGGCGCGATTGTTCGGGCAGCTCCCCATTTAGAAGCTTCTTAAATCCTTCGATAGCGTCGGTACGGCGACCGACGCCGGACAGGGATTTCGCCAGCTCGAAGTTCGCCTCGATCTGCTGTTCCTTGGTCGCTTTCGAAGCGGCAGGGGGTTTGGTCAGCGGGGTCAGAATGTCGACGGCTTCCGCATACTTCCTGCTCAAGTTCAAAGCCTTGGCCAACTCCAGCCGGATTTCGATGTCGTCGCCCTTGGTGTCCAGATCCATCGCCTGGCGGAAGACTTCGACTGCCTTTGCAGTCTCCCGACGCTGCAGGTATAAACCACCCAGGAGTTTCAGGTGATCTTCTCCTGCCGCCTGGTACTCGACCGCCTTTTCCAGAACCTTGATGGCCTCCTCCGTCTTGTTGAGTCTGACGAGCGCCAACGCCCTTAAATAGTGCGCGTCCGAGTGGGACGGCCGGAGTTGGACCACCCGAGCAAGTGTGTCTGCCGCCTTTTCCCAGTTTTCCTTTAGTACGTAGATCCGGGACAGGTAGTCCAGAGCGAAGACGTGTTTGGAATCAAGCTCGATGACACGCTCAAACTGAGCCATCGCTTTGTCGATCAGATTCCCGGAAGGATTTTCCCCCCGGTACGTGAAATAGAAACGGCCCAGCAGGAAATGCGGCTCCGCGTTCTGCGGATCGAGCTCGATCGCCTTCTCGCAGGCCGTGACAAAGTCTCGAAAATTGGTGCTTTCGAAGAAGGCCATGGCTTGGTGAACGCGCAGCTCTGAGCTGTCCGGGTTCAGCTTGATGGCTTTGTCGAATTCGGCTAAGGCGTCGGCAAACTGTTTGTCCTGGGTGTACATCCGAGCCAAAGTGAAATGGTAGTAGGCCTGCGCCAGGTCGGCACTTGCAGCCGAGCAAACCCCGACGAGGGTGGGGAACATCAGTACACAAACCAGGACAATTCTCATAGGTGTCATTATGGCATACCGTGCCTGCCATGCTGTAGATGAGTCGGGGAGGAAGAAGGTTCAATAAGGAAGTGGCAAGTGGCGAGTGGCAAGTGGCGAGTGGCGAGTGGCGAGTGGCAGGATCGAATTGACGATCGACGATTAAAAGACTGATGATCCGCCCGGAGGGTTTTCAATCGTCAATCGTCAATTCGATCCCGCCACTTGCCACTTGCCACTTGCCCTACTCCTGAACCACTTGCCCCGGAACCAGTGACAGCAGCTCCAGGTTGTCCATGAAGAAAATCTCCACTCCGATCAGCTCCTGATCGGATGTCACGCGGATATATCCGCCGATAGTGTCTGCCAGACTGGGGAACAACTCGGTATCGGTGAGCATGTTGACCAGCCGGCCGCCGGCAGGAATTGTGACCTGCTTCCCTGTCACGCGCGTTCCATCTGTCGCGTAGATCTCGATTTGGGTGGTTGCCGCGACCTGCCCGGGGTTGACCAGGGAAATTCCCGTGGAATAACCCAGACCTTCCGCGACGTGTGAGAACGAAAGTTTCTTTCCACCCGACGCAGCCAGGGGCAGCGTAGTCATCGCCTTGCCGCTATAGGTCCTTATTTCGGCATCGCCGACCAAACCGGGCTTGTCGCTGTCGATCTGGATCCAGCCGGAGACGGTGGTTCCAGTATCCGCCAGCTGAAAGAGCTCGGCCACACTCCTTCGTGCCTGTTTCCTGGACTCCAGTTGAAGAGTAGCGGGGGCACCCACGGCCTTTCCGTCCTGGTCTTTGAGGACCGCCGTTATCGTGGCCGTTTCAGCGCCCATGTTCACGAGGTTGAGGAATGTCTCGGACCCGGCAAAAGCGGCGACTTGAGGGACAAAGAACCTTTGGCTGGTGTTAAACCCGGCTCCCTTGGGGAATCCGTGAAAGAGCGACATCCGCTCCGCGTCGTAGTAACGCTCTAGCGCGATGATCGGGTGATTTGCTTCCGCAACGATATAGCCGTTCGTGAAATTCTCGAACGCGGCGTCGGCAAAAATACCTGTCAGGGTTCCTTCGGTTCCGTCCGGGTCCTTGATTAGCCCTATACTCTCCATCCCGCCCTGCAACGTGAGCGGGTCGGTGGTCGCAACCAGAGCGCCTTGGTCGTTGTAGAGCTTGAGGGTGACGGATTGTGCGGTCCAGGAGTAATTGAAGACCGATAATTCGGTGCGAAACCCGTCCGCTACCCGGACCTCGGGAATCACCACCGAAGAAGCGACCTGCATGAACGCGGGGGCTCCGTCCAGCCTCTTGAGTGCCGCGTCCCCCACCATGAAAAAGCTGCTGGTCTGAAAAACGTTCGAATCAACATCCAACCATCCCTCGACGGTCTTACCGCTCGATGGCTTCAACAGATCAGCGGCCGTGAAGGCCTTTTGGGTGCCGGGCGCCAGAGTGATGGTATTGGGGTTTGTGTACTCCGTGACGTCGGCTGTCGACGTTTCATCCTGGTAAAGGATGCCTGCCCACGAGTAGGCAGTTGTCTTGATGGTTGCCTCTGTGGTCGAGCTGTTATTCGTGAACGCGACGCCCGTAAACCAATCTGCAGGCGGAGTCGTTGTCTCCGTCGGCGGGGGATACGAGTAAAGGCTTGGAATCGCGAAGGTCAGGCTGTCGCCCAGCAGATCAATGGTATTGGTATTGAAATTGAGCACCGCGAGGACCTTGCCATCGGGGGTCATAGCGAGCTCCAGCGGGGCCGCTGACAACCCCAGCAACGGGTCGTCGTCCGCCATCGGATTGATGAAGGTGCCGACTTCGATGACGCGCCTGACTTCCCCTGTATCCAGGTCGAAAACCAACAGGCGATCGGATAGAGGCGCGGAAACGAACATCCGCTTGCCGTCAGGGGAGAAAGCCGGACGGTTCCCGGGCTTGAAGTCAGCGTAAATCGGCGAGACCGTACCGACTTCCATCACGGTAGGATCGACGGCCATCACCCAGATTTCACCGATCAGTATGAACCGGAAGCCGTCGGGAGCGGTGTGCGCGCTTCCCGGGAGGTTTCCGACATTGAAGATTTTGACGATCTTTCCGGTAGCGGGCTCGAACAGGATCGCCCGATCCTCGGTGAGGGGGCTGGGAGCCAGAGTGCTCGTGAGCTGGTCGGCAACCAAGCCCCATTTGCCGTCCTTGCTGAGAGCGACGGAGTTGACGGCCTGGAAATCCGGCACGATGTCGTTGTCCTCGAATTTGGCGTCCATCCATCGGACGACCTGGAAGCTCTGAGGGTCGAGGATTCCGACATTGTCATGCGGAACCAGGGTGGATGGGAATTTCCACGCCGTCAGGACAACGGTGAAGTAGCTGAAATCAGGCGCCATGGTCAGGGAGGCAGGACGGGTGCCGGCCGGCATACCCAAACGGCTGAGCTCCTGGGCTGTCTCAAGGTCGAACCGCAGGATTTCAGCCGTGCCGGAAGAGGCTATGAACCCGGTTTTGCTGTCTGCCGAGACGACAATGTTGTTGGCGACGGAGAAAAAGACGTTGGTCAAATTCAGGGTTTTGACCTCGTAGGTTTCCACATCGATGATGTTGATGGCGCCAATGTTCTTGCCGATGACGTCTCCGGAAACCGAGATGTTGTCTTTGAGAAACAGGCAGGGAACCGCCAATTTCTTGCCGTCCGGCGTCAGGGCCAGCAACGTCGGGTTGTTCGAGGTGGCGATGGTCGCGAGCGTTTCGCCGGTCGAAGGGCGAAAGACCAGTATTTTGTCGCTGCCCGGGAACGTGACAAATCCCTTTTGAGAGTCGGGAGTGAAGACAATGTTGGGCGGGAGGTTGAGGTCGTTCGTGGACGCTTCAGTGCCGACCGGCACGCTGTTGACGTCGAATTTGTAATTCGTGTCGGTGCCGGTATTTGGCTTCACTGTCGCAAAGGCACGCTCGGCACTCGCAAGCGACCCGCTAAGTCCCAGCACAATCACGAAGATAAGGGGGCGATAAGACATAAGTCACCAATTATAAGCGTGCGCTCTCCGCCAAGGCAATGAACAAGCATTGACAATTGAAGATTGACGATTGACGATTGACGATTACGCGGCACTGATCCTTCATCGTCACTCGTCAATCGGAAATCGTCAATTGCTTGGACGGACAGTGAACGTAATTCGTTCAACCAACTCTCTCCGCCAGAAAGCGTTGATGGAATGGATCAGCATGGACCTGATTTCGGCCAGCTCGCTTCGCCAGCTCTCACCAGCGACCTCCAGGACCAGTTCCTTGCGGATTAACCGGAGAGGGAAAGTCTTGCGTGCCAGATCCTCTCCGACGATTCGCGGCCAGAACTCGCAGAGGCAGAGGAAGGCAGCCGACTCATCTTTGGCTGCCTCCCGAACAAAGGCCGGAAGAAAAGACGTTACCGGCTTCATCGCCGTTAGTGCCCGGCGCCCGCCGGGACTTGCGCCTTGATCTCTTTTTCGCGCTTCAAGAACGCCTGATCTTCGGGGATGGTCGCATCCAGGACCACCCTTGTCGGCTTGAAAACCGAGATCGCGCCATTCTGATCCAGTTCGAGAACCAACTGACCCAAAGATCGACCCCGCTCCATGCTCCAAAGCAACACCGCGTTGTTGACCTGCTCGGGTACGTGCTCGATGATCGATCGCTCAACCATCATGATCGCGTAGATCTCGGGGTTATCTTGCGCCAGCCGAATTGCGGTCGCCTTGGGCACTTCGGCCAAAACGATCAGGTAATCGGCCTTCTTCAAAACCTCCGGCTTAATTTTTGCTACCGCCTCTATCGGGTCCTGAGCCGCAAAGGGAGCATTGGGTTTCACCTGCGTCGGGTTAGTCAGTCCGAGAAAAGCGAGTCTCAGGTTCTTCTTCAAGCCCAGCTTTTGAGCAGGAATATCGACGACCGCGTACCGTTCTGGAGTAGGCAGGCTCGTGTCGCGGGGCGTAAGGTTCGTGGAAACAAAAGCCGTCGTTTTGAACTTCGACTGGCTCAGGTCTTTCCACAGGTGCAGATCTTCCGGGCCGAGATTCATTACCTGGACAGGCAGAACGTCCAGGCTTTGTTTCATGAACCCATTCACGATGTCTGAGCCGGGACCGAGCGGCATGAAGTAGTCGCCCAGATCCACGTGAATGGTGTAACCGCCTTCGCGTTTTTCATACTGTTGCGCAAAACCGGCTCGCCGAGCCAGTCCCCCTGAAGGGCTGACAGGTCACCCACAAGGGCCGTAGTTGCCCCGAACGAAACCGGTGTAAAAGAGAGTGATCTTCCTGGCCTGGTCTGCCGAACCGGATTGAACCGGGACAAACCACAAAAGGGCCAGGAGCAAGGCGAACACATACACGACTCTTAATCGCATGGCGGCAATTGTACCAGAAGTGGAAACGTGCAAGTTGGGTTGAGAGCTGACGAGAAGGGACACAAGGGACAGAAGGGACAGAAGGGACACAAGGGACAGAAGGGACACAAGGGACATTGAGCCGCTTGTGTCGCTCGTGTCTCTTCTGTCCCTTCTGTCCCTTCTGTCCCTTGTGTCCCTTCTCTCCCGAGC
>Ga0105104_10002876_pt1 | contig 12409 bp, 13 predicted proteins | sample PPLLaktember2015_3_FD_87034 | JGI IMG/M metagenome (GOLD analysis project Ga0105104, IMG submission 87034) | Freshwater sediment microbial communities from Prairie Pothole Lake near Jamestown, North Dakota, USA - PPLs Lake P7 Core (6) Depth... | ecosystem: Environmental > Aquatic > Freshwater >...
GACGGATTCCATCTGCCCGGCATGAAGATCCTGCAGTTCGGTTTTACCGGCCCGGACAATCCCTTCCTGCCGCATAACTATGTGTCGAACTGTGTCGCCTATACCGGTACGCACGACAATGACACCGCACTTGGCTGGTTTGAAACTGCGCCGGAAGTCGAGCGAAAGTTTGCGCTCCGCTATCTGCACAGGGACGGCTCTGACTTTGCCTGGGACCTCATCCGCAGCGTTTGGTCATCGGTGGCGGTCTACGCCGTCACGCCGCTGCAGGACGCGCTCAGCCTCGGCACGGAGGCGCGCATGAACTATCCCTCCCGCCTGGGCGGCAACTGGGAATGGCGGATGAATGACGGTGATTTGAGCAGAGAGCTGGCCGGAAAATTGCGCGAAATCAACGAGTTATATTTGAGATGATAAAAAAGCTGGCGCCAACGAGGCGCCAGCTTTTTTGCGGCAGTTTGTTCTACTTTTCCTTCGCTCGATCCCTGAACAGGGACAGGTATTGTCCGTATCCTTCCTCTTCCAGCCGCTCGACCGGGATGAACCTCAGCGCTGCGGAATTCATACAGTAGCGCTGACCCGTGGGGGCGGGACCGTCGTCGAAGAGGTGGCCCAGATGGGAATCGGCATGCTTCGAGCGGATCTCCGTGCGGGCCATGAAGAGCTTATCGTCCGTGCGCGTGTTGATATTCTCCGGTTCCAGAGGCCGGGTAAAGCTCGGCCAGCCGGTGCCTGAGTCGTATTTGTCCAGCGAGCTGAACAATGGCTCCCCGGACACCACGTCCACGTAGATGCCTTCCTGTTTGTTGTTCCAATATTCATTTGAAAACGCGCGCTCGGTGCCCTCGTGCTGTGTAACCTCATATTGCAGCGGAGACAGGCGTTTCCGAAGCTCGGCATCCGAGGGCTTGGTATACGTTGTCATTTCGACCTCCTTCGAGTAAATGTTCGTCATTAACTCAATGCCTGTATTCTATAGCCCTGATGTTAGAAAGACATGAAAGATTACCCCTGGCCGGCTCTGTTAAGATTTATGTAAGAAATAAAATCTATGTGCGCTGCCATATCTTCAGGCAGGGATACATACGTTTTACCTGTACACCTGCATTCGTGACCAGTCCGTTGAATCCCTTTTGTGTTTTGAAGAGTCCAAAGCAATCTACGCCGCCCAGCCTGCATATTTGTTCTTCCCATGTGCGTCGTTCGAAACATTTCAATTCACACCCCCGGATGTCAAAAACAACTGCCAGGTCAAGTTCGATGGTTGCCTGCCAGCGGTTCAGGGTAATCTCAAGGACATCCTGAAGCAGGCGCTCCATATTTGGACCTTGTGGTGCATCGACAATCAGGCTCAGGTCTATATCCGAATCGGAACGACAGCCTCCTGCAAGTCCGCGTGAACCGTGCAGAATCACGCGCGAAACTCCTGGATGAATGGTCAGATTTGATGACAGGAGTAGTGCATGGGTCTCGGGCAGAGATGCCGCAAATTGAGATTCGAAATCGCCCTCCTTCAGTTTCACTGTGCTTTAATCCTCCAGACATGTGCAATTGGCCTGGCTCCATCCGCGTAGAGCTCCAGAACGTAAAGCAGGCCGTTGGCCCGGTCGAAGGAGACGTCGCCGATGCGATAGCGGCGCTGCTCACCCTGACCGACCTCCACCAGATCCCCTGCGGGTGGAGCGAGATACAGATACTCATCCATGTCGATCTTCGCGTACGGCTGCGGCTGCCAGGGCTCCAACCGGCCGGCTGCCACCTTTGCCAGGTCTTCCGGGTCGTACAGGATGAATTCCGCATCGAAACCCGTCGGCCACCAGCCCCGGTTCGAGATACACGTCCCCTCCGCCGCGTTGCAGCAGCCGGCAAGATCCTCTTGTGGGCAGAGGCTTCCATCCGCGCTGCGGCAGGTCGGAAAATCAGTAATCTCTGCATCCACGCAGACGTATTCCGGGCCTTGCGGGTTGATATACCCGTACCAGTACTTTGTGCCATTGCTCTTCGTCCCTGCAAAAAGGACTGCCTGTTTGCCGGAGGATGTCGAGAGCCAGGCTCCGCCGCCCCATTCATCCGGATGCTGGTATCCATTCAGGCTGCGGATGATTTCCTCCGTGCTATCCGCATTTTCATACAGCAGGAGTGTGACTTCTTCCAGGCGTGTCCCGGCGGGTGGGGGAGTGCCGTCCTCCAGCCAGGGGCGATAGGCAAAGATCGTTGGTCCCATGCCGCCCTGTCCGCCATCGCGCATGCGGCCGGTGGCGAGGGGACGCCCCCCGGTGTACGCGTCGGCCCATTCCTGCGGGATCTCGAACATGTAACCGTTCACGCTGTATAGATTCTGGTTTCCGATGAACCAGGTGCCTTGGAAATCGGGTGCCGACAACGTCGGGCTGAACCATCCGTGTGACGGGACATCCTGCGGCTGAAGGTGCTGTCCCCAGGCAATGTGGATTCTGGGGCCGGTCTCGGCGTGGTTGAGATACTGCATTCCAACCTTGGGGATCTCCTCCAGGTCCGTGAAGTATCCCCGGGTTACGTCTGTGAAGCCCTGAATGAATTCCGCCGTGTTCAGATCGGAGATACTTCGGGAAATGACAGGTACGGGGATGTTGATCTCGGCCACCTGGTTTCCATCCGGGACTTCGCCGTAGGCAATCCGGTCGTGCCCCATCACGAACAGCGCGCCGGGGTAGCCGTCAGCGGGGCCCGTGGCATCGCCGTCGGGATTGAAGGTCATAGCGTTGCCGCCGTAAGCAAACGTCTGTGGGCGGTCATCGCCTCCCGGCAGGCGGAAGGCACCCAGATATTGCAGATCATCGGGGGCGATCACCTGGCCGGATGGGGGTGGATTCGGTTGAGGCTGGGAAGCCGCCGGGGTGACAGAGTCCGGTTCGGCCGGGGCGGGCGCGGTCCGGGTTGGAATCTGCCCAAAGCTGCAGGCCAGGACCGCCAGACCAAGAATCAGAATCAATAGTCCGATTTTTACATAGCGCTTCATCGTTCCTCGGATTCATGCCCATAACTGGCAGGCGATCAGAAAGCAACGGCAACCGAATCGTTCTCGAGCACTTTGAACATCAGCCTTTTCTTGAGCGGATACGAATCGGTGCCCCAATAGAGGGTATGCAGACCATGTTCCAGCCCCAGACGAATGCCCTCATAGAGCAACGCGAAATAAGCATATTTTACGGTGTCGCGTCCCATCTGGGTAAGATTTTGTGTGCCGTTGTCCTCATAGGCTGTCACACATGCAACCAGCTGTCCGCCGGCATCGCGGGCCGCCAGCCATGTCCCATTCGCCATGCCGATATTTTCCAGCATGGCTCGCACCCATGGGTCACGTTCTGAGCCTTTACGCGTTTCCAGTGTACGGTAGAGGTTCTCGGCTTCATCCAGATCGGGAACGGTCTGGTGCCGGGAGATCGTGATCCCCTGCTGATCAACTTTACGGAGATTGCGCCTGAGGGCGCCGCGCTCTGTCTGTTTCATGCTGGCCAGGTATTGATCGAAACTTCTCCACCGGCGGATATCCAGAACGGTACCCGGCTTGCCGAAGGAATAGCGGACCGCGCGCGGGATCCTGTGCGCGGTGGCTGTGTCCAGGCCATCGAAAAGCAGCAGGCTGCATTTTCCCGCGCGCCGCAATTGTCGTCCAATCCGGGCGATCTCGCCCAGCACGTCAACCCCTACGGGATCCGGCAGGCTCCAGCCAGGGGCAGCAACGAAAAGTGGAGAGCGGCAGATGAGCAAAGGCCAGCGTTTGATCAAGGCTGCGGTCAAGCCACCCGCAAGCGACTCGTGTTCCAGGCGCCAAAATGTGGCCCGGGCAATGGCTTGACCGTTCTTGGACAGCATCAGATGAGTTGGCCTTGCGTTTGTCATCACTCGCTCGCCGAAGCGATACCAGTTGTAGCTCTGGAATGGCTGTCCGCCGCTCAAAGCATTCCATGCTGTTTCACCTATTTCCTCGATATTATTTGTGATATAGGTTTCAAGCGCCACAATGTCTGCCCTCTGCTTTATCATGCTCTGTGCTTGCCGTTTCTTTGGCGGTCATCCTGGTTGACTGTGTCCGTCCCGGTAGACTCAGGTTATTGCAGATGGATGATCGCTCCAAACCTTGCTAGTATAACAATGGGGAGGCGGTTTCACCAAGGGGAAGAATATGACGACCCCATGCAAACAGCAGGGCGAATACTGTTTGCATGGGGTTTATAAGGATATTCAGCAATTGCTGAATATTTCGGCGGGTGACGATCAGCGCGGCAGACGTTTCGGCTGGACTGGCTCCGGCATGGTCCTGGCGGCAGCCGCCTCGAACATCATGGCCGGGCCGGTCATGATATCCATATACACATTCTCGAACCGGTTGTCCTCCAGCACGGTGCCTATGGCGCTCCCGTAATCGGGGAACTCGACGAAGAGCAGGATGCCGGTATCCGCCTTCCTGAACCGGTTCTCAAGAACCTGCGTATTCAGTCCGGACACGCTGAGCCCCATATTCACGTTTTCGATGACGTTAGCGGATATTTCCACGTTGGCGGTGTCCTTCGTGGCGATCCCAACGCCGGGAGACGGATACTGGTCGATCGTGACCAAATCCTGGATCCGGTTGGACTTCAATGTGCCGGTGATCTCCGCGAAATTGTATGCCCCGAAGAATACGCCCCACTGGCCCAGCACATCATTTGGCCCTGACCCAACCACAGTGTTATCGACCACATGGACAGTCAGATTGGCCGGAGTTGGAGCGTCCGGGAAGGTTTCGGCAAAGATGGTGATGCCGCTGCTGTTATAGTTGACGACACGATTGTCTTCAATGGTCACTGTCCGGGCAGCTTCCCCGAAGTTTACAATCGAGATGGCTTCACCCTGGTAAAGCGGCCAGCCTGCCTCGTCGTATACAAGTGTTGGCTGTCCAAAGCCTATGTTTTTGACCACGTTGTCCTGGATCACGCCATCGGCATTCAGGAAGAAGATCCCGTACAGGAAGGGATTGCTGGCGCCCGAGTTGGCACCGTCAATGACCAGACCCCGAAGGGTGACGTTCGCTTCGGCCACCAGTATGATCGGCCGGGCTTCATATCCGGCGACAGGCGACAAGGTGTCCTGCATGGCTTCCGGCGCCTGGATCACCGCGCCGGAACGGCCGACCAGGGTCAGGTTCCTGCCGATGATCGTGACCTGCTCGATGTATTTACCCGGGCGGATGGTAATGCGGTCACCGTCGCTGGCGGCATCCACCGCGGCCTGGATGGAGGTGAAGCAGTTCCCTGCCCCCGCGGGATGAACGCACGAGCCTGAGGCGTGCGCCACCCCGTTTCCCAGCAGTGCCACTCCAAGCAGCAAGGCCAGGGCAATCTGCATCCCCTTCTTAAATGGACTGGAAAGCATCAAATGGTTCATAAATCCTCCGGTTACTGATGATGAAGAACAAAATTATTATATCGTTGGCCTTCTGGTTGCCCAGTGCCTCAGACTCAATTGGAAATAACAAATATGTCAGTTTTTATTGCTGGACAGCCCTGCGGCCTGGCTGGCGGTAATTAGACGTAGTCGGTCTCAATAAATTGCAGGTTTGGCTTCCGGCGTTTTATTCTCACAGAAAGCACGACCAAGTCGTGCTTCACCTGGTCTTCGTGATGTGGCCTCGCAAGATTCGTTCCACAGGCGCCCAGCCGATGTAGCGGGGAGATGTCCAGCCTGGCGCGCCCTGCAGTTGCTCAACCGCCCGATAATCATCCTCCCGTACCCGGTCCCAGGCATGGATGATGTTCCCGTCCCCGCACGACAGGCCGACGTGTCCCCAATTCTTTTCAAGGCTGTTCAAGGGGGCCGCTGCAATCATAAAAGACGAAGGCCCCTCGCGGTGGGACTGTGGAGGCTGGCTGGACTTCGTACAAGTCCGCCGATTCCTTGGCGCAGTCGCCTCCAAATATCTCGATCCCGTTTCCTGCCTCATAAGCGTCTTCCACAAAAGCGAGGCAAAGGAAGCGGTAGGAGGTTGATTCCAAGTGCTCTCGTGCCCAGTGTATGGCATTTTCAATGTATCGTTGATGGTCCATTGTGATCCTGTCTTTTCAAGTTAGTGGGTACCCGCGGGTGGGCGGGCAGAGATCAAGCTCATTATATGCAAAATGCCCGGCTGCGGAAAAAGCTCTTTTCGCGCGGCGATCGGGCGGCGGAATATGTCGGGAAAGCGCGGAGCAAACCCATGGAAGCTGCAGGCGGATTCCGTTCACATGGACGAAGCTGCTATTGGGATGCGATGGCTTCATTTTCTCTTCTCATGATTGTAGTTCATCAGGCTCTCTATTTCTTCCATCATCGTGGGGATCGCTGTCGACAGGTTCTCGCATCCGTCTGCTGTCACCAGTATGTTGTCTTCGATACGCAATCCGATGCCCCACTCGCGCACATAAATCCCTGCATCCACCGTGAACACCATGTTTTCTGCGATGGGCTCTTCATATCCACCCACATCATGGGTATCCAGCCCGACATGGTGTACTGCACCATGCCAAACATATCTCCGGATATCCGCGAAATCATCCAACAGTCCCAGGGCTTTGAGCCCCTCGAAAGATACCTCGCGACAGGTGCGGTTGAGCTGGGGAAAGAACACACCCGGACGGACCTGGGCCATGACAGCCCGATTGGCCTCGTACGCGACCCGGTAGAGCTGTGCCTGCCGCTCGCTAAAGTGACCGTTTGCAGGAAACACGCGCGAGATATCCGTGCAGTACTCATCGTAGGTCGAACCTACATCGGAGAGGATCAACTCGCCGTCTGCCAGGAAAGACATGGGGTTTGCATAGTGCAAATAGAATATCCGCTCTCCGCCCGCGATGATGGACGGAAAGGCGGTACGGCGCTGTCCATGGGCTGCAAGCTCGGAATTGAACTCAGCTTCGAGCTTATATTCGAGCAGGCCGGGTTTTGCCGCTCGCATCATCCGGCGAATTCCAGCATTGGTGATTTGCATCGCTTTACGGATGGCATCGATCTCTTCCGGTGCTTTGATTTTGCGCAGCGTGGCGAGCAACGGATAACTATTCCTGATCACAATGTGCGGGTGCCGGCTCTGGATGTGCATTGCAAATTCACGCTCGACATCAAAAGAACGTTCCGGCGCGTGCGCGTCAAAACAAAGCCAAAGGGTCATGACAGGCCGCGAGGAGAAAAGTTCGTCCAATGTCCCGTTCAAACTGTCGATATCTTCCACTCCTTCCGCTCCACTAATTTCGTCGATCTCATCTTCAGTAAAACGCCTGCCGGTCCAGATCTCACGCTCAAGATCGGGTTTCGCAACAAACAGGCATTCACTGATCAGGTCGCCCCTCTTCAGAAGCAGCAGCGCGGACTGCTCCTGTTGGATGCCTGTCAAATAAAGGAAGTTGCGGTTTGTAAAGAACGGGAAATTCTCATCCGCGCTCTTTCGGACACTTTCGCCGCTGAAAAACAGCATAGCGTCATTACCTGTCATATTTGCAGCTACTCTTCGCCTGTTCTCGCTGTGAAATCTCTTATCCATTTCTGCTCCTTTCAGCCTGCTCGGACTTCTCTCAATACTGCTCCTTCGTCGGCTTTAATGCCCTGCTTCAGGAAGGATTTGCACAAAGAGCGGACATCCCTTTCCAGGAAAGCACCCGCATTTGGATTGTTCCTAAATTCAATCACCTGGGGGAAATCGATGACAACCGCCTGTTCGCTGTGCCAAAGGATATTAAAGGCGGAATAGTCACCGTGTACCCTGCCTGATCCTACAATCCGCTTCAGATTCTGAACCGATTGCCTGAAGGCTTCTTCTGCTTCAGCCTGTTCCATTTTCAGATCGGAAATGCGCGCAGCCGGGTTTCCGTTCTCATCCCCGATAAACTCCATCACGAGCGAAATCCCGCTGACTGCGATTGCTTTCGGTACCCTGACACCATGCTGATCAAGATGTTTCATCTGTCTGAATTCCTCCTGCACCCACAAGATCTGATGGGCATCGAGCCCTTTCTGGCTCCCCTGTTCGATCGCCTTTTCGATCCTTGAATCGCCGATAAACCTGCCCTCTCTGTAGGATTGATCGCGCTTGAATGACCGGACCCGCAGATCGGTATAGATTTTCACGGCAACAAATCCCTCCTGATTTGTACCAAGGAAAACCGAAGCCTCTTTCCCCGTCTTAATGCCCGAAATCAAGTCGTCAAGAAAGCCCCGCTTGGCCAGGTCGTTCAAATCGGAGTTCGCAAATTTTGAATTAGGGTCGGAAGAATCTTCAGCGCCGGAAACGAGCTGGGTTACGGACTGTTTGCCTGTCAGTTTATGCTTTTTGCTTCTTAACTTTACGAAATTCTGTCCATCCAAATCTTCTGCATCCAACTTGTTTAAAGCAATTTTCATTATATTGTTTTCCTGGAAATAGACCATTCTGCGTTATTAAATGAAAACGCAGGCTTGCGCCCTGCGCTGATTGCAGAATCAAAAACCGCAGGGTGAGCCACGCCTGCGGTTGGATGATCAAAGTGAACGAATAGGATCGCTGCTAAAATCCACCTGCGGGAGGCGCGCTCAAAACAGAAATTTCAAATGAGTTGATGGTTGTCATTTTCATTTTTTTTCGTGCCTCCTTTCCTCATTTTGGACAAAAGTACTCTCATTTTATCTGAGGGACACATTCGTGTCAAGAACTTTTCACTCAGCTTCGGATATGAAATTGGACAAAAGGGAGGAAACCTTCGATGCTGTTGAAACGGGCTAACGGTGCGCGGCTTCACCCTCCTTTTTGGGTGACCCTCTTTGAGCGATTCCCGTGGCGCCATCGGGTGCATGTCGCAGGTCCTGCGCAGCGGGTCCGTGTTGGGTGCGGTTTGATTTTGTGACAGCCACCGGTGTCTGCTGACCTAATTTCTGTCATCGTAGCTGATCTCAAAGAAGATACCATTCTCCGAAGAAGTATAACGATCGATATGGCGATCCAGGTATTCCCGGTATTCCCGGTTCTGGAACTGTTGGTAATACTCCTTGAGAAGCTGGACATCTGAATCGTGCTTTTGGGCAACACCGATTGCAAATACCTTCATCCGAAAAAGCATATCGATACTGACGATTCTATAGTTCGTCAATTCGATTGCCCCTTGCGAATAATGAGCATGGTCAAATCTATAGATACTCCGAAATAACTCGAACCCATTTACAAGTATCCCGAAATCGCCCCAAACATCTTTCCGATTGTTTGGAAATTGGACTTTCAATCCTTGGTAGTCACGCTCGGTGACGATGAAGTCGACATCAGCTCCATGCTTTCGCAATTCGTAATATTCCATCGCCAGCCCACCAACGATTACAGGCTTGTCGAGAAACCTGTACCCCAGTTTTTGAATGTTGATCGTTGCTTCAAGTTCCAGCTCATCCACTGATTCCACCTCAATTCTTGCGCCGGAGTAGCGGCTGGCGGTCCATGCTAAGAAAACTACTTTTCGTCCTGCTCAGTCTGCAAGAAGGCCTTGAGCGCTTCCACAACTGGCTCTTTACGGTCATTATGGAGAACATGATTCACTCCATCCAGCCGAATATGGCTGGGCTGGGATAATAATGGCATGGCCTGCTCTATTTCCATATCCGTCATGACACCGCCAGCGTCGGGGTCAGCTTGAAGCAATAACACTGGACACTGGATGGCAGGTAAAACGATGTTGATCTCATATCCATCCGCGGTGATATCGAACCGTTCCAATATGGCTGTAAGCATATCAGGATCTTCCTGATACAAACTGGTTGCCATCCAATCGTAAAAAGGTGATTCCTCCCCCATCACCGCGCGCATGGGGACGGGCTCAGATGTCCCTGGCACTTCTTCAGGAGAATCTTTCAAAATGTCGATAATCTGACTGATAGACTTCTGTCCACCGCACAAATCACGCCATGCAGCCAGGCGGTCTAAAGTCGGCATGAGAGCAGCGCGCCAGGTCTGGCGGGAAAGTGGTGCATCACCAACCGCCAGGGCTCTTACCCCTTTCGGATATTGCGAGGCAACCATCAAAGCGACGATTCCACCCAGCGAATGACCAAAGAGATGGACAGGTGCTTGGATCTTTGCGCGAAGGAGAACGACGATGTCATCTGTGTAATCCTGCAATCTATACCTATTTGGAACCCACCCAGACTTACCATGCCCGCGAAAATCAGGGGCGTAGATATGCCAATCAGCAAGTTCCGCTAAAATTGAACCAAAGGCTTGCCAGCGTGCATTGCCACCGTGCAGAAGCACGAGAGGTGTGCCGGAAGAAGGAATTTCGGCGTAATTGATAATAACTGTACCGGTGTCAAATGTATGTTCTCTGATATCCATGGGAACTCATTTGTTTTCCATTGTGCAAAAATATGGCCGCTCAGCGGCTTGCATTACCTCTGGCCGGTTTGACAAGATGTAGCTGCTTTGACGGAACCAGCTTCAGCGCAGTGCTTGTTAGCGCGGCGATTAAGCAAGGGAGTGGGTTGCTGCGCCCATCACCCATCCCGGTGCAAGGGCGCCGGGGATCCCGCCCCGCAGCCTCGGCGCTCGCCCGGGGGTCGGGTGCACGTCGAAGACATCGTGCCCGCAGGGTATCCCGCGAGCGGGGCTGTGTTAGGCGCATTTTGGCATTTATGATGATATTGTGGATGATCTTCTTCCTGTAGCAGAATGATGGTACTGTTTTGCTAATTCGAGAAATGTGTTACGCTGTTCCTCACTTGGAAAGGCACTACGAGGAATAATGGCGGCGCTCATTGAGCTAACGTACAAGAAAATATAATCACTTGTTTCTACAATCTTATCTACAGAACTCCAAAATGCCTTTTGCTCCCCAGCAGGTGTTTCGTTAATTACAGCTTCCGGGGTGATTACTATTTTTTGTTTGCCAATCACACCCTCATTTCCACCCTCGTTTAACATTTTCGGGAGCTGTTTTCGAAGATTTTGTTCATGCATTCTAGGATAAGCTAGAAAAGCGATGATGCCGACAACAATTCCAACGATTGGAAAAAGAAAAGCAACATATGACAGTTGTCCAACTAAAACAGGACATGGCAAGGATAATATTGCGGCAAGAATAAATGCAAAAGCCGACCTTGTAATCAAGAGTTGACGCTGAAAGGCTGGCGAGTTTTTAAAGTGAAAGAGATTAAAAGCGATGAAATCATCAACAGTAACATTGAATTCGATAGTCATGCAATCCTCCATTTAGTTTTTGATGTAAGCGCCCAACGGTGTGCGTTACCCGCTGGTGATCTCGACACGGCTTCGCCAGTCGATCCGGCGGGACGAGAGAACGCCGCTTTGCCGGAACCGGCTTGAGCCAAGAAAACGGCTTTAAAACGCGCGACTCCCACCCGTCGGCTGCACGCTGTGTTGGGCGGCTTTCTTGACTGGACCAGCGGCCCCTTTGAGCGCTGATTCTTGTATGCCAACTTACTTTCCCTGGCGAATCAAAGTGATTGCCAAGATCTCGACCGCGGAGGAAATTACTACGGAAGCCGCTAAGTGCCAGGCGCTCGGTACTTGACTTGCTGGGCTTTGCGCAGAGCGTCTAGCGTTTCGTCGATGGTCAGCAGGACGGTTGTTTCGAACGAACTCAGTGCACCGCCGGCACTAATGGCCAAAGCAACCGCGGCCATAGATACGTTGTCAGGGGCCTCCCAGATGGTGTAGCCATCGTATGAGCCAAAGGCATACCAGAACCCATGGAGCTTTCCACCAACCGACTCGATGTACGACTGAGCAGCCTTGCGGCGGTCTTCTGGATTCCCGATCAGCCTGGCCCAAGTCTCCTGCGTATAGTTGAACTTCGACAGATAGAGTGGCATCGTTTTCTCCTTTACAGTAATTATGATTTCAGGTTTGCGCAGCCCATCGGTAAGAGTGCTTTGCTTTGCGAGCCTTTTGTGGAACCCTGAACTTATTTTTGATAGCGCCTATTATAGTTTACTTGAATCCACACCCTCTTGGAACTTTTAGTCCTGACAATGTTCTGAATTGCCTCAGCCGGCTCTTCCCTGCCTTGTTCGATAACGGAGGTAAACTGTACCATTGCCAAAGCGGCGTTCCGCCAAAAGTTCGAGCTCCAATCGCACGTTGTCAGGCAGGGCTGATTTGCCGCCTCCCACGAGAATCGGGACAACGAACAAATGACACTCGTCGATCAACCCGGCTCGGAAGGCGTGGGCGGCGAGTTCGGAACCCCCGATCAGGATGTCATGTTCGCTGGCCGCTTTCAGTTGTCGAATCGCTTCCGGATCGAACGTTCGCGCAAGCTGCGTTTTGCGAGTGGAGATAGTCTCCAACGTCCTGGAGTACACGATTTTGTTGGCCGCTTGCCAGACCTCAGCGAAGTCACGCCTGAGTGGAGACTCCGCGGCCAGATTGCGATCAGTCTCCCAC
>Ga0105104_10002877_pt1 | contig 12408 bp, 9 predicted proteins | sample PPLLaktember2015_3_FD_87034 | JGI IMG/M metagenome (GOLD analysis project Ga0105104, IMG submission 87034) | Freshwater sediment microbial communities from Prairie Pothole Lake near Jamestown, North Dakota, USA - PPLs Lake P7 Core (6) Depth... | ecosystem: Environmental > Aquatic > Freshwater >...
TCATCGGCTCCGGGGACCCGTCTCGCCAATTTTCGGTCCTCGAAAATTTGGCTCAACAGGGCGTTCCAGGGGAGCACCGACACGCCCCTATAGCACAAAAATAACCTTAACTTAGCAGCATTCTTGACTGTCCCCTTTTTCCCCACTACGTGGGGTTTTATAATGGTGTTTTTTTTGACTGTCCCCTTTTTCCCCGTATGGTATGGTTTTTTTTGACTGTCCCCTTTTTCCCTTTTTCCCCGTATGGTATGGGATGAGTTTGACGTTGTTAATTCGTACCCCCAAAATCAATAGGAGCAAGTCTTGCATTGCAACATTTCGCTTGAGATTTTTTGTCTTGAAAGATACCCGAAAAAAATCTACTAAAGACAATAAAAAAAAGACCAACGAAACTTGAAACCATTCGATATGGAAACCATTTTCAATGAAGATTTTGTGAATTCTAAAAAAATATGCAGCATTGTGACGGTCAGGGAATTTCATCACCCCGATTCACCGCCGATAATTGCCTCCGGCGGGCAAAACCCGTCCGTCCGTGACGGTTTTGTAAAAAGGGTTTTGCATTCCCAAAAACTTTTAAAAGTTATATATAATCAAAAGCTTTAGGAAATCCAAAAACCCTTTCTCGAAAGGGTTTTTGGTCGTCGAAGACAAACCGGGTGGTGGATTTAGCACCCCTTGTTTTTTTTAAAAATATTAATTATAATGTTCTTTTTTAGCAATACCTGCGTATGGAAGGATATTAATCCAATTACCGGGATAATTAAAACATAGAGGTTTTTATGTGTGGAGAAAAATTAAACTTATGAAAACTGTATTGGAGCGATTGAGATTTGCCGTATTCGAGTTTATATTGATCCCAAACCGCGCTCTTGTTTTTCCTGCTTTCAAGGGGAATGTGTTCAGGGGCGCGTTGGGAAAAACCTTCAGGAACTTAACCTGCGCATATCGAAACAGGGATATGGAATGCAAAGAATGCCCGATAAAAGATAAATGCATCTACTCGCGGGTTTTCGAAAGCCACCGGAGGGGCGACGGCTCCATCCTGGGTAACGTGGAAAATGCACCTCACCCTTTTGTGCTGTATACTCCCAATATCGATAAATTGGAATACCGCGGGAACAGTAAAATCCGGTTTTTTTTAACCCTGGTGGGCGAAGCGATCGAATACATTCCTTACTTTATCCTGGCTTTCGAGGAAATGGGAGACCGGGGTTTAGGAAACACCCGGACTCCTTTTAACATCGATGCGGTTTTATGTTCGGGGAAAAACATCTATGATGCGGTTGAAAAAAAGATCGATAAGGTTTTCCCTATTTTTACCGGTACCGATTTTTTAAATCATCGCACGCAAACCCCATCGATCGACATCCAATGGGTAACGCCGGGCCGGGTGAAATTCGATCGACGTTTCCAAAAATTCATCAGTTTCGAAATCATCATGCGAAACTTGCTCCGCCGGATTCAATTGCTCACTGCGTTGTACTGCGGGGGGCCCGAACGGGTGGATTTTAAGGATTTAATCGCTTTGGCCGCAGGGGTTAAATCAATGGTTTCCGATATTCATTGGGAGCAGCAAGTGAGGTACTCGTATCGCCAGGATAAAACTATCGGTCTGGGCGGTGTGATGGGAACGCTTCGATTTAAAGGCAATATCGAGCCTTTTATGCCTTACTTGAAATTGGGTGAATACCTGCATGTGGGAAAGAGTACGGCTTATGGGTTGGGGAAGTTCACGGTTAACGACGTTCCAAACCCAGGTTCCACGATCGGTAATTAAAATAGAGGAGAAAGGATGGACAAAAACGAAACATTTCATTTCACCGGCGAGCAGCAAATCGAGTATAACACCGTCATACTGGCTGGACTTCTTCACGACGTGGGTAAATTTGTCCAGCGGATTGAAACAAAACAGTTTAAAAAACACCCATTGGTTTCCGTGGATTTTATCAAATTGGAGGAAGTATCTGCTATTTTAAGTAAAGAAGGCCTGGGCATCGACCTGGAACTATTAAAAACGCTGGTTCAACATCATCATGAAGACAAAAGATATTTTCCTGCAAACCAATTGGTTCAAAGTATTACGGATCCTCGCCAACGTGCGCTCGCTTACCTGGTTTCGCAAGCGGATACTTTTTCAAGTTATGAACGGGACGACGAAGAAGAGCGTGCGTTTGAATACCGCCTTTATTCCACCTTCTCGTCGGTCAATATCACGGATCGGATAAAGCCCGGTATGCATTACGACTTGAGGGAATTCTCGCCCGAAACGATGTTTCCTGTCGAGAAGGACAAACTGGACCGGGAAATCTATTCTTATGAGAACCTGGAACGCACGGTTCGAGAGGTGTTAAAAAAATTCAGTCCCGGGAATTTCGATGAATTGTTCAATGGTTTCTTGACTATTTTTAAGAAGTTTTTATGGGCGGTGCCGTCGGATACGTGGAAAAAGAAGTCCGATATTTCGCTTTTCGATCACCTGTCCACCACTTCTGCCATTGCTGCATCTCTTTATGGGTTTCACTGTGGAGATTTGAATGAAAACCAGGTCAAGAAGAAAAATACCGAGAAATTTCTCCTGGTGGGTGGGGATTTGTCCGGGATACAGGATTTCTTGTTTGAAATCCACGCGCAGAACCCGAGGAAATTGAGTAAAACGCTTCGGGGCCGGTCGTTCTTGTTGAGTTTGGCTGTGGAGATGGTCTCTTTAAAAATATTGAAAGCATTGAAGCTTCCTTTTTCCGCCAAGTTGATGAGTTCAGGCGGCAGGTTTGTGATTCTTGCTCCTAACCTGGATTGGGTGAAAGATACGCTGGACCGGTTGGCTGTTGAAATAGAAGAGGAGTTCTTCCGGTTTTTCCTCGGTAAATTAACGTTGATGTTGAATTATAAAACCGTGCTCAAGGGTGAAGATATGAGCGCCGGGTCTTTTAAAGATAAAATAAACGAGAACAATGCGGGTTTAATCGTCATGAAATTAAACAAGCACCGACATGTTTTGAAAAGCGGGGCGTACAGGGAGATGTTGAACCGGCCGCACGGTCATTCTATCCAGGAAAGCGGGGTTTGCAGCTTTTGCGGCGTTTTTCCAAAGGAAAAGCCCGGAAAGGATGAGAAATGTATGATTTGTAATATCTCGGAAGACCTGGGAGAAAAGATACTCGATTCCCGCTTCCTTCATTTTACCGATGAACCCGGCATATTTTGGTTTTTAAACATGGGTGTGGATTTATCCGGCAAATACAGCTCCAATATCCTCTCTTATGTCCTGGAGGAGGACTGGGATTCCGAGACATACAGCGGCAGTATTTTCCATAGTATCGCCAATTATTTGCCCAAGGATCAAACCGGTATGATCCGCTTCGACGATGAGGAGACGGAGACGGATAAAGATTACTTATGCGATTTTTGCGGCGCGGTGGATCCGGATCGATGTACCCAAGAAAACAGGCGATTATTTAAGGACACCCATTTGCCCTTCGAATGTATAGCCGCTTATTCGCCGTATCGCCGTAAACGGGATGGGAGCCGCGAGGCGAAATGTGTGAATAAGTTAGCGGTGTTTAAAGCGGATATCGATAACGTGGGGTATATAATGCAAAACGGCTTCGAAAAGCTTAACGACGACGAAACCTGTATATACTCGGTTTCCCGGTATACTTTTGTTTCACGAATGATCGATTCGTTTTTTCAATATGGTTTAAAACAGTTTATCAAAGAGAAATTCCCCATGATTTATACCGTTTATGCCGGGGGCGACGACATGCTTTTGATCGGTCCCTGGTTGGAGGTGGTGGATTTTTCAAAGGAATTCCATGAATCGTTTAAAGAGTTTATGGCGCACAACCCGGATATTACCTTATCTGCCGGCATCTCGCTTTTTTCGCCCCGTTCGCCGGTGCCCGGTGCCGTGGAAAAGGCGCAGGTTTATCTTGAAACTGCCAAAGATATGGAGGGAAAGAACGCGGTTTCCCTCTTCGATACCACGGTTCATTGGGATAGACTGCCCAAGCTGATGGAGTTTGCCGAATTTTTGGATGAATCCATCAACACGGAGGAGTCGAGGATTAAAACCGCATTCCTCTTCCGGTTGTTTAAGTACCGCGCCATGTTCCTGGAGTCGGAACAGGGTAAAGTCGAAGGGCTGCGGTTTCACTCCCTGATGAACTATGACATCGTGCGGAACATCGAGAAAAAGAAAGGAGATTTGATCCTGAACCGGGAGGAGTTGGAAAAGTTGAAACCTCTTTATTCCACCGGGGAGGCATTGGATAAAGAACTGCTGCGGGATTTAAAAATCCCGTTGTGTATTGCGTTATTGGAAAATAGAGGAGGTAGATAACTATGCAAGATAAAAGAAACGGATTTTTCCAGGGTAATAGAAGTGGCCGTATCGATGGTGGCGGCGGTGGATATGGGGGGAAGAATAACCCGCCGAATTTTAACCGGGCTGAAAAAATTAAATTCAGGGATGAACAAAATCACCTGAGAAGGGAACTGTTGGTGACTGAGGCGGAAATATGGGCTAAAAGTTTAGGAGTAAGTGTTTCTTTGACTCAATTAAGGAAATTTTACAATGAGGCTCTTTCGCTGAAATCCAAAATCAAGGAAAAGGAATTCGAAGAAATGAAGGCCCTGGTAGGCATGATGATTTCCAAAGCCCACTATTCCAAAGTCAGGGATAAAAAAAACGAAGAATTGTATAGGTTTATTTATTCTTGTATCGATTCCGTGAAGTCTGCGCAGGATTTCGAAGATTTTGTTTTATTCTTCGAGGCCGTATTGGGTTTCTTTCCCAGGAAAAAATAGGAGGCACTAAATGAACTTAAAATTATTAAAATATAAAAGAATCAAAGGTCAGATCGAATTGAAGACCGGGCTTCACATCGGCGGTTCGAAAGACGAGATCAGGATCGGTGAAACGGATAACCCGGTGATTCGGAACCCCATCGACGGTTTCCCCTACATCCCCGGTTCATCGTTAAAAGGAAAAATCCGTACATTATTGGAATGGCACATCGACGATAAAGTCGATCCTAACGGAGATGTTCACGGATGTGCCGACCTGAATTGTCCCATTTGCCGGATATTCGGGTCATTAAACACAGAGGGGAAGGCCGGCCCGGGCCGGGCAATTTTCAGGGACTGCGAATTGGATGATGACTCGAAAGAACAATTGAAAAAATTAAAGGAAGAAAAGGGGTTGATGTACGTGGAAGAAAAATATGAAAACGTCATCGACCGCACCACCGGGACTACAAAACAAAAGGGGCTTCGACAGACGGAACGTGTCCCCGCAGGTATGGTTTTCAATTTTGAATTGGATTACCGCGTCTTCAGTGTAGATAGTGATGACGGGAAAATGGATGAGAATCTCTTTAATTACCTGTTAAAAGGCTTGCAGTTGCTCCAGGATGATGCGTTGGGAGGAAGCGGCAGCCGGGGTTACGGACAAATTTTATTTAAGAACTTGACAGACGAAACCGGGGAATCCATCGACCTGGCTAACCTGGGAAAACCGGCAGGCCTTTAAGACAAAGCCCATGGAATACCAAACCTATACATTAAAAATAAAACCCACGTCGCCTTTTTTGACTCCCCTGGAGTCCGACACGGTATTCGGGCACATCTGTTGGGCCATGGAATACCTGGGAATTTTTACCGGGGATAAAAATGTATCCCGGTTCCTGGAGAAGTTCAACGGCCCCGAACCGCCGTTAATTATCTCCAATGCGTTCCCGGAAGGGTATCTTCCCTTCCCTCTCTTACCTCCGATGTCGAAAGATGAAAAAAAAGAACTGGAAAACGAGTTTAAAGAGAAGATGAAAGACCAAACGGGGGGAGAAAGCAACCGGGGAATGAAATTGGAGTTTGAACATTGTTTGAAGCGATATTCCCGGCACAAATTTGTTTCCCTCGATACCTTTTTCAAGCACCGTCACCAGGTGAGCTATTTCCATCTATACCGTGACATGGTGCTGGACCGGTTCCCCCTTCCCTTGCACGAACCCCAAACCGCAAACGTGGATCACAATGCCATCGATCGAATATCCGGCCGCGTTTTGGAGGGTATGTTTTTTTCCAGTCCCGCCACCTTTTACCCACCCCAAATGACATTGTGCATCTATTTAAAAACCGATTTCTTTACTCCCGGAGATTTGCAAGCCATTTTCGGTTATATTGGAGCCAATGGATTTGGAGCCGATAAGACCACGGGTCACGGCCGGTTCGATTATGAATTAATCGAGGGTCTCCCCTTTGGACAGGTAAATGATTTTAATGCGTATCTTCTCTTGTCCAACACCAATCCTTCCATCCTGGACCGACACGCCGTTTATTATTCCGCCCGCACCAAATTCGGTCGAGTGGGCGGCGAGTATTCCATGCTGGCCGGGAAGTCCCCTTTAAAAAATCCCGTGGTTATCCTGGAACCGGGGGCCATCGTCAAATCCGGCGAACCGGTCGAGTATTTGGGGGAAAACTTCCATGATATCCATCCGCAATTCCCAGGGATATGTCATTATGGCATCGGGTTTCCTGTACCTTTGAGGTTGTACCATGAAACATAAATTAACGTTAACCTTTTATTCACCCGTTCATATCGGTTCCGGCGATCAATTGGAACCCTTCGATTATGTGGTGAGGGATAATCGCCTTTACACCTTTTCCTTCGAAGCCTTTGTCGCCTCTTTAACCCACGGGGATAGGGCGAAGCTTATTAGTCTTCAAAAGGAGCGCAAAGAGACCGTATTAAAGGATATTCGTAATTTTATCGCCCATCGAATTCCCCCCGGCCTTTTGAGTGAAGCCGCGGCCATTACTCCTGCCGCAGCCGGGATTTACAAAAATAAATTCCTGGATGAACAGAACAACATCAATATGGATCCTTTTATCAAGACCATGGGATGTCCCTATGTTCCCGGTTCCTCCATCAAGGGAGCCCTGCGCACTGCCGTATTGAATTACTGGGTTGAAGACCGGCACAAGGATGAGTTTCATATCTTGAATGCAAAATTCCAGGATAAAGAAGGAAAATGGAAACCGGATATAACCAGGGATGTGTTTAAATACCTTAAGGTTCCCGACATCATGCTTTCGAAGGGGATTACCGTATTTTCCAGTATTACCAACTATAAGTTGAAAGAAAAAGAAAAAGAATTGGAGGAAACGGGGATACAGAACATCAAAGAGGTTACCCGGTCGGTTTGCGATGCGCCGGGTGGAAACGGTGAAGAGGGGTGTGGTTGCCAGTGTGAATGTGAATGTGTGGTGCAGGTCGATGAAGAAATCATGCAGGACAGGAAGGCGAAGACCGGCAGGAGGGATTTGACCTTCGATACCTTGTGGAAATCCCTTGACTTTTATGAAAAGCGGTTAAACCTGGATATGGAGAAGTGGTCGTCGTTGAATGGGAATTTGAAGAGCTTTTATGACGGTTTCAAGGCATACCTGGAAAAAGAGCGGGAAAAGAGAGAAGTAAAGGTTTTGAGGTTTGGGTATGGATCCGGTTTTGAAGCGGTGACCATTGAAAAGATCAGGGATACTAAGGTTAAGTATGGGAAATCCATAAATCTATGCGAAGGGAGGTTTCCGCTCGGTTGGGTGGTGTTGGAGAGGTGAGGCATAAAGCCGGTAAAAAATAGAGATAAAGACCAGGTTGGTTTTTTTAGGTTCTTTGAATGATTCGTATTTGAGTAGCGTTTGAAAATAAAAAAAGTTTATCATAAAATGAAAAAGAGGAGGAAATCATGAGTAGTTTTTGGACATGGGCCGGTAATATCAGCAGTCTAATAGGAATAATTGGAACTGGTTTTTCTATAGCGATATGGTTTAGGTTGAAGAGAGAGACCAAAAAAGCGATAGAGCGGTCGCAGCGGAATGTAGAAGATGAGTCATATAAAGAGATGGTGGAATTTCACAGTAAAATAAGTTCCACATCTCCGTATGTTTTTTGTGTATCGTTGACCGAGCGGGCAGATTCCATAAAGAAGGATGTGGAGAACTATTTCAAGAACGCAGGAGAAAAAATCGAGCATTTTGAGGAGTTGCAGTTTCAAGGTTTAACCCATGAGAATTTTCCTGAGTTTGTGATGAGTTTGAAGAAGAAGCGGCGTTTTTTTCAGGCCAGTGGAGCGACGGAGATTCTTTTATTTATATCGGGGCCGATGCAAGCGGCAGTGATGATTGGGGCCATATTTGACAATTGGATACCGGTGAAGGTATACAATTTTAATCCGAATACCCGGAAGTATGAGTATTGGTGTCCGTTGATCAAATAGAAAGGGTGACGAAAATGGATTGTCGACCTCCGGTAGTGTAAAAACCCTGGGGGTTCGACAAGAGGGTGAAAAGTTTTGAAACATGCGTCGTTTCGTTGTTTACTTTAAAATGGGTTTTAGTAATACGTAAAATATAGGAAGAGTTCAAAAATCAAGAGCTTGAAGTGTTGAAGAAGTTATGGGTTGTTGCCCTGAACTATAAGGGATTGAAACAGTGTTCCCGTTCCTAATTTTCGATACTCAAAAACCGTTGTTGCCCTGAACTATAAGGGATTGAAACAGTGTTCCCGTTCCTAATTTTCGATACTCAAAAACCGTTGTTGCCCTGAACTATAAGGGATTGAAACTCGCACCGACCGGTGAAGCCGCAAAGATGGCAAAGGTTGTTGCCCTGAACTATAAGGGATTGAAACCTTGAAAAAACGCACGGTTTTCCTCCGGAATATCAGTTGTTGCCCTGAACTATAAGGGATTGAAACAAAATTCGCCAGGCCCTTCTTGAAGAAACAATAAAGTTGTTGCCCTGAACTATAAGGGATTGAAACTTTTCATTTTTAGAATGATGAATTACGAATGATTTAGTTGTTGCCCTGAACTATAAGGGATTGAAACAAGCAACCAGTTCCTTCCCCAAGAAAATAATAATTTGTTGTTGCCCTGAACTATAAGGGATTGAAACCAATTAACACGCTCACAATATGTAATATAAGCACCGTTGTTGCCCTGAACTATAAGGGATTGAAACACAGTATTCTGGGGATTGTGATTGCAAATCCTTTGTCGTTGTTGCCCTGAACTATAAGGGATTGAAACCTCTCTACGGGAAAAGGAATATGTGAAAGAAAAATAGTTGTTGCCCTGAACTATAAGGGATTGAAACCAAAAGCACGTAATCTCATAACTACATTTCCATAAAGTTGTTGCCCTGAACTATAAGGGATTGAAACTTGCGAAACGAACGGCGCCGGGAAATCGTAATCGATGTTGTTGCCCTGAACTATAAGGGATTGAAACATTTCAATGTCACTTTCATATGTCAATTTATTTTCCGTTGTTGCCCTGAACTATAAGGGATGAAACAGAGCAGGTGGCCTTTGGCCAATGCGAATGATGAATGCTGAATGATGAATGATGAATTGAGAAGTTGCGCGCAATGCGCAGTTTTAAACGGCTGCTTCGCAGCCGACTGAAAACGGATAACGGATAACGGACAACGGACTTTTCCCCTGAACTATAAGGGATTGAATGTGAAGAATATCGTGGATCGTTGTGATCGTTGTGATCGTTGACCTTCGGCACTTCATTGGCAAGAATAGGCAGTGATAGGCAGAGAATATGGACTGAATGGACTGTATGGACCGTATGGACGAGGGTCGAATTCGTGGAATTGGAAGCGATTAAGGGTCCTACCTATTCCAGCCTATACCTGCCACGTGCCCCCGTGAACCGTGAACCGAAAAAACAAAACCCTACTAATAAGCTAAATAGCGCGAAGCGCACCAAATCCGCTTAACTTCTTATCCTCTTAACCTCTTAACTTCTATCTTTTCGTCCGCATCTCCAGCGCCATTAAATCTTTTTCCCCTGGTTTTCCGGCACTTTTTTTTTTGAAGTTTTATATCCTTTGGCTGATACGCAAACAACCAGCAAGCCGATGACGTAGTTTTTCATTCCACGATCCGGTATTCGTAGATTTTATAGAGGGTATCGTCTTTCACAGAGGTGCCCGTGTCCAAGATATAGAAACGGTTGCCGCTGTTAGTAAAAACTTTGAATGGTCTCAGTGTTCACTACTTGGGCGACGTAAAGTCATAGCATTCGTTTCCATCCCCGGCACAATCGGGTTTTAGTGCATCGTATTTGACCCATTTTCCTGCCTATGCCTGTTTTTCCAGCATATTGGACACGGCCACCGCAGCCCCGATCACCATCAAAACTTTCCCCTTCATCTATTCAAGGTAATGACGAATCGGTATCCATCCACGATAATTCTTTGCCAATAACAAGCTCTACCATTTTTGTATGATGAGTATTGACCATGAGAACCTGGCGCATCTGAAAACCGTGTTTTATCGCCATTTCTTTTACTTCGTCCGCATTATCGTAAGTCATTAGAAAATCACCCTTAATCGACTCACAAAGAGTAAATAAACGTTGGTGATCAATTGTGCAATACCGATACAGGCGTTTACCTGCCTTTTTCCCGCCTGCGGTGTATGGAGGATCGATAAAGAAGACCGCATCACACCGGTGAGAATACTCCCGTATAACCTCCAATCCATCATCGTGCCGATACGTCATCTTGCCGGCAACAATATTCAGGTCGTTAAATCTTCTCGCCAACGTACGAGGATACCAACGGGAACAGATGCCTTTGCCGTTTTCTCCATATTTCAGGAACCCGGATCCTTCTGCCATGATACCTCCGTGTAAAGTCCTGTTTTTTAAAATGGTTTGAAAGGCTTTTTCTTTTATGTCTGCATCAGTCCTGGATATCTCGTTTATTACGGATTCCCTGGTCAATTCAAAAGAAAGTATCCGCTTCGCCAGCCATTCCGAGTGCCCGTTGACTACAGAATACCACACGGCTGCAATATCTTCATCGATTTCAGCCATCACAACTTGAGAAACAAGATTCTCAAACAAAGCTGTAAGACTGATTATCCCACCACCGGCGAAAGGTTCTATCAATAGTATAGGTTTTGGATAACGTCCTTCAATCCACTTCCGAAAAGTAGGGACAAACCATGTTTTCCCTCCTGGGTAACGAAAGGGGCTTCTTTGCGGAATTGAAGCAACATTCACCGGTTTCAAAGGTATCGTATCGCGCAATTCAGGGAATAACAGCGGTTGTCTCGGTATTTCCATTTTAAAAGGGTTTTTCAATCGTTTTGTTCATAGGAGGAGTTTCGAGCTGCTCATCCAGTTTCTCCTGGAGGAATTTTACAAATTCGCCAACTTCCCCTGGAACAGGGGTTGTAATCGACAACAGCGCGGGTTCAAATTCAGTAAATATTTCATCGATTTTGGTGAGTCTATACCTATTTTGACCGGACTCATCGATTAACTGGAGATCGTAAATCAACCATGCGATATCCGCTTTTGACTTGTGAACCTTTTTTAAGGGCGGAAGTGTATTAAAAAAGCCCTTGTTTAATGCTAATGCTATTTTCTTCTGCCATGAATGAAGAATTCCGCCTTTGAAGAGCAGTTGAGGTACGAGCCGCTTCCGGGAAGAAGAAAGATAATCGGGGCGTGGATAGTTTGGTTGAGTAGACCAATCCAATTGCCCATGGCTTTTCGGATTTTTCATATAGTGCTCGAAGGGGTCGCGAACATTCCCGGAAATATAAACGGCCTGTATTTCAAGAGCACCGAAATCGATTATTTTCCCATTTTCATCGTATGCGACAAGGACGATGTCTATATTGCCCGCAGACTTTCCAAGAGCGTCATATAGTCGAACTTCAGTGAGTGAGCTCCAGGCAGTTCCGTGGTTAAAGAAAAAAGAAGCTGCATCATCGGTGATCAGCCAATCCTCTCGAAACCGGATCGGGCAGGTAATCGAAGGTGCTCCATCAGCGAAAATACTACATACACCCAGTGGATTTTTTGCTTTGTCTTTTGTGCAATTGGGGACTTTGTTATTGAATGGACAGAGGCGATGGGTGCGGTATCGGTCAGCTTTTGATGATTTGTCGCCTGTGAGATATCCAAAGACTTCAGCTAATGGGTGGATATGTTGTGTTTTTTTATTCATACTCACTGCTCGTTTTCTTGGCAATTTCTATTCGATCCATATGGTAATTTTATCACAAAAAGGGAATTACAGTCAACAAATAAACCGGTTAACTATTTAGTTTTAACTTTAAGGTTCTTTTTCAAAATGCGTGGTTATAAGGATTTCTCGCCTGGCCCGGCAAGATAGAAGAGAAGAAGATAAGAAGATAAACCATCGACGACTCTCTTTTATCCATTAACAAGGGAGTGTATACTATTTTGTGTCAATTAGTAAAGTGAAATATTCCAAATCGATTTAGCCTGTAGTCCACGGATTAAATGTAAATCGAGAATAAACAATTGCTGATCGGGGATTAACAGATGTAAATCGGGAATTTTAACATTAAAA
>Ga0105104_10002879_pt1 | contig 12405 bp, 18 predicted proteins | sample PPLLaktember2015_3_FD_87034 | JGI IMG/M metagenome (GOLD analysis project Ga0105104, IMG submission 87034) | Freshwater sediment microbial communities from Prairie Pothole Lake near Jamestown, North Dakota, USA - PPLs Lake P7 Core (6) Depth... | ecosystem: Environmental > Aquatic > Freshwater >...
GGAGCGGACGTACTTGTCCGCCTGGTGCTCAACGTGGGCGCGAAGCTCCTCGTCCAGTTCCGTTTCCATTGTCCCCCGCCTGAATAAAGCCCGCAGACGATACCAGAAGTCGTTCAGCATGGTGCACCTCTACGCGGTTTCGAGCACCTGACTCACAGCAGCCGTCAGCTTGCGCCAGGCCTTCTCCTCGGCTTCCAGCTGAGCCTGACCGCTCTTCGTCAGTTCGTAGTATTTGGCGCGCCGGTTGTTCTCACTGGCTGCCCAGCGCGCCTTGATCCACCCGCGACGCTCCAGCCGGTGCAGAGCCGGGTAAAGGGATCCCTGCTGAATTTTCAGGACATCGCTCGAAATCTGCTGAATCCTCTCCGATACCGCCCAGCCGTGCTGGGGTTCGAGGGCAAGAGTCTTGAGAATCAGCAGGTCCAGCGTTCCCTGTGGAAGATCTATCCGTTCTGCCGTCATGTCATCTCCCCTTTCACTTCTACAGGGAATCTTAGCACCTTCTCTTGTAGAAGCGCAAGGGGAAGCCTAATCGATGCGGTCGATGGGAATCGCCGGCGGCAGCGTAAAACGGACACTGCGGTATTGTGCTGTGAATTTGGGGGACGTTGCCGAACCCCCTTCCCCGAGGATGAGTAGGGGACACTGTTCTTTTGTGGCCCCTGTTCTTTTCTGGCCCCGACGAACTGGAAGCCAACCGGCGACGCCTCAGTGATTGTCGGTTAGCCGGATGGTCCTGCGCTCCCGTGCAGACTGGATGGCGGCATCCAGGATCCTGACCACCACCATGTTGTTGGTGAGCGAGGACAGGTCGCGCTCTTTCACCTCGACCGTTCCTCTGACGACCGCGGCGAAATAAGCAAAGGGCTCGTTGTAGGGCGCTTCCAGCCCTGCGATGGTGACCGGATCCTCGGTGCTGCGCTCGTTCCTCCTCAGTCGCAGCCGGGTGCCGTCCGGGGCCGACAGGTAGCCGTGTCGGCCGTAGACATCCATGTCCTTCCGGCCTATCGGCCAGTTCCAGGACGCCTGGATGATCCCCTGCGCTCGCGGATAGGTGACGATGATAGTGGCTTCATCATCGACCTTTGGGTAGATATCCGGCTTGATCCGTTGAGTGACGGCGGTGACCGACAAGGGGGTTGCGCCGGACATCAGCGAGGTGATGAGATTTGCACCATAGCAGCCGAAATCGACCGAAATTCGGGTGCAGTCAAGTCACCTCTTTCCCCCTTTGCGTCGCGGCCGCGGCACCGGATCACGCAAAGGGGGAAAGAGGTGAGGGGAAAGAGGTGACCCTGCACAGGCCCCGTATTTCTGCGCCGAGAGAATCGCGGCGGCCAGGCAGGCGGCCAGTGCAGAGGCGATGGTGGTCCTCGTGACTGTCCTTGAGGTCAGATCGATCGAATCCCATTATCGGTTGGGGCGTAGCGTGATGTCCAAGAGGCGAGTAGCGGTAGGGCAGTCCGCCGGGCCCGCCTCGAGAGGGATGTCTCGGGCCGATAGCCGCCACCCGCACTCTGAGCGAAACAGGTGAATCACTGGGGACGCTGACTGAGAATGGTACCCAGGCAAAGGATTTGTTAAACCTGTGCGGTTCCCGGTTATTCTAATCACTATGAACAGGCAGTTTCCTTTCTTGGTCGTTGCAGCATTCGCTTTGGCGGCCCAGGTTTTGGTTGCGGAGACCGTGCACCGCTCGCAGATCCGAATCCGAGATCCGTTTGTGCTGCCTGATGCCGCGACTGGCGCCTACCTCATCTACAGCTCGACCGATTGGGGCAGCGAAGAGGCGCGGAAGCGCAAGGCGGTGATCGTCTATCGCAGCAAGGATCTCGAAAACTGGGAAACTCCGATCCCTGTGTTTGAGGTCCCGGAAGGACATTGGGCTCGAGAATCCATCTGGGCGCCAGAGGTGCATCGGTTCGCCGGGAAGTATTACCTGTTCGTGACACTCACATCGAAAGATTTGCTGCCTACACCGGCCGGGCGTCCGCAGAACCGCAAACGCGGCACTGAAATCCTCGTGGCTGATCGTCCTGAGGGACCATTTCGTTCCTTGGCCAACCGATCGCAGACTCCAGAGGGCTGGATGTCACTCGATGGCACCCTGTGGGTCGAGGATGGCATTCCTCACATGGTCTTCTGCCACGAGTGGATTCAGATCACCGACGGCAGCATGGACCTCGTCCGCTTGAAGGACGATTTATCCGCGCCGCTAGGTGAGCCCAAGACACTGTTTTACGCGACGGATGCGCACTGGACGCGCTGCCGCGGCGATCTGGGCGAACTGTTTGAGGGCAAACGTTATCATGCGTCCATTACGGACGGCCCCTGGCTGCATCGGACAAACAGCGGCAAGCTGATTCTGCTTTGGTCGAGCTACGGCCCGACCAAATACGCCACCGGTATCGCGGTTTCCACAAGCGGCAAAGTGGGAGGCCCCTGGGAACAGCAGCCGGAGACGCTCTGGCTCGAGGACGGCGGGCATCCGATGCTGTTCAATACCTTCGACGGTCGCCTTGTCATGACGCTCCACCAGCCAAACCGCCGCGTTGAACGCGCGCGATTCTTCGAGATGGAAGACACGGGCGACACGATCCGCATCAGGCGTGAGATAGCAGACTTTAGCGCGCCGGTTCGGTGAGCAATCCGCCCGGAACCGGGACGCTGGCTAAGAAGATCGAGGAATAGGGAGACACCCTGCACAGGGCCCCGTATCTAGGTGATTAGGTGACTGTCCCCCGAATTTCTCGGTGTCAGAGGACCGCAGCTCCAGTCGAACTGTGGCGGCTAGGTCCCCAGGGTTATGGATGGAAAAACTTGTCACACTTCCCGCACCGGCTGCGACTTGGGAGAAATACTGGATTTGGCTGCCAAACTGATCTGAAAGGGCCTGGGTAACACTCAAGGCAACAACAAGGATCAGGAACGAGACGGGCATTCGCCAACGATCGCACATGGGCCCTCCTTTTGGACCGACAACCGCGCCCCGAGGCCGGCGTCAGCCGATATCCTAATTCCGCTCGTCATAATAACGTCCCCCGCGTCCAAAGACACGGTTTTCTTCGGACTGAACTGACCACCGCCCCCGCCCCAACGCAGCCGCAAAAAGACGCGGCCAACCCCTGGGGAAAAAGGGGACAGTCACCTCTTTTCCGCCACACCCTCTTTGAATCGCTGCCGCGCACGTCTATCGTGCTAGATAACTACGTCCAGTATGCGGCTTGGGTGGTGTCCGACCGGGTGCTCGTCGTCCCCGCTGCGTGAGGTCGATGAAGGCGCCTCCCTTGCGGTTCCTCGCTGACATGAATACCTCGCCTACTACGGTGGATGAACAGCGGCGAGGGGTTTTCGACCCCAAAGGGGTCGCGTAGCAAAGGGTTGGCTGCGCTTTTTGCGGCCAACCCTGGGTAGGGAACAAGCAGCGGGATCCAACCCCTGAAAGGGTTGCGTATCGAGCTCAGTCTCATGGCTCGCAAATATCGTCAGTCCCAGACGTAGCGTTCGTCCCATTCAAGCCGGTGTTTGCGCAGCAATGCTCGAAATTCGTCTTGAAAGGTGACCTTCTTGTGCCTTTCTTCCTGCTCGAGAATTTACTTCCGAACTGCCTCGACATTAGATGGGCTCACGGAAAAGATGCCGTATCCTGCCTGCCATGCAAAACGGCACTTGCCCGGGCCTGCCTCGTTAATCCACTTCGTGCAGGGACGCTTCATTTCTTTGATCCAATCCGCCTGCGTGACGGTGCGGCCAAAACGGGCCAAGGCGTGAACATGGTCTTCACTTCCTCCGATCTCCACCGGGGGACAGCCAAGCCGGTTGGTGATTCCGGCCAAGACGGAGTGGACTTCGGCTCTAAAGGCGGGGTCTTTGAGGTACGGCCCGCGTTCCTTGGTTGAAAACACAGCATGAAGATAGACAGCTGAAAGGGATTGAGGCATGGACGCAAAATGCCACAGAACCGGGCCGGTGAAAAGAGAGTTTTCGGGCCGAGCCCGATACGCAACCCTTTCAGGGTTGGAATCCGTACACGCACGCCAACCCAGGGTAAGCCGCAAAAGACGCGGCTAACCCTGGGCTTTGCTACGCGACCCCGTTGGGGTCGAAAACCGGAGGACGGGCCGAGCCCTCGGCCCTTCGCAAGGAAGGGAGGCGCTCATCCTCCGTCTCACGTGTGGGGCACAGTGAGCGTCACCGGGGCGGGAGACCTTTCTGAATCCCAACCCCGGGTTCCCTCAGAACCACACGAACTTTACACGAAGTCCATGTGCCCCTCATCCCTGAGGGATTCGGTCACTCTGGGCTACAGCAAGGTCCCTTCGGGACTAAGACCGGGGAGAAGCCATGAAGGATTGGACTTCAACATCTGCTTAAAGAAGGGGGTTCACGCGCCCTCCCTGACCCGTTTCCCGCCTTCACTACCAAGAGATTCGAACCGCTCGCGGCTCGGTCGGCCGGAACCCGACTTTGCCGCGGCTCACGGAAGCGTTCACGTTCCCCTTTGCCGCCCACTGATCGCCTGCCCACGCTCCTCTTGCAGCCCCCGTAGCAGACCGCTGAGGCTGAAGGAGGCAAGGATCTCAGCCACCTTCAGCCTTGGGCGCGCCATCCTTGCCTTTTAGGACGGAGTACAGCTATCGTCGAACAGGTCATCGAATGGGTCAACGGTCGCGCGGGGCGGCTCGAGGAACCGCTGGAGTCGGTCGCGCAGCTCGACAGATTTGAGCGCCAGATCGGGTCGCACGGTTCGAACGGCGTCGAGCGTATCGCGAAGTTCAACTAAGACGAACCGGATGACCGCGTCAGCCTTTTCGGGTTCAGCTAAACGGACGGCATTGCTCAGGCCTCGGAACGCGTGAGTGAGGCGTCCGATCAAATCTCCGTGCCCAAGAGTTCCCGAAGCGGACGGCGCCGATTGCGTGGGAGCGACGTCCGGAACTGGTTCTCTTAAATCCAGGATAAGCTCGCTCAATGCCGAGCCGATGACGAACAATCGCATCGCGAGGATCTCCTTCAGCGTGAGCTGTCGAGAAGCTCATTTTCCAGAGGATGTCGGGGTCGGTGTATCCATGACCTGGGAACTTCACGCCCAGCCGCTCGTCTTCGGCCTGCTTCGCGTTGAATCGACGATTGAAGTCATCCCAGCGCCGCCTTTCCTGTTCCCATTCCTCGTACGTTTCATGCGACGTCGAGAAGGCGAAGTCGTCATCCAAGTGGGAACCGTCCAGATGCCAGAACATCGGGCCGGGCAAGTCGGCCTCCGCCTCGCAGAGCGGGCAGTCGTCATCGAGGGGCGCGTGTGAGCCGTCCTCCCCTTCCGGTATCTGCGCCCGTTCGTTGTGGATGACGCTACGAGCGGTGCGGCCGCCCAAGTCCGAGTAGGGAGCATCGAGCCATTCTTCGCGACGCCTCGCCAGTCGGGAGACTTCGTTGCTCAGGAAGTCCTCTCGGGTTACGTCGGCCGCTTTCGACCCCTCGACTCGCTTCGCCACTTCGCGCCGGCAGTCCCATATCAACTCGCGCACCAGGTCATGGTAAACAACCATTTCGTGGGTGCCGAACCCAGCGAGGCGATATGCGGCGGAGCCCGGATCGAGGCTGGGCGGACACTCGCCAATGAACGACCATTGGTGCTCCCGGTACTGGAGATTGATGTCGACGAAATGCCGCTTGGAGATCATGACCTGTCGCGGCGTCTGGCCTCGCAGTTCCTCTCGCGGCGTCATCAACCACGCGGCGTGAATCTCCCGGATCAGATCGTAATCCCTTTGATAGGCTGGATCCGCGTAATCGAGCCTGTCACTGGCGTCTCCGCGCTCGGGAGCCTCGAGCGAAGACGCTGGGGGCGCCTGCTTTTCATCTGCGGCCGAACCGCCGGATTCCATTCCGCGTTCTGAGCCGAAAGTCGCAAAACACCGCTCAGCTACAAACCGAAGCAACGGTTCGCCATACAGTACTGCCCGCGCGTCCAAGGTCGGGTTGGCGAGTCGTTGTCGGCGTCGCTCATCGGCAAGCGCCGGCCAGTCGGTCGCATCGTCTGTAAGCAGCCAGTCGTCTGACAAGTGGTATCGTTACGACGGCAAACTTGACGCAAGCCGCGAAGAGGCTGAGCGACCGGTCACGTTGCGACGCCGCAACCACCTCGGAGTACTCAACCTGAGTGCGCCCTCGCAACGCGACCGGTCGCTCAGCCGCTTCGCGGCTCGGCCGCTCCCGGCTCTGTGGGCGCTTTGGGGAATCGCAGGTATTAACCAACTTCCTTCGTTGCGAATGAATGGCTACCCGGTCTTGGAAAGCAGGTTTTCGAACAGTGGGGTCGGACCTGAGATCAGTCGGATTTTAATGGCGAAGTAGTAGATCCGGAACGCCGGACAAGCGAAGATGATGTCGCAAATCGATGGAGGAAGCATGTTAAAACTGATGTTCGCAGTCATGTTATGTACGTCGTCGGCGATAGCGGCGGACGTTACCGGAACGTGGCAAATGACGATCGAGACCAGCATGGGGTCGGGTTCGCCAACACTGGACCTTATGCAACAGGGGGAAGAGCTGACCGGCACACTACACAGTGCGATCTTCGGAGATGTGGCGTTTAAGGGTAGTGTGAAGGACGACCAGATCGAGCTCACGGGCGAAGGCGAGGCGGGCGGCACGACGGTGAAGATCACCTACAAGGGCACGATCCAGAGCGCCACGCAGATGAAGGGGAAGGCCATTTACCAGGGTCTCGACGAAAACGCGACTTGGTCCGCCACCAAGAAGTAAACGCGGGAGCGGCGCGAGAAGGAGGCGGCGATGATTAGATGAAGCCGCCTCCTGGACGTGGCTCGACCGTCAGCGTGGTGGTGACAGCGCTCCCTTGCCTGGGTATGACGCGGCGGGTGGCAACACCGACCAGAACCGTTGCCGACGGGGAAATCTGTCTCGTCGGAAGACTTCCGCTGTTCGTCTAGGGTTTAGTCGCCTTCCAAGTACCTTGCGTTCCGTTGCCCGACCCGTCTGCAGAGCTAACCTCCCACGTCCCGGAAAGGGCACCCTCGCGCCACTCCCCCTTCAGCTGTACTTCCACCGGCGCCAATGGGTAATCGTATTTGATCGTCATCTTGTTCTCGACCTGAGAGACCTCCTTGAAATCGGCGGTGTACAGCTCTGAGCCGTTCATTTCGACCTGAATCCTGCCTCCCAAGGTCCCGTCGGGCTTCTTCTCTATGGTCATTTTCAAAGTACCGGACGCGGGATCTCCGCCGGTCTGATCCCAGGTTCCGGTCCACTGGCCGGGAAGCCAATCGTCGGCGCCAAGCGCTCCGGATGAAAGAAGAAAGCTAACCACGAAAATCAGCAACCAGGAGTTCCCGCGACCATCCCATTTGTCCGAGACTGAGCTGTCAGCTTGACCCAAAACCGAATTCAGCGCCTCTCTCTGATCAGCACGTGGTCGAGATTCGGCCGAACAAAAACGGACGCTATGAACCGACGGGTCAGCCTGAAACCGGGCGGAAGCTCGAACTCGAACCGTCCCCCGAGCATGGCGGTCGCTATAATCAGTTCGAGCAAGGCGAAGTTCTTGCCGAGGCAGGCGCGCTTTCCTGCACCGAAGGGGAGATAGGCGAACTGGTAGTCCTGGCCGTAAGGCTTATTGAAGAACCGTGCGGGATTGAAGACCTGGGGGTCCGACCAGTAGTCGCGATGGCGCTGAATGGCCGAGATATTCAACAGCAGCGTCGAACCGGCCGGCAAGTCATACCCGTCTATCTCGTCGTCGCCGATGATCTCCCGCCCTAAGTACGTCAGGGGAGGGTGGAGGCGCAGGGTTTCCATCACAACCGCCCGCGTATAGGGCAGGCGTTCCAGCTGGTTGTAGACGGGCACTCCCCCGTCGACAACCGCGCGCACTTCGGCGGCAACCCCTTCTGCGACCTCGCGGTTGGTGGCCAGGGTCAATATGATCCAACGGAATGCTGAAGTTGTGCTGGTGTAACCAGCGATGTTGAAGAAAATCGCCTGGTTCGCCACTTGCTGGAAGCTGGCTGAACCTTCTTCGGTGACCCCGTAGTCCGCCAACAAGGTCCCCAACAAATCGTCGTAGTCCTTTCCCTTCGACAGCCTGGAGAGAACGGCCCGCCTCTTCAACTGTCCCAGGCGCTTGGCCGCCTTCTCGTAATTTCGTCTCGTTCGCGAGGGCAGGATCCAGGGCAACCCGGTCACCGATGTCAACTTCTTAATCGCAAGGCTGAGAACCGTCGGAGAAACGGTCGTAAGCTCTTCGGCATCGATATCGACGTCGTGGAAGATCGTCTCGTTGATGTTCTCGACTGCGATTTTGTCGAGCTCCGGCCCAACCGGGCACAGCGTATGCTTGGATGCGTAGAGCTTCTGCCAATTGTCCAGGGCCTGCTTAAGCCTTCTGGTGACCTTCGAGGCGTAGTCCTCGAAATATACGTCGGCCTCAAAAGCCGTCTTACAGAGATCGCGATCGCGTTTCCACTGCTGAAGATCGTTGGTTGTCAGCAAGTTGTTCGTTCCCAGGAACGGCGCGAGAGCATTGCCGAAAGGCGGGTGCTTGCGGTAGTTGTCCTGGTTCTTGGACAGCACGTGTTCGGCGTGGGTGGGATGGCACAGGAAGAAATAATCGACCCCTTTCAGCCTCTTTCCAAAAATGTCGCCGTAGCGCTGCTGCAGCCTTTCGAAGTAGGCAATCGAGTCACCAAGGTAGTTTCTCAGGAAAACCAAGACGAAATCCCTCACGACAGGGACCTTCTTCATAAGCTCGCCTCCTCACTTCAACCTCACGTAATCGAACGCCCCGCCCCGCCTCCGCCCCGCCTGCTCTCAGCGACCCGCCGCCACGTCGACCGGCGCTCCGGCGGGCGCGAATTGCTCCAGGCGGATCTTTTCCGGAGGGACCGCCGCACCGCACAGAAACGCCTTCATAGCCTCCTCATAGCGCACAGGACCACAGATATACACCTCGGCGCCCGGGTATCTGCTCAACAAGCCCCGCAGTTCGGAATCGCCCAGATGTCCATCCCGGGCGGTCAAACGGGTGCGGACCGAGATGTTGGGGAACTGCTGAGGCCACTCCGCAAGCTCTTTCCCGAACGCAGCCTCCTCCGGGCTCCGAACCGAGTAGTCGATATGAAGCGGCCTGGACGCTTTCTTTCGGATAAGGAACCGGGCGAAAGCGATTGCCGGAGTGATTCCGATGCCCGCCACCAGGCAAACGGCGGGAGTCAGCGCCTCGGGCTGAAAGGTGAACTCCCCCTGCGGCTCGGAAACGCGCAAGTGGATCTGGTCGCGGTCGTGGGAGAAAAGCCAATTCGAGAAGTAGCCCTGCTTCTCTCTCTTGATGGTGACCTCGTAGGTGTTGGCCGCCTCATCCACCTCGGTCAATGTGTACGAGCGAGCGACCCAAAGGCCGTCGATATTCCCTTCGAGGACGATGTGTTGTCCCGCCTTGCAGGCGCAACACGAGCCTCGCAGCGGCTGAAACTCGTAGCTCCGAATGGACTCGTTGTGCTCGCGGATATTGACGATTCCGACATGCGTCCAGGCGTTGCCGCCCGTCAGTTCGACGATTCGCGGCCGGCACCCCCCGCAGACAGTCCCGGCCGCGGTTCTTTTCGAGATCTCCTCCGGCGAGCTGAGCCCCTCGAGTATCAGCTTCTGGACCGTAGCCGTCTTGACCTGCATGCATTCACACAGGGTCCCTTCGCCGGAGAGAGGCCGGGTGCTCAGATCCAGCCGCCCGGTTTGACGAAACCGCTCCAGGGCTCGCTCCGAAAGTTCCGGCATTTGGTAGACATTGGTGTACAGAGCGGGCAGGTCATCCCAGACGCCGACACTGAAGCTTCCCACCAGTGTGCGATCCTCCAGAAGGATCTCCCTGTAGCGCGCCTCGCCGAACCCGAACGATTCCGACCGGGTGGGCTGGCGCCGGGCGTGAGCCATCCAGACGACGTCCGCGTCAATCATTCTCGAGACGGTCAGAACTTCCCCGTCCGGCTTCTGGACCGAGGTGTTAAGCGCCGCTTTTCTCAGGAGCTCTCCCGGGTACTGCGTGACGAGTCCCAGTGACGGTATCTGGTAAAGAGACCTCTGGGAGCTGATCAGGTTGTGCAACGTGGTGCTGTCTCGGCGGAGCTCCTCCAGGGTTTCGCCGTCGACCACGGCAACCTGGGAATCGGTCAAGGCGACGGCTGTTCCGGCTCGAGGCTGCTTCTCGACGACTCCAAGGTCGCCAAAAAGCTGACCCGGTTGAATCAGGACCTGCGATTTCAGCCGGCGGTCGTCACCGTAAATACGAATTCCCACGCTCCCGCTGAGAAGAAAGCAGGCATAGCCGGCAGCATCGCCCTGCCGGAAAAGCACCTCTCGTTGCTCGAGTTGCCGGATCTGCTTGAATAGCCGGCCGATTTGCTCGTCGACGTCCGCCTGTTCACTCAGCTGGCCGGTAATCTTGAGGATCAGCTGATCCCGGCCAATTTCCGGCAGCAACCTTCTGAGGTCCTCGCTGGTGCCCAGGCGCCTCTGAAAAACCGCGTGGGTCAAGGTCCCTGTCTCTACGCCGGTCAGTGCGCGCACGCTCGCATGCCGCCTGAGCGGCTTGGCGGTCAGCAGGGCCTGCTCACCGAAATATGCCCCTTTCTCCAGCCGAGCCAGGACGATTTCTTCACCGGCCTGGTTGTTGGTGCAGACCTGGACAGAACCGGAAAGCAGGATGTGCAGGCAATCGCCGGGATCCCCTTCACGGAAGATAAAATCCCCAGCCTGATAATGCTCGCGCTTGAACTCCTTGACGATCGATTCCAGTTCTTCGGCCGAACAACTCTTGAAAAGGGGTGAGTGCGCGATAGCGTCGATCATGTTCCACCACTTGGCCGGTCGATCCGGTCTGGTGACTTATCACCATCACAGGAAAGGATTAACGATATGACGATTCTACACGAAACCAGCCGCGCCGGACCAAGTCCCCCTTCCCGGACGAACAACCACCGCGCGGGCTGTCCGTGCTGTGGGCTCGCCGGCGTATCCAATCGATGAGGCTGACGTCGCCGCTGTGGCAGGACGCGCCTACGACCGTTGTCACGATCCGGGCGGGGTCGCCCCAGGCGGTCGCGACGGTAGCATCGGGCGATCGGACCGGGGGACAAAAATAGGGGGACGGGAATAGGGGTTCACCTCTTTCCCCTTTGCGTGATCCCGCAGTACGGGAAATTCGGGTCCAAATTCGGGGACAGTCACCTCTTTCCCCTTTGCGTGATCCCGCAGTACGGGCCGCGCAAAGGGGGAAAAAGGTGACTGGACTGCACCCGAATTCCGAAAAACTCCGGAGGACAGAATTCCTACTGTTGCCTTTTCGGACGTGAAATGAAAGAGACATCCCTTCGGAGTCTCACGGGGCCCCCATCCACGTTCAAGGGCTTTTCGATTGAACTTCTCTAATTCCCGGTCTATGTCCATCAGCCTCCTTGACTCCTTCAGACTGCAATCGCCGGTGCAGTTTCGAGCCACAGCATAGCCGTTTTGCGGTGCCAGGGGTTGCAGTTGTTGGGTTATACTGCACTCATGCGCAAGCTGGACCGAATCACTGTGGATCCTGCTGTTTGCCTCGGCCAACCGACCGTCCGCGGTCTCCGGATAACTGTCTCAGTTCTCTTGAAGCTCTTGGCAGACGGCAAGACGGCGGAAGATTTGCTAGATCTGTATCCTGAGCTGGAACCGGAAGACATTCGCCAAGCGATTCAGTATGCCGCCTGGGTCGTGTCCGATCGGGTGCTCGTCGTCCCCGCCGCGTGAGGTCCTATGCAGGTGCCTCCCCTGCGGTTCCTCGCTGACATGAATATCTCGCCTGCTACCGTTGACGAACTCCGGCGAGCCGGTTGGATATTTTTCGCGTTTCGGACCAACTCGCCCCCCGCACCTCGGATGAGGAGATCCTCGCGTTCGCACGAGCCAACGCGAGAGTCGTGATCACTCACGATCTCGATTTCTCGTCACTTCTCGCCCTCGCTGGTCACCGATCGCCCAGCTTGATCACGCTTCGCCTGTCCTCGGCTGATCCTCTGATCACGGCCACGCGTTTGAAGGACGCGGTGCAGGCAAGCGAGGCGCTCCTCGCCAAGGGTGTGTAGTAACGGTCGACGATCAGACAGTCAGGGTCCGAGAACTGCCTATTGAATAGCAGCAAGGGGTTTTCGACCCCAACGGGGTCGCGTAGCAAAGCCCAGGGTTGGCTGCGCTTTTTGCGGCCAACCCTGGGTAGGGAACAAGCAGCGGGATCCAACCCTCCTTGTGCCTTTCTTCCTGCTCGAGAATATACTTCGGACTGCCTCGACATTAGATGGGCTCACGGAAAAGACGCCGTATCCTCCCTGCCATGCAAAACGGCACTTACCCGGGCCTGCC
>Ga0105104_10002880_pt1 | contig 12405 bp, 6 predicted proteins | sample PPLLaktember2015_3_FD_87034 | JGI IMG/M metagenome (GOLD analysis project Ga0105104, IMG submission 87034) | Freshwater sediment microbial communities from Prairie Pothole Lake near Jamestown, North Dakota, USA - PPLs Lake P7 Core (6) Depth... | ecosystem: Environmental > Aquatic > Freshwater >...
ATAAAAATTCAATGGTTCCCAAACTGCGATAGCTCAACGCTTTTCCCAAATGAGAGGCTGCTTCGTATAATTTCTTACGCATCGACGGGCTAAGAGAAGGCGCGGGAGATTCTTCAATTAATTTCTGGTGGCGTCGTTGGATGGAACACTCACGTTCGCCTAAAACAAGAATTCTGCCCAGTCCATCACCCAGGATCTGTATCTCAACATGGCGCGCCTGCTGAACCAAGGGCTCAAAATAAACAGTATCATCCCCAAAAGCTGCCATGGCTTCCTGGCGGGCAGCCTGTACCATGACCTCAAGTTCAGCTGCATTCTTAGCCAGGCGGATACCCCTGCCTCCGCCACCTGAAACCGCTTTGATCAGAACCGGGAAGGTCACTTTTTTTAATAGAGAGGATGGAATTTCATCGAGTATCGCTTCATCGGGACCGGGAAGGACTGGCAAACCTGCTTCCCTCGCGATGCGGCGAGCAGCCAACTTATCTCCTGTTAAGGCCAGAGTTTCAGGCAGAGGGCCTATGAAGATCAATCCTGCATCCTCCACCGCTTGAGCAAAAGTTGCGTTTTCTGACAGGAACCCATAACCAGGATGGATGGCGTCGGCTTTTGAATCTACGGCCGCCTGAATGACCTTTTCAATATTTAGATAACTTTCGGAAGCAAGCGTTGGTCCAATAAAAGCTGCTTCATCAGCATAGCGCGCATGCAGGGATTCCTGATCAGCTTCTGAATAAACTGCCACACTTGGAAATCCCAATTCTCGGCAGGAACGCAATATGCGTATGGCAATTTCACCACGGTTAGCAACTAATACTTTCATTTCTGGTTCACCTTAAAGCGGAATGTTTCCGTGTTTGCGTGCAGGTGTTGATTGGCGTTTTTCATGCAGACTTTCAAGCGCGGCGATCAGCCGCACCCGGCTGTCACCCGGCACGATAATGTCATCCAAATATCCGCGCGAAGCAGCGAGATACGGATTGGCGAATTCTTCACGATACTGCCGGGTTCGTTCCAATGCCGCTGCAGCAGGATCTTCCGCAGCACTTATTTCTTTTCGAAAAACAATTTTTACAGCTCCTTCAGGTCCCATTACAGCTATTTCTGCTTGAGGCCAGGCAAGGTTATAGTCGCATTTCAGATGTTTGGAGGACATCACAATGTAAGCGCCGCCATAGGCTTTTCGCAGAATGATCGCAACTTTGGGGACGGTCGCTTCAGAATAGGCATAGATCATCTTTGCGCCGTGCCGGATAATGCCATTGTGTTCCTGCTCGCTGCCAGGTAGAAATCCTGGCGTATCCACCAATGTCACCAAAGGGATATGGAAAGCATCACAGAAACGGATGAAACGGGCACCTTTATCAGAGGCATTAATATCCAGAACGCCAGCAAGAAAGCCCGGCTGATTGGCAACGAAACCAACGACATTTCCATCTAGACGAGAAAAACCGACCACAATATTTTGCGCATAGTCAGGTTGGACTTCCAGAAATTCTCCGCCATCAACAATCGCTTCAATAACACTATGGATATCATATGGCTGCTGAGGATCTAAGGGAACTATTTGCTCCAATTCAGTTGTAAGCCGCCGAGGATCATCATTTGGAGGAATGAATGGGGGAGAAGAGAGATTATTGGAAGGTAGAAAAGAAAGAAGATAGCGAAGTTGGCTCAGTAAAGACTCTTCATCTGGTGCAGTGAAGTGGGCAACGCCGCTTTTTTCACTATGGGCGACGGCACCACCAAGTGTGTCGAAATCAATGTCTTCATGTGTGACGGCTTTGATAACTTCAGGTCCAGTAATAAACATGTAAGCATTTTGGTCAACCATAAATACAAAATCGTTAATACCGGGCGAGTATACTGCCCCGCCTGCGCAAGGTCCCATAATCAGTGTGATCTGTGGAATTACACCGGATGCACGCGTATTCCGGTAGAAGATCTCGCCATAAGAAGCCAAGGAATCAACGCCTTCCTGAATTCGCGCCCCACCGGAATCATTAAGTCCAATTATTGGGGCACCGTTCTGATAAGCCAGATCCATTAATTGGGCAATTTTCCGGCCATGCGCCTCACCCAAAGATCCACCAAGAATTGTAAAATCCTGAGCAAAAACATAAATAAGCCGGCCATCCACTTTTCCCCAGCCGGTGATCACCCCATCGGTTGCCGGATGCGAGGACTCCATCCCAAGACCTCTCGCCCTGTGTTCAACATACAATCCGGTTTCTACGAAAGTGTCCGGATCCAATAATTTTTCAATTCGCTCACGCGCGGTGAACTTTCCTTTGGCATGTTGTTTCTCGATCTGTGCTTCACCACCACCCAAATGAGCAGACGTCTGTAGCTTTTCCAATTTTTTGTTAAGTTTGTTAGTCATGGCTGTCTAATCGAGGAATTTTAATTTTTGTGACAAAATTCAATCAAATTCCTTTATCGTTCCTCATTTTTAATAATTGACCTAATTCATTACCGCCAATGCGGCAGAATATCCTTTTACCGGCTTAAAAGATGCCAGTGATAAACCAGAACCGGCAAGAGGCATAATTGAAATTCCAAGATTTGATTCATTACCTTTCCTTATAACAACACTGAACTGGTTGGAGGGATATGTGAACCCAAGCCCGGTGCTTTTTATAAAGGCCTCTTTTGCTGTCCACAATTCATAGAAGTTTTGTACAGGATCCAGTGAACGCGATAAAGAAAACTGTTCTTCATCAGTGAATATTAGTGAAGAAATTCCAAAAATATCTATTTTTCCATCAATTTTTTCCACATCTATGCCAATTTGTTTTTCCTTGCCAACAGCAATTAACAGCAGGTTTCCCGAATGTGAAAGATTGAAGAAAATTTCCAAATTTTCTGAATTGGATAAATGCGGTTTTCCAAATTGGGAATAACTGAAAACAAGGTCTTTTGGATCCTTTCCAGTGTAATTGCCTAGTAGCAAACGAAGAATTCCGCGGCTGATAATTTGTTGGTTGGCTATCTTGGGATCTTTTAAACGAGCAGCACGTATCTTTTCATCATTAGAAAGAAGATGCAAATAAGATGAGCAATTTTCCTGATCGAAAAATGCTGACCAAATTTGAACACTCTCAGAATAAAGATCTGATTCTTTATTGAATTCTTGCCATGCTTTTATATGCATTTAGGCATCCAGTGGTGACAGGGGATAGTATTGTTCCAGTTTTGAAGGGACTTGAAAGCCATACAACTTAAGAAATTGAATTCGATACTGATAAGCTGCGCCAGTAAATAAATGAAGCGTTACATCAACAATTCGCCGCTTCATGGGATCGGAAAGATAGGTTGACTTTGTCCAATCATTAAAGGATCCCATCGAAGGGCCGCACCAGATCTGATAATCCATTTCGCGGGCAGGATCCCCTGAATTTGACCATCGAGAGGAAAGACCCAGGTACCAGCGAAAAATCAACGCCATTTTCCGTTTGGGATTATTATTTGCGCGTTCAATTTGCGCGGGATCGCGTTCGGTAAAGAATTTAACAGTTTCCTGCCAGATGGCTTCCAGTTCACGTTTGAAAACTTGTTTTTCAAGTTTTTCTCTTTCATCAGTCGGGATCTGGTCAATTGAGTCGTAGCGGTTATAGATCTCGTAGAGTTTTAAAGCGCGCATTGGAAATAAGGTGCCTCTTTTTAGAACCTGGACTTTTACTCCCATCTCAAACATATCAGCTGAAGGTGCCATGGCAACATCAGCCATTCCAGCTTCTGCCAATAGCTTTTTTGTATGCGGAGAAGCCCCGGCTTCAACACATGCCTGGTTTACCGACCCGGTAACCACAAAGGCAGCGCCCATCATAAACGCACCCAAGACAGAAGCAGGCGTACTGATGCCACCACCGGCGCCAATTCGCACCTGTGAGGGAAAGTTGTATTTTTCCTGGGTTTGGTCACGCAAGGCAATCATGGTTGGCAGGAGACTAACCAGGGGACGGTTATCTGTATGTCCGCCCGAATCACCTTCGACGGTAATGTCGTCAGCCATTGGTACTCGAAGCGCCAGATCTGCCTGTTCACGTGTGATCTTCTTCTCTGACACCAGCTTATCCAGGATTATTGAAGGAGCTGGCTGAAGGAATTTTATGGCTACTTCAGATCGTGAAACCTTTGCAATGATCCGATTGCTTATATCAATGCTTCCATCAGCGTTCTGACTCAGACCGGCTGCCCGATAATAGACAATACTCGGGGTCAGGTCGAGATAAGCGGAAGCTTCAACAACATGCACACCTTTTTGCAGATAGACTTCCACGGCATTATGTTCCAATGCCTCTTCATTTGGGCTATGTATCAGGTTAAATGCATAAGGTCCATTTGGCAATTCTAATTTAATCTGGTCAACTGTGGCTTCCAATTTACTTCGGACCATACCGGCAGCCCCAAATGAGCCCATTAATCCAGCTTTGCCGAGGGCAATTACCATTTCAGTTGATGCGATCCCATTGGCCATTGCACCTGCGTAGAATGCGCAGCGAACGCCATAAGTTTTTTTAAAATCCGGGTCTCCCAGCATTTCAATCGATACTGCCGGGATCTCAAGCGTGCTTTTTTCAGATTTCTGCTTTATGGCCTCTTGGACTAAATTGAAAAACCCATTGCCATCATTTAATTCAATTCTAAAAGGCTTGTCAATTTTCTTTAGTATGGACTGATTTTCCGGGTTGTTGGTCAACATAGATTGGTCTAAAATTATCGGTGACATTTTTGATTTCCTTATTCCTGTTGAACAGCAAGGTTCTGTAACTCATAAATTCTGGTTTCATCAGCCCAAAGATTTGCGTTTGCATTGAAAACCTTTACTTTGTTCACTATTTGCTGACGTTCAATATGCAAATCGATCACCATCTTATGATGATTTTTTAAAACCTGACCGCGGTATTTCCATTTAAACCCCAGGCCAGGTATTAAAGTTACAGGATTTGCTAATTTTGTGGTTGAATGCACAACTGCCTTTAAAGCTTGAACAATCGCTTCGATTCCCAGTGACCCGGGCATTACCGGATCTTGAAAGAAATGGTTTTCATAAAACCATTCATTTGGTGAATTCTGCCTGGAAGCTAAGGCATATCCCTTTGAAAAAAGTCCGCCTTCCGAACAAAAACTTGCTTCATCAATTAATCGCAGTTTTCCAGCAGGGAAACCAGGGTTCTTGAAGATATTATCGAGATTCATCTTCTCCAAAAATTTTGCGTTTTCTGGTTTATTGCCCCAAGGAAAAAGAACTTTTCCGCCATCCAAACCGTTTTGGGAAGCCATGGATTCTTCTGGAAAGTAGCCAAATGATGATGTTCCTTCAAAGAAGACTTTTCCATCACAAGTCAGGTCAAATTCAAAGTGTTGAATTATGGTTGACCCGCTAAAGACTGTTCTGACAAGTTGAGCATTAGCTTGAATGGTTTTTCCGCGAAGATCGACTTTCTGTAAATATCGAACATCACCATCCAAATTCCTGAAAAAGAAATCAACTGTTGGAAAACGCAACTGCGTGCCTAACCATGCGGACAATACTCCGCATGGCTGAAGAGCAGTTTCCATCATTATAGATAAGGGCATTTCACCATTCTCAACCCCATCAAAGAACCATGCGTCCTTAGTTACATCTAATTCTGCTGAGATGCGGGAAATTTGATTAAATTCTCCGCGTTTTCCTTGAATCATTAATATTCTAGACATCATAAGCAGGTCGCCATTCGGAATACGCGGGCTCCTGCGATTTTTATAGATCGCATATTCCGGTCCAAGGCATTTGATAATATCCCCAGTTGCAAATTCTTCAAGCCAATTCCTGTCATATAGGACAAGGGGATTTCCAGTCTCATTTGGAAAATTCTCTGATATGGATCGAAGGATTTCATTAGATATATGCGCCAGTCCCAATTGGCGGAGCTTCAAGATCTGTTCTTGTGCCTTAGCCAAGCCACTTGAATGCTCAACTGACCAGTTGCTTGAACGCTGTCTAATTACTTTTTCCAGTTCTGATGCCATGATTTCCTTAAGAACAAATCGCAGATAAATTTAGTTGGACATGATGGCTGATCAATTTAGCCAGTAGTTGAAGTACTGCTGCATGGTCATCCAATCCTTTTCGGTTTATTGAAAAAGAGGCATGAGGCTTGTCTTTTAGAGATTCATCCACCCAGCGTGAACAATTGCTGCCAGCGCCAAGTTCAATAAAAATTCTGGCGCCGTTAGAATAAGCCTGGTTCACCAAACGTGGAAAGTCAAGCTGTCGGCACAATCCATGAGCGATTTGCTGTGCAACCGCATCTTGTTCGATCGGCATTGCCTGATAGTCAGCAGCTGAGTAGAGTGTCATTTCAGGTTGTTTGGTAATTGGCCATGAAAGCAGCGATTGCAGGTCAGAAAATTCAGACTGCATGGCTTCGCAATGTAATGCGTAATTAAAAGGCGCCTGAAGAGAGTTGCATTTTAACCTTTCAATTACTTTTCTGCAGGCAGTTGGATCACCGGCGATAACCACTTGTCGGGGTGTGTTGATGTGGGTCATAAATACCCGGTTTTCATTTTCCAACGCCCCGGTCACTGTTTTGGGATCAGCCATAAGAACATAGTTGGAGAAGATTAAATCCTTTGGATCAGTCTGGTTCATAACCGGCAGATGCCAGCTTTCTCGTATGGCGTTTTGCGGACCTGCTAGACGGGTTTGGAAAAGTGGAGAAGCTCTCAATGCAGCACTGGTCTCATCCGCCTCCGTCCAGGCGCCGCTGGCAAACATCATGCTTATCTCACCTAAACTGTATCCAAATGCCGAGGCTGGGTGAATTCCAAAAATTTCCCGCAGCAGAAATGTGAATACCGCAGCCAGACAGGTCCCGGAGATCAACATTGCCAATGGATCGTCAGACAGCCTTTTTTCCGCCTCTTCCATATCGGTGCTGGTTAAAGCGGTAATTCTCCGCGGGTAAAGCATTCTTTCATTGAGCAAGTCGCTCAGGTTATTACTGATCTGGGATAGACGATCGTAGAGGGCAGGGAATAGGAAAAAAAGATCTCGACCAACTCCAGGGTATGAATTGAAAGCACCCGGATAAACAAATGAAACTTGGCCGAACGAGCCCAAAGGCTCGGGCGTCATGTAACTGCCCAAGGGAGTGCGCCAATCGGATTTTTTCTCTACCGCATTGGGTATGCCTTTAAGAGCAAAATCGATCTCACGGTTCACTTCTTCCCTGGTGCGCCCAAGAATACATGCAACCACATCATCGGGCTTTAATTCAGACTGAAATGATTTGAGATTTTCATTGCTAAAAATACCGAGGTTATGGCACTCACCCAATCCACCTTTTAATAGGTCCAATCTTTCCAATAATTCAAGAGGAGTTGTACCTTTTGCAGGGAATAAGTAAAAAGGCTCCTGCTGCAATGCACTATTAATTCTTAAACCGTCTGTATTCCCTTCCTGTAAAAGAAAAACAGAGGAAGATCCAGTTTGTTCTGAATTGATCATTAATACAACACGGTTTGGTACTCTGGTAGATGTAAACCATGTTCGCGATTCAGTCGGGACATAAAAAACAGAAGTGTTCCAGTCTTGAGGTTCTTGCGGCGAAAGCCAATCGGGCGATCCCGGGATCACCCGGTTATAGAGGCACCAAACCGCCTTAATGACCGAAACCAAACCACCAAATCCGCCAGTTAAGGCACAGCTATGTAGGGTATCTGAATGAAAAGCTGAAATTAGAGACTGTGGAGAGACCACTTCCGAAGCAGATTCCAATGATCCTGAGGCAATCATGAGACCAACTTCATCAGATTTGAGGTTTTCTGATTTTAAAGAAGAATCGATCAGAGACATCAATGATATCTGGTTTTCATTTTGATCATTTCTTGCAGCACCAGTTACCACGGCCAGAACTTGTTTTGAGTTATTATTCGCAAAGTTGGATGTGGTTACCAAAATTGCAAAGGTGAATTGATTTTTTTGGTCATATTCAAGCAACATGATCGCTTCAACTTCACCGCTTTCCAGCCATTCGACAGCAAATTGCCATGCAGAAGTATGGTTTTTTATTTGTCCTTCAATACCTTTTACCTTGAAACCACTTATTTTTTCCTTCAATGCGAGTTGATTTGTCACAATTCCTACCGAAGCAGGTCTCATCCCACCTTTTTGGATCGTTTTTAATAACAGGTTGTTAAGGTCGTCTGCTTCTATTTTGTTAGCAGGAAAAGAACTGGTTTTTAACCCGCGAAATAACTGGAAACCAAAAGTATCCAGATCGCTGAAAGCAGGTCCGGTAATCTCGATGGCAATTACTGCAAGATCAAATCGTGTGAAAAGATCAGGCATCACTTACACCGGTTTCAGAAGCGGCCTTAGCGCCGATAAATCTTTTCAGTAAGGGGCTTATGGTGCCCTGTAATTGGAAAAATTTTACGTATACTTTTCCATTTGAATCAATAACCTGAATATCAGCGACAACAGATGTATCAGTATGAGTGACTACCTGAAGGTCAACAATGCAGGTCTGATTGAAAGGAATAGGGCTGTATTGTTCCAATCCAACTAGGTGGGAAGGCAAGCAAGGCGCTTTGTAATACATCTGTGTCCAAATAAGCAGAGATTGCACGATCGCATCATAAATGAACGGATTCGAAGTCTGCAAAGGGAACTGACCCTGTTGATCAGGTGTAATTTCTGGTAGGTTGCATTCTAAAATGATCCTACCTTCGCTGATATCCAAAACTCGTTTCACACCTTGAAAAGCTGGACCATGAAACAAGGTTCCATCCTGGTAAAGAGTGCTGCCATTGACCTGATCCTCTGCCAGATCATTCACATTTATAGGTAAGGAGTGTGATGGTGCAGGCGGCATGTTCTTAAGAAGAACAACATTCAAACTGTAATGGAATACAGGTTTCCCGTTCTTATTATGGCTGAGTATTTTCGCAGAAAATTTCACTTTGCCTTCAGGAGTCTTTTCAATTTCTGTAAGTTCCAGAATATGCTCTTTCGCAAGAGAATCATCAAAGACGATCCCTTTCAGCACTTTATAGTTTTCGAGTTGGAAAAAGGTATAACCCGGATAAAGCTGTTCGCAGGCGCTTGCTGCCCAGGAAGCGGCACAGGTTGCGGGCAGTACAGGGTTTGATCCAATTTTATGGTCTAGCAAAAAGGGATTGGCATCCAGGCTGAGGTTGCGACAGATCATATATTTTTTTAATTCCGGTGAATATTCCCCCGCAGGCCGAGTGGGAATGGCACCAACTACAATTTGCACTGGATCATCTTTAACGTCATTAGGCGATGTGATCTCCCTGACCATCAGGTCAGCACCAGCATCGGTTGGGATAACATCCATATTCCGTTCTGCGAATGCCCGTTTCAATTCAGGCGTGACCATACCGGAATCCCATGGCCCCCAATTGATCGAAAGAACACGGCATTCTGGATTTTCGCGTTTTGCCTGGTAAGCGGCTTTGTTCAATACTTCATTCGCAATGGCATAATCTGCCTGGCCGATATTCCCAAACACACCAACAATCGAAGAGAATAAGACCAAAAAATCCAGGTTTTTTATCGGAGCGATGGTAAGCAGATTCTTCAAACCGTCAATTTTTGGTGAGATGACGGTTTCATAATCTTTTTCCGATTTCTTTTCGATCCTGCGATCGGCCAAGGAACCTGCGCCATGAATCACACCAGTTATTTTGCCAAGTCTTTCGATAGGTTCGGAAAGGCATTCCTTCATCATTTTCAGATTCGAAACATCCACATTCACATATTCCACGTTCGAACCTGTCTGCCGGATGCAAGCCAGGGTTGTTTCGATCTCCTGCTGTGAGCGGATTTCCTTGAATAATTTATCAACGGTCTGAGGTTTTGGTTTCTCCCCGCTTTCAGTAAGATGAACCATGATCCGCCGCTTTAATTCGGCATCCTCCGGGCAATTGACAGACCAATCCGGCAAAACTTCCTGAAAGAGGGACCTTCCGAGCAGAATGTAATTACCCGGCTGGCGCTGCGCTAGCTTGATCACGCACTTTGCTGTAATGCCTCTTGCGCCGCCGCTGACAAGTACGACCGAATTTTTAGAAATTACAGGATGATCAATCATGACTGCACCTCATTTTTCGGTATCTGTACTTCAAGTGTGTATCTTCCTTTTTCTGTGTATGCAACCTCACTCAATAGCCGATTCGGATCGGATAATTCAGCAAGGATATGGTTGGCTGCCAATTCTGCATCCATTTCTGGCTGCAGATCTATCGCACGGCAGAAGACATCATCCCATTCAAGGTTCAAAGTTTTGGTCAACCCAAACAATCCTCCACTTACAGGTTCCACGTGGCTTCCCTTGGATAGACCGAATTGTCCATCAAGGTGCGAAACTGTTAAGAAGGCAGCATAACCTGCCTTTGATGACCGGGTGAGACCTTCTTTTAAATGCTTGGCAATTAAGAAAACAGTTTTTACTATTGATATTTCGAATTCGGAGAAATCATTTAAACCGGCATTTGCTGGATCAAGGTGAATAAAGATTCCCGCGGATCCATACTTCTTTTCAATAGTTTCTAAAACGGATTGGGTCTCTGTTTCAGAAAAATCAACCAATTCTGTTCGTTCAACCGTTTTCGGAAATGCGGATCGCTTGGAAACCTTTGCCCCAGGCAAACCAAGAATAACCACCTTGTTTCCATGGGATACCAATTTTCCGGCAAGTTTTAAAGTTAATTCCGAGCCATCATCGACAATTAAGGCTAACTGATCTGCCGGGGTTTTTATTTCGAGTTGGTCCGGCATCGGCAAAGATTTAAGGGAGACTACACCTCGGATCAGCTCCACTAAGAGTGGATCAGGTTTTTTCTCTATCGTTTGTTGTATAGGAGAAGGCGATGATGGTTTTAAAAAGCTATCCATGATCTGCTGTAAGGTATGTAATTCTGCCAGAACAGCTGCATCTGCTTGCAAAAGGTCAGGGTACCTTTCCTGCATGGCGCCGAGGATCTCAACCCGTTTGATCGAATCAATTCCCAGATCAGCTTCCATATCCATCCCCGGATCCAGCATTTCCGTTGGATAGCCTGTTTTTTCACTTACTATTTCCAATAGTGAACCCATTAAGCCCTCAGGGGATTGGGCTGAAACAGGTGATTGGGCATTTTGGGCTCCAGTCTCAGTTTCAACATCAGGCGATACTATGTTAGTAATTGGAACCTGATTATCAGTTTGCGTGGATCCATCAGAAGGAGCGGAGGAAAGGTAATCTGTAATCTGTGCCAGCGTCCGCATTTCTGCGAGCATGGCGGCATCTGCCTTGGGAAGTTCCGGGAAGCGTTCCTGCATTGCACCCAGGATCTCCACCCGCTTTATTGAATCGATCCCCAAGTCGGCTTCCATGTCCATACCCATTTCAAGCATTTCGGTTGGGTAACCGGTCTTTTCGCTAACGACCTCAAGAAGAGCAGTTTTGATCTCATCTAAAGAAAAATTCGGTGTTGTGGTTTTATTTTGAACTACTTCGGCTATTGTGTTTTCCGGTGATGTGGATGCAATTGAGCTCGTTTTTTGGACGGCAGAAGTGATATTTTCAGGAGCGGATGCGGACATGTAATCGACTATCTGCCCCAGTGTCCGCATTTCTGACAACGCTGTTGCATCTGCTTTGGGTAATTCTGGAAATCTGGTCTGCATTGCTCCCAGGATCTCAACGCGTTTTATTGAATCAATGCCGAGGTCGGCTTCCATATCCATTGTCAACTCAAGCATTTCTGTTGGATAACCGGTTTTTTCACTGACAATATCCAATAAAACGCCGGTTAAGGTTTTTGTATCAATGCTGGCAATTTCTCCAGCATTATTTGAGACTTGTGATCCAGCTGCTTCTGCTGCTTCTGCATTTAATAATTCAGGTTTACTGGCAATTCCCGCGGCTGTTGATGGTTGTGCTGCAGGTACGACGGTTGATAATTTTTCAGTAGTTTTTTCCTCAGTTTGAGATCCCTGAGATTGAACATATCCGGAAAAGGCTGAATTAGAGCTGATCGCGGTAGTTGATGAAATGCTGCCATTCATTAATAAAGCAACCTGATTATTCAAGAATTGCTCATGAACCCTTAAAGTCTCTGCTTGATGTTGGTGAAATTGTGCAATGCTGCGATCGAGAGTCTTCAACGCGGAATTCACTTGTTCCATGACGACTTGCGGTGCATTTGTACTGATCAATCCCAATTCTTGCTGGGTTAATTGTCCAAATAGACGTGTGTATTCAGCGTCATTTTCCAGGAATTTTTGATGAATTTTCAGGGTGTCCAATTGGATTGCCTGAAAATTTAATGGCGCTGGGGTATTGTCTTCTTTCGAATCTATTGATAAACATTTATCTATATGATCAAGCTTTTCTGATTCTGCAG
>Ga0105104_10002881_pt1 | contig 12405 bp, 8 predicted proteins | sample PPLLaktember2015_3_FD_87034 | JGI IMG/M metagenome (GOLD analysis project Ga0105104, IMG submission 87034) | Freshwater sediment microbial communities from Prairie Pothole Lake near Jamestown, North Dakota, USA - PPLs Lake P7 Core (6) Depth... | ecosystem: Environmental > Aquatic > Freshwater >...
ACATAGCCGCCGGACGGCACGTTGTAGAAGTGCGCCATCTGGGCGTGTGCCATGTGCAGCATCCCGCACTCGATGCCGCCGGACGCATACGCGCCGGTCCGCATGTCTGCAACAGTGGGCAGAGTGGCATAGATGAGAGGCGTGCCTTCGCGGACCATTTGCATGAGCACAGCCGCCGCCAGAAATTCCGCGTTGCCCTGTGCCAGCGTTCCCACCAGTGACATCGGCGAAGTCAGCCCCGCGTTTGGAACGATCGTCGGGTAGACCGGCAACCCCTGTTCGGCAAAGAACATCACCGCCTCGGTAGATAGATGATCCATCGTCAGCGGGGACACAACCGGGCAATAATGATGCGTAATGAAAGGATGTTCTCGATAGGCTTCTTCACTGCCTGCGATCAGATAACTGAGCTGCAAAATATCCCTTGCATCCGGTAAATCTTTCGAAGTGATGCGGACCGGCTTTGCGCAATACTTCAACGCCGGATAAAGACGGGCCAGCGTGAACTGATTATCGGGCGCATCATCCGCCAGCACAGACACTGAGAACATGTCATACGCAGGCAATTCCTGGATGAGATGCGCGATCCGCACGATATCTGCCGAGACGGCGCGCCTCTCGACACCCGTGACCGGATCCAACAGATCGGGGGCGGAACTCCCCGTGACGATCACCGGGCTGTTGTCCGGAATCGTGCGGTCATATTTGGGGTCGCGCCCGCGAAAGGTAAATTTGGAAGGAAAAACTTTTATAGATTTTTCAACGACAGCCCGCGGGAATTTAACGATCGTAGTCTCCGAATCCACCTGGCAGCCATGCGCACGGAACAGGTCGCGCGCCGGTCCGTGCCGCACTTTCAACCCGACCGCTTCGAGAATCTCCAGCGAAGCCTCATGCACACGTTCCACTTGTTCACGGGTAAGAAGTTCTGCAAATGACATGTTCCACATCCTATAAATAAAATTATGTCGTTGCGAGCCGTTCGCGCTGAGCGGAGCCGTAGGCGCAGACGAAGCGCAGGTGACGAAGCAGCGAGGAGATTGCTTCCCACGGGCTCGCAACGACATGGAAATTTATGTCAGCTTGCGCTTAAAGTGAGGGTTCACTTTTTCCTTTGGCTTTCTCTTCGGCATCAATCTGTCGGTCGCGATCTTCGCCAGCTTTTGACCTTCATTCATAAAATTCTGCTGCCGGGCCGTCAGCATCCCGGTGATCTTATGGAATTGATCGTCCTTGAAAGTCAGGTGCTGGACTCTCAGCTTCGATGCCAAAGCCTGGATCTCCTCCACCGGGAACATTTGCAGGCCCGCCCGCGTGACCTTCAGGGAAGCCGCCGCAGTCGCAAAGCGCGCCGAGGCTTCGAGATCCCAGCCATTCAAATGCCCATAGATGAAACCAGCCGAAAACGTGGCGCCCGCCCCGCAGCCATCCACGGCTTTGACTCTGGGCGCGTGCACATTGATGGCGTGATTGTCCTGCGCGACCAGGCATCCGGCTTTCGCCATGGTGATCAGAGCCGTTTTGATACCGCTTTTCAGGATCTTGCGTGCAGTCTGCAGCATCGACCGGGTCTTGCCAAGCTGCGCGGCATCTGTCACCGCCTGGCAGATGGTGACGCGGCTCGCATATTTTTTCAAGAGCTGGGAGTCTTTATGTCCATGTTCCAGGTTGAGAAAGACCGGCACATTGAGTCGCTGCGCTTCATCCATGGCGCGGACGATATGCTCGCCGTCGTACCAATCTGCATACATAAGCTGCGAGCCATTCAACAGCGACAGGTCCGCCGTATCCAATGTAGCCAGCATCTCCGGCGGGCGATGCCAGAAATACGTGCGCGCCCCGGTTTTGTCTGATACATTGACCTCCATGGGCGTCCTGATGTTTTTCGAGAAACGGACTCTTCCCTGCACGCCCCATTCATGCAATTGATCAGCCAGGGTATGCCCGCGCGGGTCATCTCCCACCGCGGTGCCGATCATCCCGGCTGACACATCCCACTGCCTCAACAGGCAGGCTATGATCGCGGCATCATCGAACACGAATTCGCTGAACTCTCGTACGAGCGCACCCGTATTGTGCCGGGGCAGCCTGTCGATCACCATAATGGTGACCGGCGTCAGCATGCCAAAGCCTACATAAGCCGGAGGAAATTTTCTGGTAGTGGACATATTAGGACCTAACCACAAAGGACACGAAGTCTCACGAAGGAAAGCCTAAACCTTTGTGTTCCTTAGCGTCCTTTGTGGTGAAAAGCTTATCTATGCACGGAGTCTTTTGCCTTTCGGGTCATACAATACGGTGGCGGCCACTTCTCCATAACGGCGGCCCTCGATCAGTTCCAGTTCGAAGCGGCTGCCTTGCTTTGCCAGATCCATGGGCAGATACGCGTATAAGATGTTCTTTTTAACAGTATATCCATATCCACCACTTCTTACACGTGAGATCACGTTGCCGTCACAATAGACGGCTTCGCCGCCATAGATCTGTGTGAACTCGTCGCCATCCAGAACCAGCGTGCAGAGTCTGCGCCGCAGCCCATCCTGCCTGCGCCTGAGCAGTGCCTCTCTTCCGATGAAATCGCCCTTGTCAAGCTGCACACAAAACCCCTGACCGCTTTCGTACGGTGTGTCCAGCGCTGTGATGTCGGTTGTGAAATAGCGATAGCCTTTTTCAAGCCGCAGCGAATCCAGGACCTTGTAGCCACCAACTTCGATACCAAACTCCTGACCTGCGTCCATCAGCCGATCCCAGACCAGGACCGCCCGGTTCGGCTGGATATAGAGTTCCCAGCCCAGTTCACCGACGTAGCTGACGCGCTGCGCCCAGGCCTGCGCGCCGTTGATGTCAATCGTCCTCGCGGAGAGATAGGGGAAGCCCTCCTTCGAGACATCATCCTGCGTGACCTTTTGGAGGACTGCCCGTGCCCGCGGACCCCACAACGCCAGGCAAGCCCAATCGATGGTAATGTCGCGGATCGTGACCTCGTCTTCCCCAGCCTCCGCCTGTCTCTGGATCCAGGCCAGGTCGTTGGCGATAAAGCCTGATCCCGTGATCACCCAGAAGAGATCGTCGCCTTTGCGGGTAACCGTGAGATCGGCTTCGATCCCGCCGCGCGTGTTGAGGAACTGGGTATAGATCGCGCTGCCAACGGGTTTGTCGATGTCGTTATCGCTGATGCGTTGGAGAAGTTTCAAGGCATCCCTGCCGCTCACTTCGATTTTGCCAAAGGAAGTCAGGTCGTACAGTGCAACACGTTCGCGCGTCGCCCGATGTTCCTCACCCACCCGCTCGAAGAATGGCGGCTTCGACCAGCCCCACTGACGCTGATCCTCCCCCGCCCGGCGCGCGGGCTGACCGGGCTGGAAATAATTGACGCGCTCCCAGCCGAATTTCTCGCCGAAGACCGCGCCCATTTCCTGCAAACGATAATGTAGAGGACTGACTCGATGCGGGCGCGCCCATTCACTTTCATCGTGCGGGAATTTGAGACGGTAATAATATTTGACGCCTTCACGCGTCCGCTCGGCGGCGTATTCGGGGTTCGAGTAATAGTTTCCAAAGCGCGTGGCACGATAGGCATAGACGTCCTTCGACGGCTCGCCTTCGACGATCCACTCTGCCATCAGTTTGCCCATCCCGCCCGCGCCGCCATAGCCGTTGAGCGACATGCCCGCCGCGATCCACAAGCCGCGCGCGCCCGGAACGGGTCCAAGCAGGGGCTGGCAATCGGGTGTGTACGCGCCGGGATGGCAGACAATCGTGATGATCCCAGCCCGCTCCAGGAACGGGATGCGCCGGATGGCGCCTTCCAGCAGCATCTCGAAGCGGTCATAGTCCGCAGGCAAAGACTTGCCGCCGTGCTCCCAGGGCACGCCGTCGATCCAGCGCGCGAATGGATTCGGCTCGTACCCGCCGACCACAAGTCCACCCTGCTCCTCGCGCATGTACACCAGATTATCAGGGTCACGCAGGCAGGGGGTATCGTGCGGAAATTCATGCCCATCTACAGCCTTGAGGGCGACATGCTGGTGGTCCACCGGCGTCGTCGGAAGGTGGACTCCCGCCATCGCTGCAACGCGCGGTCCCCACATCCCGGCGGCGTTGACAATAGTCGATGTCCTGATCGCGCCTCTTTCCGTGATCACTTTTTGTACTTCACCTTTGGGTGAGAGTTCGATCCCCATGACACGTGTATTCGTATAGATCGTCACACCCAGTTCTCTGGCAAAGCGCGCCATGGAAGTGGTCGTTGTGTATGGGTCAAGATGTCCATCGCGCGGCAGGTACATCGCACCGTACAGATCCTTCCTGCTGATCTGCGGCATGATCTTCAGCGCTTCATCGGGCGAGATGACCTCCGCATCCATCCCGATGCCTTTGGCGCGGCTGACACTGCGCTGCAACTCAAGAAGTTGTTCCCGGCTCGAAGCGACACGCAGGCTGCCAACGTGATTGAACAATCCCAGGCTGCTGTAAAGCTCGATGCTGTATTTGCGGAATTCCATCATGGCTTGCGAAGTGGCGAACTGAGTCACCACACCTGCCGCGTGCGACGACTCGCCGCTGGCGATCTCACCCTTTTCCAGCAGGACAATATCTGTCCTCCCCAGCCTGGCAAGATGATAGGCAATGTTTACCCCGTAGATTCCGCCACCAATGACGACGACCTCTGCCTGGTCTTTCATGGATCAGCCTTCCTGAGTTGGATTATTCGCCGAGTCACGAAGATGTAAGGCGAGATACCCAAAGCGTCTCGTCTTACGGCAAAACTCTCTCCAGTCGATTATATAAGAATATGACTGAATTTGGTGGAATTATCTTTATAATTCCTGTAGGTCACGCTTGTAGCGTGACGGTTTTGGGACACAACATTTGGCGGGTTACAAACTATTCAGATTATCCAGGAATGTGAGAAAATATGACAGATATTCTCTTTATTAGTAAAGGTGACGGTCATGACACTCCGATTGGAAGAGATCATTGCACGTGTGCCGATATGGCAAGGCGCAAGCGACCTCAACGTTTCCCCTCTCGAGGGCGGGATCACCAACCACAACTTCCGCGTGGACGCGGGAGGTAAGTCATTCCACTTGCGGTTGCCAGGGGAAAATACAGACATGCTGGGCATCAACCGGGAACATGAACACCGTGCGAATCGGATCGCAGGTGAATTGGAAGTTGCGCCTGAGGTCGTCTGCTCCATTCTTCCTGAAGGCTATCTCGTCACGCGCTTCATTGAGGGCCGACCCATTCCTCTCGAGGAGGCCCGTGAGCCGATGAATATCCAGCGCGCGGCAGAGACCCTGCACAAGATCCATGCACTGCCGACCATCCCTGGCGTGTTCTCTGCCTTTCAAGTGGTCCGTGATTATGCTGCCATCGCCCGGCGCTATCGTGTACCATTCCCTGCCAATTTTGATTGGCTCATCAGCCAGATGAACGAGGCCGAGTCGGCTTTGATGGCGAATCCTCCCCTCCACTACCCCTGTCACAACGACTTGCTCAACGCGAACTTTCTCCTTGCCGACAAACTCTTCGTCCTGGATTGGGAATACGCCGGGATGGGAGATATCTTCTTTGACCTGGCAAATTTTTCAAACAACCATGAGCTATCAGAGAGCGAGAGTCATTTTCTGCTTAACTGCTATTTTGGAGAAGTGACGCCGCCGCATTGGGCGCACTTCAACATCATGAAAATCATGTCCGACTTCCGCGAGGCAATGTGGGGACTCGTACAGGTTGGCATTTCGGACCTTGCTTTTGACTTCCACCGGTACGCGAAAAAACATTTCGACCGCTTAACCGAAAACGCACTCAATCCCGACTGGGAACGATGGCTCGAAGAAATTTAACGTTGAGATCTATGTAGGTCACGCTTGCAGCGTGACGTTTCTGAAAACACAACCTTCGGCGGCTTACAACCCCGTCCTACAGGAGAGAGCATGGCTGATCTACCAAAACAGGCGCAGGTTGTCATTATTGGTGGCGGAGTAGGCGGATGCAGTATCGCCTATCATCTCACCTTGATGGGCTGGAAGGACGTCGTTATCCTCGAACGCCACGAACTGACCAGCGGATCCACATGGCACTCTGCTGGTCTCGTCGGGCAGATGCGCTCGGACGCCAACCTGACGCGCATGATGCACTACAGCACCGATCTCTACCGCCGCCTGAAAGCGGAAACGGGACAGGACACTTCCTGGCGTGAAGTAGGCGGCATTCGTCTGGCTTCTTCGGCAGAGCGCATGCAGGAGATCAAACGCCTCGTCGGCATGGCACGTTCCTTCGGCGTGGAGATGGAATTGATCTCTCCAAAAGAAGCGCAGGAACGCTTCCCCTTCATGTCGCTCGAAGGCGTGGTCGGCGCGGCCTTCACGCCCAGCGACGGGGTTATCGACCCGACCGGTCTGACGAACGCCCTGGCGATCGGCGCGAAGAGTCGCGGAGCGCGCATCTTCACGAACACAAATGTAGAGAGGATCAACTTGAAGAACGGACGCGTCCATGAGGTGGTCACGGACCAGGGCATAGTCCAGCCCGAGATCGTCGTCAACGCCTCGGGCTTGTGGGGCCGCGAAGTCGGCAAGCTGGTCGGCTTGAGTCTGCCGGTCATCCCGATGGCGCACCTTTACCTGATGACCCTGCCCATCGAGGGCGTGGACCACAACACACCGACATTGCGCGACCCCGACCTGCTCGTCTATTGGCGCGAAGAGGTGGGCGGATTTGTCATGGGCGGCTACGAACGCCAGCCCGTCACCTTCGGTCTGAAGGGCATCCCACGCGATTTTAAGTATCAACTGCTGCCGGAGGATTGGGACCGTTTCACGCCGTTGATGGAGAATGCCATCCAGCGCGTGCCGGTCATGGAACGCGTCGAAGTGAAGAAACTGCTCAATGGTCCCGAAGGCTTTACACCCGACGGCGAATATTTGCTGGGCCCCACGTCGGTCAAGGGCTTCTGGGTGGCGTGCGCTTTTTGCGCGCATGGGCTGGCAGGCGCGGGTGGCATCGGCAAGGTGATGGCGGAATGGATCGTCGACGGTCACCCTGAATGGGATATGTGGCGGCTCGATGCACGTCGCTTTGGCTCCAATTACAACAGCCAGGAATACGCCGCCGCTCGCACGATCGAGACCTATACCCAGTATTACGACATCCATTATCCCGGCGAGGAGCGCCTCTCGCGCCGGGACGTGCGGCTTTCCCCTACCTACTACCGTCTGCGCGACCTGGGCTGTTCGTTCGGCGAAAAATCCGGCTGGGAACGCCCGAACTGGTTCCAGCCCCATGAGGAAAAAGCAACTCACGGTCATGAACCGAAAGGCTGGGCACGCCACAACTGGTCGCGCGCCATCGGCTACGAACATCTCCAGACCCGCACGCATGCCGGTCTGTTCGACGAAACCTCGTTCAACAAGATCGAAGTGCGCGGACCCGGCGCGCTGGGGTTCCTGAACCGCGTCTGCGCCAATAACATCGACCAGCCCGTTGGCTCGGTGATCTATACCCAGTGCCTCAACCCGCGCGGCGGCATCGAATGTGATTTCACGGTAAACCGCCTGGCGGAGGAGCGCTTCTTCATCATCACCGGCACCGCGTTCGGGCAGCACGATATGTCCTGGCTCTCATTGAACATGCCAGAAGACGGGTCAGTCAGCATTGAGGATGTCGGTTCAGCCTACGCCTGCATCGGGTTGTGGGGACCAAAGGCACGGGCGATTCTGGCGAAGGTCACCGGCGACGACATCTCGAACGCCGGCTTCCCGTACATGACATCCAAACGCATCGCGGTCGGAGACATTCCCGTGATCGCTTCGCGCGTAACCTATGTGGGCGAGCTGGGCTGGGAGTTTTACTGCCCCATGGAGTATGGTCTGCGCCTCTGGGACACGCTCTGGGCGGCAGGCGGACCCGAGGGTATGGTGGCAGGCGCATACAAAGCCATCGAGTCGCTGCGCCTCGAAAAGGGCTACCGCTACTGGAGCGCAGAGATCAGCCCCGATTACACACCCTATGAGGCGGGTCTTGGCTTTGCTGTCAAACTGGATAAGGGAGACTTCATCGGCAGGGAGGCATTGCTCAGGCAGAAAGAATCCGGTCTGAAGCGCAAGCTCTGCTGCCTGACGTTATCGGATAACCGCGTGATCGCTCTGGGCAAGGAACCGATCCGGGACGAAGGCGGTCGGATTGTGGGCTGGGTCTCTTCGGGCGGATATGGCTACTCCGTGCAGCAGAGCATCGTCTATGCCTACCTGCCGGTGGAATGCGCGCAAGCTGGCACGCGGCTTGCAATCGAATTCTTCGGCGAACAGGTCGGCGCGACAGTCGTCCAATCGCCGCTGTGGGACCCGAAGGGTGAGCGGGTTAGGACATGATTCGCATCTCGCCTATTGCTTATCGCCCCTGAAGAGCAAAAATTGCAGGGCCAGAACTCACTGTTCAGCGCGTGGAAGTACTTCGGGCTAATAGCCAGAGCCGGTTTCAACCGGCTTCGATGAATTGAGGCAGGGCTTCAGCCCGCCGAAACAGTCGTCCAATCGCCGCTGTGGGACCCGAAGGGTGAGCGGATCAGGGCGTAGAGACAGCATTCAGCGATGCAGGGTATAGATCACATATGACACGTATAGCAGTCTTGCGTTGTGAGAAGCTTCCAGGCTTTGTGACGTGGGACATCCCCAACCTGGACGAATTGTTCGAAGAGGACCATCTGCTCCTCCGAGGATTCGAGGCACAGGGCTTTCAGGTTTCTCATGTTGTTTGGAATGACCCAACCATCGACTGGAGCCAGTTTGACCTCGCACTGCTCCGTAGCACCTGGGATTACCTCGATGAGCAGGAGCATTTCCTGCGTGTCTTATCACAGATCGAAGCCTCCTCCTGCCGACTCTTCAATCCTTTGACAGCCGTCCGTTGGAACATGGACAAGCACTATTTAATGGACCTGGAGAAATGGGGCTTGCCAATCATTCCAACCTATTTGGCGTCGAATGTTGAAGCGGGCACACTTCATAAGATGTTTGTCGACAAAGGATGGCAAACTGTCATCCTGAAACCCACTGTTGGTTTGGGAGGATCGTATTCCCATCGTGTGCCATTGGATGAACTCGAAGACACGCTCACAAGGCTACGAGCCAGCCAGCCGCGTCATCAATACTTGATACAGCCCTTCATCGAAGATGTCGTTACGGAGGGGGAATGGTCTTTCATTTATTTCAACGGACAACGTAGCCATGTATTGCTGAAAAAGCCCGCTCCTAACGACTATCGCGTACAGGGCATCTATGGCGGAACAGTACAACAGGCTGCACCTCACCCACGCGATCTGTCGCAAGCCGAGGCTGTGATGGCGAAACTCCCATTTGACATTCTTTATGCTCGTCTTGACTTTGTAAGAGTGGATGGTTATTTGTCCGTGATAGAGGTGGAACTCATTGAACCGATCTTTTCGTTCAACCTGGTTCCGGAGAGCATTGTGCGTCTGGTAAACGCCACCAGGATAAAGCTCGGAATGCGCGCATGAACCGCACTGATCGAAATCCCTGGCAGGCAAATAGTGAGGCTGTTGATACAATTGCCGTTGTGGGACCCAAAAAGGAGTAAGCGATGAGACCGATTCTAATTCTTGAGGTCATTGGCTTTTTCGGCATCTTATTGCTTCAAATAATTTGGGGTGCTCGCGGAGCACTAACAGAAAGGCGCTTTGCACTACTTCCCGTACTATCTCTCAGTCTGATCATGATCACCGCGGGCTTGGATGCTTACCTTACCTCGCCATATCCTTTTGGTCTTGCTGCATTGATCGTCGCAATAACTCTATTCTCTATTCTGGGATATCTGTTACTTAGATATGTATACAGACAAAGTTTTCCTCGCAAGTAAGTCCATCGCTTCCTGAGCCGGGGCTTCGCGAAGCACCCTGTGGGTTAGCCCGGCGAAACTGTTGTACAATCGCCATTGTGGAATCCAAAGGAAGACCGGATCCGGGCGTGAACACTTATTTTGGGAGGGCATAAAATGCTGCCTGCACGTACAAAATCAGCTAGAGTTGGGTGCCTGGTGAGTCTATTGTTATTCCTGGTGGGAGGAATAGTTCTCGTAGACCGCTACCAGAAGATGACCAGCTGCATCGGCAATCAACCGCCTCTGACAAGCTTTGGTATAACGATCGATCCCAGTCAAAATCAACAGTTCGTCGAGCAATCGCGTAAGTTTGCCTACAGGCATAGTTTTCGATTCGACACTGCCGATTTCGATCAGCCTCTCAGCGATGTCCGCATCCATATGGTAGGAAAAGATGTCGAAGTTATCGTCAGAAGTTCGTCCAACCCGGGAGAATATGAAACTGGATTTTATAATTATGATTGCATCCACCCAACCATGGTTTCAGATATTGGGGATGTAGTCAGTGACTACAAAAGCTTTGTCAGCGAAATTCCAAATGTAACGATTAGCGCAGAGAGGTAGGAAAGACATGTAGGTCACGCTTGCAGCGTGACATTTTTGGGAACATAAATACGTAGGTCACGCTTCCAGCGTGACGGTTTTAGGAACACAACAAATCATGATCTTTGTCAGTTGCCATCATGGAAGGAACATATGATAATTCTGTCAGGGTCCTTTGGCAGGGATATCTATACTCTTCTCAACGATTGCGAAACCGGGATAGTTAACAATGAAACAAACTTCACTCTTCCTAAGAAACAGTCTGGTGCGCATCGTGTTCATTTTCTGCATCGCTGCCCTCGCGGGCACGCTAAATATTCCGTTAGCACAAGCGGACGCCGCCCCACCTCCTGACCCAACGGTAGGCGGAGTGGGACCTTACCAACCGCAGAAGACCAATGTCCAAATGATGGCGGAGACAGTATTCATGGACGTCCCACCCTCTCCGAAGAATTTGGCAGAACCGAAACAGATCAGGGTGAGCGCGAGCTTTACGATGAGAAACCAGGGTCAGGCGGAGGAACGGATGCAGGTCATTTTTCCGCTGACGCAACTGGGGCATGGTGAACAGCCGCTCTATAAAGTCGATATCTCATCCTTTGCCGTCAAAGTGGATGGACAACATGTAACGACCACGGAAATTACTACGCCGCCGGAAGCAACCAGGTATGCTGATGCTGAAGTGCGTTGGGCTGCTTTTGAAGTTACTTTTCCCGTACAGCAGGATGTCTTACTTCAAGTGGAATATGAAATGCTCAACCCGTATGGGGAATATGGTGAAGGATTTACCGGTATCGCCTATATTCTCGAAACGGGTGCGGGCTGGTATGGGAACATCTTATCTGCCGATATAACCCTGCATCTTCCCTACCCGGTTACGGAGGAGGCGGTCTCCGCAAATCCGGGTTATGTCATCTCAGGCAACGAGATGCGCTGGACGTTAAGAGATTTTGAGCCTACCCGCGAGGATAATCTGGAGGTCCGTGCCATTCACGCAGACGTTTGGCAAACGATCCTTAATTTGCGCGCACAAGTGGAAAAACATCCGGAAGATGCGGAGGCCTGGTCCAAATTGGGAGACCAATATATGCCACGGGCGATCTTCATGCATGACGACATCATCATGGGATCCGACCCGCATTTTATGGAACTGGCTCTGGAAGCCCGGCAAAAGGTTGTAGAACTGCGACCGGAGTGGGGAGATGCCCATTACAAACTGGCGAAAATTCTCTGGCTGAGCAATCCCAGTATAAAAAAGAAATTTAGAATGGGAGGAGACAGCACAACGCCTGACCCCAGCCTGAAGGACCCGGCTATCCAGCAGGCATTACATGAATTGCAGCTGGCATGGTCGCTGGGAACGGAGGGCAGCCTTCTTGATTTACATCTGGTTTTCCCCGAATTAGTATTGACAACCGACTCGATCACCACCGTGACGCCCGCTCCTCCGACGCAAACACCTGCTCCTACTTTCACCCCGGCCAACACTGCCTCTCCAACCGCCTCACCAACTGCCTCACCAACGCTAACGCCCACGATCTCACCAACACAGACACCCGTGCCAGCCGGAATGTATCCACCGGTCCCTTATGGAGTTTTGATTGCTGTCACTCTTGGGTTGGGGATCCTCATTGCTGTTTTTGCTTTTAGAACCAAATGAAGGCCAGGCGCAGGAGATGAGGTGTTCCATGATGATTCGATTCGCACAGAGGGAGGCTCTTCCTGTGATCGTAGCTATTTACAATCAGGCAATACCGTCGCAGCCGTCCACGCGAGATACACAGCCGGTCGTCGCTTTGGCATCCCAGGGAAGAACAGATCAGGGCGTAAGCCGTGGTAAGTGAGTCATCACTCCATTTGGGTATTGGCTAGGTCTCCTTCCATGAAACAAGATAGTCCTGTAGCTCACTCAGCGTTGCGAAGCTGTTAAGTGGCACTGATCGTTCGGTCAGGAACTCT
>Ga0105104_10002882_pt1 | contig 12400 bp, 17 predicted proteins | sample PPLLaktember2015_3_FD_87034 | JGI IMG/M metagenome (GOLD analysis project Ga0105104, IMG submission 87034) | Freshwater sediment microbial communities from Prairie Pothole Lake near Jamestown, North Dakota, USA - PPLs Lake P7 Core (6) Depth... | ecosystem: Environmental > Aquatic > Freshwater >...
TAGGGTCAACTGCCATTAATCAAACCGCTGAGAACGCTGAAAAGTTCGGCATGGTAATGAGCAATCAAGATATTGCTCAAATGCGCAAGTACGAGAGAGCGCTGAATGATATGCAAACATCATTCAAGGGCTTAGGTATTCAACTTGCGCTGGCACTTGGCCCAACATTGACGGGAGTATTTAAAGGCGTATCAGAGGGAATTGCAAAGAGTACAGAGGCGTCTAAGTTCTTCAAAGCTGAAGGTGCGGATGCCGCAGTAGAAGCGATGCTTTTCAGGGCGGGGATGCTTTCATTAGACGATGCGGTATATAGACTAAATCCAAATCTAAGAGAAACTGGCTATTGGTTAGATGATGAGGGTAATGCTATCTCAAACCTACGCCCAAAAATAGAGGGGTTGGCGGAGGCATACAGTAATTTTAAAAACTCTTTGCCTGTTCCTGGCGAATTGCCATCTACTCCAGAAACAGGACAACTTAAAGACATGAGTGGCGCTGATATTTATGGAATATCAAATCAAATAAAATGGCGCGCATTGGGTGGCGAATTATTAAATGGCGTTGTGGCTGGAATTACCTCAGGTGCTGAAACGGGGGCGTTGACCGACCCAATAGCTCAAAGTTTTTTGAAAAACGCCGACACCATCCAGTCCGCTATGAAATTATCAATGGGCGAGCCAATTAAAAATCTTGCGAAAGATTTTTCTGACAAATGGGGTGGAAGCGCGAAGGATGCAGAGAAAGCCATCAGGGGCGTTGGAAGCACAATGGCGGCACTTAATGGAATGCAGTCATATCTTGATATTTATGTCAGGGTTCATGTTTCTGGCGGTGGTGGGTATACGGGTACTGGCACGGGCGGTCCAAACATATCCGATGCAATAGCAGGCGGTTTTCTAAATATCAAGGACATGAAAGCGGCTGGTAATGCCAAAGGCGCAAACTTCACCGTTCCTTCCGGCTTCCCCAATGACAGCTTCCCGATGTTAGTTGAATCAGGTGAACGGGTTATAGTCATACCACGCAATAAAGCTAACCAGATACCGAAGTTTAGTCAGGGTATTGGATATGAAGATTGGAGTGGCGCATCTGGTGTATCTGGTGGATATACTGCACACAAAAGATTTAATGAATATTTGCCAATACACGATACATTTGCAAATAAGGGCTTTGGAAATATTGATAACCCAGAAAAATCTCCAAACCTAATAGGAAAATCGGTTGAAAAATCCATAACCCCGGCTATGTCTGGACTAATCACAACCCAAAACGCAAAGACAGCGCAACAGATTTCTACCATCTCATCTCGTCAAGCTGAAACCGCCCAAAAGAACTCAATGATTAGCGGTGATATGTTATCTGAACTTGTTGCCATTCGTAAGGGTATCGAGAAATTGCCCGTTGATGTCAGGGATGCGGTGTTATTGGCATAATGGTCAACTTAGATAATTGGGCTATTGAAATGCAGTTCACCACTGGGGTGTGGACTGACATCACGGAAGACGTGATTAATAAATCCGTTAAGGGTGAATATGGAATCCGTGATAATGGACCAACGGATAGAGTGGCATCAACTGGTAGGATGACATTCTCGCTGAATAATAGTGAATCAAATAGCTTGGGTGTATCAGGGCTTTACAGTCCAGGTAGGGCAACTTGTAGAACTGGTTTTACTTCCGGCATTCCAGTACGGGCAAGGTTTTCAGGTGTAGGACTAACCCGCACAAAGTTCTACGGGAAGATTGCACCCGATGGAATAAAACCCGCGCCAGGCATTTACGGGGAACGCAAAACAGAAGTAACCGTACTCGATTGGATGAATCAGGCGGCAACCCACGAGTTAGACTTACCCGCTTACACAACCAATAAACGCATTGAAGAGATCGTTGCTTTAATAGTTGCCAATATGCCATTAGCTCCGTTATCGGTTTCTTATGCAGTTGGCAACGATACTTTTGTGTCTGTGTTTGATACAGTCAAATCTAATACAAGGGCGCTATCAGAGTTTCAAAAGTTAGCGTTGTCAGAGTATGGTTTTATCTATGTTCAACCAACTGAAACAAGTGATGAATGCTTGACCGTAGAAAACAGGAACGCCAAGATCACGGGAGTTAATTTAACTAACATCCCGCAAGAGAGCGGATGCCTGCAATCGGAAGATGTGTTTTGTTTACTGCAAGAGAACGGGGATGAAATATTATTAGATGTTGGCGAACCAGTTACTTTCGTTGATACGGCTATCAAGCCTGAAATCAGTTATGGAAAGCACTTAGCGAACATCGTAACCGCAACAAACTATCCGCGCAGGTATGACACTTCGGCAACGGTATTATTTGAACAGCAATCTTATTACACAATTTCGGCGGGCGGGTCGATCACCGGATATAAGGGGTCATACCGCGATCCATTAGGTGCGGCTCAACAGGTGGCTGGAAAGAATATGATAACGCCAGTAGCAGGAACAGCGGTATTTGCTACTACTATTTCATTCGGAACGCCTAACCTTATCATTGACAGCGCGGCTGGACTTGCGGTATTCGCGGCTGGGGCAACCATTGATATTAACTGCACGGGCGGTACAGGGGCATGGAATAACGGCTCGTGGGTTGTAGCAACGGCCGGGGCTGGCACTTGTGCTATCGGTACGGCGGCTTCGGGTAATAAAACATTCTTTGCGGCGGCGGCTGGAAGTGCGACAACCATAACCAAAGACCCGAGCGATTATTTAATGAACTCGGACAGCGCGGGGACAGGAACTAACCTAACCGCCAATCTTGCAGTTACAGCCACTTATGGGGTGAGCGATGTCGAATATACACTTGTCAATTCTGCTACTGTTGATGGTTATATCACTAAATTGCAAGCGAGAGGATTAGGCATCTATCTCTATGACCCAATCGATTACAAGGTTGAAGATACTACATCGAAATTAGATAACGGCTCGCAGTCTTTAACAATTGATATGGCGTATCAAGATCAAGCCATTACTTCAAAGATAGTCACGGATGCAGAATTACGCAACTTAAAAAGCCCGCGTCAAGAGTTAGATAAGTGGCCGTTCATGGCTAATCGAAACGCTGACAATATGGCGGCGTTTTTGTCAGTAAAGATTGGGGACAGGCTTCATTTCACCGAATCACAAACTGGTTTTAACAGGGATAGATTTATTGACGGTATTGAATGGGAATTGATAGACGGGATAGCGCTTAAATGCACCTGGAAAACAAGAGAGCCATTAACATTCGGCGTTTGGCTGGTTGAAGTGGCGGGTGCTACTGAATTAGATTTAACAACGGTATTAGGATAAGGGGAATTATATGCCAAGCTGGACACCTCCTATGGCGTGGACGCCGGGTCATGCGGTAACAGCCGCTGAAATGACCACTTATATTAACAACAATATGCAATACATCTACGACAACGCTGGTACGGTCATCGGCAAGCGTGTCGTAGAAGTGCCTATCTTTTCGGACAATGACACGGTTATAACGGGTGATAACAAAAGGCAAATGGTCATTCCTTATGAGTTCAATGGAATGAATATTATCAAGTCCGAAATAGCCCATATTGGAGCCGCCGCAACAGCTGGAGTTACCACCGTACAAATAGTAAGGATACGAACAGACGGCACGCCTGGTACAGTCGACATCCTTGATACCCGCATGACCATTGATGCCAATGAATATACGTCTTATACGGCTTCCAATGCTTCTGTGGTAGGAACGGCTAACCAGAATGTATTAACTGGCGATAGAGTGCGCTGGGATGTGGATGTTGCTGGCACAACCGCTTTAGGGCTTATTGGGATTTTGACTTTACAAATGCCATGATAATAGTACAAGATACAGAAACAGGCGGTGGACCCGGAACGCTTACACCGACATTTACCGGAACCGATACCGGTTGTATAGTTGGCGTTGTAACCGTAGGAGGGGGAACAGCCGTAACCGCAACGTGCAACGGTATTGATATGACGCTCGCTAAAGAGAGCCATTTCGCAAATACAAATGTTTATGTTTATTATCTTGCCGGAGTGGCAACGGGCAATAAAAATGTAATTATGTCAAACGCCGTTGGATGGAGTTCATCGCTATGGAAAGCGTATGCGGTTAGTGGAATGCGGAATAATCCAGCGGAAGCAATAAGCGGAACGGCTGATGGCGCTTATTCGTTAACGTTTACAAAAGCCGACCCACTGGGGATTATTGTTAGCGCTGAATATAACGTAACTACTGGGTTGGCGGTTAATGTGGTTGCTATCGCAATAACGCCTAACTATTCCATAAATTTTCCAAGCAGTGCAAACAATGATGTGGCGGTAAGTTTTGGGGCAATGCCGCCAATGGGTATTATGACTTTCACATAAGGGGTAACTATGGCAGATACAAGAATATCAGGATTAACGGCAGGTACGCCATCCGGGACTTCAATCATCCCTTATAGTGATGGGGTTGGTACAACGCTATCTTCATCCGTAACAGTATTAGGCGGTGTCATTACCAACGCAGGCACTATCACGGGGCGCGTGATTAAGGTATTGAGTTCTGGAAGTGTCGGGGCAATGGATGATGACTTTGGTTTGTCTTATGTAATCTCCACACCCGGAAGTGCGATACTTCATCCAGCAATCGAGTGCGGTTTTGCTGGCAGTATTGAATCGGTTAGATTGTATTCAGGTACAGCACTTGGCAACGGCACGATTGACATCTATAAAATGACCTATGCCAATCTTGGAACAGGCACGCCCGGGACAGCATTCTCGATGATAGGCACGGCAACCAAACCAAGTATTGCGGGAACGAATGTTTACGAGGGTACGGTCTTTACGGGCTGGACCGCTACCACATTCGCTAAAGGTGATTGGCTTATTCCTTATGTTGTCAATTCAGGTACTATCACGGCGTTGACTGTTGCAATCGGTGGAAGAAAGACAGCGGTAGCGTAATGACCATCGCCACACTACAGCCCAATAATTCGGATTGCTTTTTATACTCCGCTGGAGCAACAACAAACTATGACGGACTTTTACAGGCAGGCGTTTATTTAACTGGCGCAGATATACGTCACGGATTACTAAAATTTAATGGGTTATCCGATGGGTCAATACCATCAAATGCCGTTGTATCTTCTGCGGTCTTGTCAATAGTTACATTAACGGATTATGCTACCGCTTCTGAAACGATAAGCGTATATCGAGTAAAAAGGGCATGGGTTACAAATCAGGCAACTTGGAATATTTACTCTACGGGCAATAGCTGGCAAACTCCTGGTGGGACTGGAGCTAATGATTATGATTCAACCGCCATTGGGTCGCATTTAATGGGTGCGGCCGAAGCAGTAGGAACAAACCACGATTTCGCCCTAACTGCATTGGCAATACAAGAAATGATTAGTGGGGCATTTGCCAACAATGGATTTATGTTGAAAAGTCCAGATGTAACCACCAATACATTGTACGCATATTCGGCGCGAGCAGACGCTACCGAAGCATACCGACCAAGGTTAGTTGTTACTTACACAGCTGGCGGCAATCAAGCAATATGGTTTTCATAAGGGGAGAATAATGGCATATTCAATATTAGGCGTTGACTTTTCACATTGGCAAGGCAAGCCGGATTGTCAAAAGCTAAAGGACAACGGCGTTAAGTTTGCATTTGTTAAAGCCGGTGAGGTCTGGATAAGCTACAAGAACAAGCCAGCCATCACGGACTTTGAACACGATAGAAATATCAGGGAATTAAAGAGAGTAGGTATTCCTTGCGGGTCATACTATTACTGGCATCCATCGGCGGGGGCAAGTAAGCAGGTTAAACATTTCTCTGATATATACCTGAAAGCCAAACCCGACCTTCCCCCCGTAATTGACATTGAGGATACGGATGCTTATAAACCTGCAGATATTCAGCGTCAACTATTTGCATTCATTACTGGACTTAGAGCGGTAATTGATAGACCCGTGATTATCTATTCCCGTAATGGCTTTATTGTCAATCAAATCGGGGATCCTAACTGGTCAAAAGATACGATGTTCTGGATTGCCCGTTATGCTCAAACCATTGGAAGTCTATCCCCAAAGATAAAAGAGAATACTATCATCTGGCAGTTCACGGACAGAATAAAACTACCCGGACTTCCCGTTATGGATGGCAATTATTGGGTCAAAAGCGAAAGTGAATTCAATGACTTTGTTAAAAATGTAGTACCACCCGTAGTACTACCCGAAGATCCCGAACCATTACCCGAACCATTTTACAAGCAAGGCAGGGTTATTGTTAGTTTGTTGAATGTTCGTAACACCCCCGACTGGCAGAACAATATGATTATTGGCAAACTTAAGCGTGGGGATCGAGTTGATATTTCTAAAATATATAACGAGCGGTGGGCGGAAATCGAGCCTGGAAAATATGCGGCTATGCGGGGAGAATCGGGAACGTATATCGAAAGGATCATCTAATGCCAGAATCAAGAACCGCCCCCGCGACTGAAAAATATGTTGATATTATGGTCGGAAATGTCAAAGAGATGTTCAGTAAGGACATTGATCGCATCGAAAAACAACTCCATGAAGTATCCAATGGTAAATTTATGACCAGGATAGAATTCGAAGCCAAGCACGACATGGTGGTGAATAGAATCACCACAGCTGAAAATGCGGCATCGGTCGCCAAAGGATTGGCAGAAGGGAAAGCAAGCATCGAGCAGGTGAATAGTGCAAGGACTTTTTCGGCTGTCATTATGGTTATAGGATGGGTTGCTACTGTAGCAATCTCGTTATTACTACGTTTTATAAAATAAGGATTACATTATGGCAAACACCGCATACGACCTTTTATTAAGGGTAAATAAACACGATGAGAGAATCGGAGCCGTTGAAAAGATTGTAGCGGTAAACTCTAACCGATTAAGTGAGTTAGAAGATTGTACGGATGAACTGGAAAAAGAAATGAAAGAAATGCGTGAAGTCCTTATATCCTCAAAGATGGCTATCAAGATAGGGACATGGATAGTTGCCGGTTTTGGTGTATCTGCAATAGCCCTTATCTGGAGCATGATCACCGGACAAGCCAGTATATTATTCAAATAGTCTGTAAATCACTGGCATTGAAAACGATGTGATGGTCGTATTATGTCTATGTGATTATGGAGATTATTGATGCGTGGTCATAAACTTTCACCGGATATAAAGGCAGAAATAGTTCGGTTACGAGACGAAGAAAAACTCCCCTATAAAATAATGGGAAAAATGCTTAATATGAATCCGGCAACTCTTAAGGTTCATTATTATTCTATGAAAGGATTGACTGAAACCAAAATGAGATTAAAAGAATCTCCCTTCCAGCGTTTTGATGATCCTCCTGAAATAGAGGGAGATTGGCTAATCATACCTGACGCTGAAATTCCATTCCACGATTATGAATTTTTAAACAGGGTATTTGATGTCGCTGACAAATGGGGAATAAAAAACTTTGTTTCATCCGGTGATTTATTACATTTTGAAAGTCTTACTGGATGGAATCCTAACTGGAATAAGAAAATAAAAAGCGGACTATCAGAAATAAATGAAAGACGATTAGTTGATAAAATTATGGGTCTCCCGTCTAAATATCAGGGAGAGCTATTAGAAGAGGTTGCTGACATTGGTGGAGATGAAAAAGAAATCACTTACGCGGGGGAGATGAATGAAGCCCGTAAAACTCTAAAAATCATTGATGAAATGTTTGACAAGTTGGTATGGGTACTTGGAAATCACGAGGGACGCTTATTAAGCGCATTAGAAGTATCTATTGACCCAAATGAATTGTTGTTACAAATGAAATTAATTGGAAAAGAAAACCAATCAAGCAAATGGATTATTGCCCCTTATTATTTTTGTATCCTTCATAGCAAGGAGCAAACTTTTAGGATAGAACACCCAAAACCATTCTCTGCAAATACGGCGGTCAAATTGGCAAGTATCAATTTATGTCATGTAATTATGGGACACTCTCACATTGTCAACCAGCAATTTGACCCATCCGGTAATTATTATGCTTGGCATATTGGTCATTGTGCGGATGAAAAAAGATTTGCCTATGAAGCCCAAAGGTCAAGGCAAACTTCGGCAGTTCCCCATAAACACGGGGCGGTTATAGTCAGGGATGGTTACCCCTGGCTTTTACATGACATGGTTGATTGGAAACGATTAAAGGAGTGCAAATAAAGGATATATGTCCAAAAGAACTGTAAATTCAGTTAAGGGTTCTCGCCGCTGGCACAGGAAAGGACTTAAGGGAATTATTGCCTGCATTGTTGGACCGCTATGGAAAGGGATGGGAAAAACTAATTATAGAAAATTGCCTAAAAAGATAAAAACTGAATTTATAAAGGAGTGTAAATGATATTTCTCGTAGTCGGTATTGTCGCAGTCCTGTTTGCAAGTTTTTGTATTGCTAATGTAAGACAGGCAAGTAATGTATTCAACAGCGCTAAGTATTGGGAAGAAAAAGAAAACAAATGGAGAGGTGAAAATGGCAACAGCAACTAAAGGAATAATGGGTCACAAGTACCCCGACTTCAATCCTGCACAGCAGGGTATCGTCTACTGTAAAATCAGCGAGGGTAAGAATTACTTCCCACAATTCAAAACGTGGTGGGATAAATGTGGTGGAGTTTGCAGGCGTGGTATCTATCAGTACGCCGATATAAGTATCCCAGTTGCGGATAACGTATCATTTATGGTACAGCATTTAAGCAACTACGCGGGCGGGATGGATGCGGTAAAGACCGAGCCGATAATTTTCTATGCCAACTATGGATGGTCGCTTACAAACATTCAACTCTATATTAATTATTTATGGGATGAATGCCTTCCAAAGACAGCACCAAAGCCGATGGTTTACATCACCCCGAAAATATGGACACAGATTTATAAGGGCGACGATGCCAATACGGTAGCTTGGAATATTGCACAAAAAGCCGATGTGTGCGTAAGCGCTTGGGATGTTGAATTACCAGTAACTTTCGGGTCATTCCCTTATCCTAAAGCGTGGGAATACGGCAACGGTAAACTGCAAGTCAAATCACAACCCGGGGATACCTTCGTACCTAATGTGATTACGCCTGTTGACCCTGTCACCGATCCAGTCATCCCAGGAACCGACCCCGTTGTAACACCTGTAACAGTAGCCGAAAATGTACGGCTCGAATGCCTTAACCTTGCGGTGGATGTTGCCGAGTTCAATGCGGGTGAAGGACAGGTTGCCGATGAAACATTGACGAACTTAGCCGAGAAGCTGGTTACTTTTGTAAATAAAAAAGCAGTATAATTTAGTTACTCTTCGCAAGAGGATAGGGCTTAATGCCCGCTGGATGGCCAATGGCTATCGCAAACCAGTCCCATAATCTCGGGACTGGTTTTGTTTATCTATGCGCTACGTGGTAGGTTTAGCCTGTAAATTCACGATTTGCGCAATTCTACGGCGATTCTCAACATTCCATCCATTAAAATTAGAAATTGGCAAATATTGGCGTTTTCAGTTGTCGGACATGATTCTTAAATCGACTTGACAGATTTGTAAAACTTGTATATACTGAATACAGATTCATGGAGGATCAAGTGAAAAAGAATAAAGTACAAATTATCAGACTAACAGAAGAAGAAGATGGCCAGCTTCGCCAGTCAGCAAAATTGGGCGAAATGACGGTAAGTGCTTACATACGCTCAAAGGTATTCCCGGCTCGCAAGATTGAGGTCTGCCCGGAATGCGGTAATGAACTGATTGATACCGTAACATCCCGGAATCGCATTAGCGGCGGGGAGCCGGTTCAGGATAATCAATACTCAACCTACTGCCCAAAGTGCTATTGGACCGAAACAGTAACCAGCCAGGATTATAAAGATTATTTGGCTGGCAAGACTATGGACCCGAGGATGTAAAATGGATATAACATTTGATGACAATGAACTGTTATGCCCTCAATGTGGATCGCCTGAAAAACGGGAAGAATTTATTGATAATCTTCCCGGGCCTAACGGATCAGGCAGAAGGATGTATCATTACAGTTGTAGCGAATGTGAAAACACCTGGACTGTAACCAAAAGAATAACGGAGGAATAAATGAAAAACGAAATTGTGAAAGCGGTCAATCCGCAAATTATCGAAAAGGTTTTGATGGCTGGCGATCTTGCAGAATTACAACCAGCACAACGGCTTGAGTATTACCGGAAGGTTTGTGAATCACTTGGCTTGAATCCTCTCACTAAACCCTTTCAATATATCAAGCTTAATAACAAGCTAACATTGTATGCCCAGCGCGATGCAACGGATCAGTTACGGTCAATCCATAAAGTAAGCGTTGAAATAATCGCCAGGGAACTAATGGCCGATGAAACTTATGTTGTAACTGCAAAGGCAGAATTACCGGATGGGCGGGTTGATTCATCCATCGGAGCGGTTAGCTTGAAGGGCATTAGTGGACAAGAGCGCGCCAACGCAATGATGAAGTCAGAAACTAAATCAAAGCGCCGTGTTACCTTATCCATCATCGGGTTAGGTTGGCTTGATGAAACCGAGATTGAAACGATCCCGGATGCGAAGATTGTCGAGGTTGCTGATAACGGAGAAATCCAGGCATTGGCCAATGAGCCAAAATCCGCCGAAATGACATTAGAAACCGCCTCAACGGTTGTTTCATCTGATGGTCAAAAGTACATTGATATTGATTCACAGAAGTTGGCATTTATGGCAACTGCCATCCAGAAGAAACTCGATAAAAACGATGAACCAAAACAACGTGATACCCGGTTATTTAAATTGGATGCGATCAAAACAATTCTACAAACCCGTGAATTATCAGGTGTGCAGTAAGGGATAACCCTTTTCGTTTTTCTCCTTCAAACGGGGCGATTGTAACGTGCAAGGTCGCCCCACAAAGAACTTTTACAAATGACTTGGACAAGCCTGCCAAACCATAATAAAAAAACGACCAAGCGGATTGGTGTGAGCAGGCAAAATAAAAATTCAATGGAGGTTTAGATGTATCAACAAACACAAATAATCGGACACTTGGGCAAGGATGTGACCATGCGCTATACGGCGGATGGCAAAGCAGTTGCCGACTTCACGGTAGCCATTAATTCAGGTTTTGGCGATACCAAGTCAACGGCATGGTTCAAAGTAACCGCATGGGAAAAGACGGCTGAGAACTGCAATCAATACCTGGCTAAAGGGTCAAAGGTGTTTATCAGTGGCAGACTGGCATTTGACGAAAAGACTGGCGGTCCAAAAACATGGGTCGGCAAGGAAGATAACACGGTTCATACCAGCTTCGAGGTTACGGCGGATAGAGTTGTTTTTTTGGATAGCCGAGGCGATAAGGTTGCCGAAACCATGCAAGCTGATGAAGTAAAAGAATTGAAAGATGAAGTCAGCTTCTAATGATTGATGTCAAGAACACTCAAATGCGCTATGTTACCAGCCCCTTGGGGAAGGGCTGGCTCAATTGCTATGACAGCGATAAGGATATGTACGGCGTGAGATTATCCCGTAAAGATTGCCCGAGTATTGAGGGGCCATGCGCACACAAGTTTTATCGTGCCGATGAACTCGATGAGGTAAAAGATGGAAATAAACACTAAATTTATCGCTGGGTATTTTGAAAAAGGATTGTTTTGGTTTAGGTTTTTTGGGTATGGAATTCACGGCAAAGACACAAAAATAAATCGCCTGTTTTTTTCAGAAAGAAACGGATATACAAAATTATTCTGGATTGGAAAGTGGGCATTTTCATTTTTGAAACCCATGAGGCCATTATGAATTACCAAACAATCCTTAACGATATGCCTTACGGGTTGGAAAAGCACATACTGCAAGCGTTGTCTAATCGAGTGGGGAAGGATAATGCCATCAAAAGGTCATCGCTATTAAGCACAATAAACAGCATACCAGGGTTTGAGAATGTGAGTGATAGACAGCTAAGGAAGTCAATTAACGACCTGCGTAAAGCCGGCAACCTGATAGCTTCATTGGCAACTGAGGATGGTGGATATTACCTTATTTCATCACTGGAAGAGTTTGACGAATTCATCCAGCGCGAGTTAGGAGCAAAAATAGCAGACATGAGCTTGACGGTGAAGGCGATGTCTGAATCGGCACGGCAGCAATTTGGTAATGATTTTCAACCAAGTTTAATTTAGGAGGAACAAATGGAATACACAAAAGAAGTTATCAAAGATATTTTAGAGAAACATCTGAAATGGATAAAGAATGAGGATGGTGGTAAAAAAATTTGCACCGAAGCACGGGCAAACCTTTCACGGGCAAACCTTTCACGGGCAGACCTTTCATGGGCAAACCTTTCACGGGCAGACCTTTCATGGGCAGACCTTTCATGGGCAGACCTTTCATGGGCAGACCTTTCA
>Ga0105104_10002883_pt1 | contig 12398 bp, 14 predicted proteins | sample PPLLaktember2015_3_FD_87034 | JGI IMG/M metagenome (GOLD analysis project Ga0105104, IMG submission 87034) | Freshwater sediment microbial communities from Prairie Pothole Lake near Jamestown, North Dakota, USA - PPLs Lake P7 Core (6) Depth... | ecosystem: Environmental > Aquatic > Freshwater >...
CCTAAGGAAGGCATAACAAGACATAGATCAAATACGAATACGGAATAAAAATCAGGTCTAATATTCTTTAATGCACTTGGTATTAGCTGACTTAACCATAGTGGAGAGAATATTAAAATTATAATTATAAAAATGAAATCCATGAGCCTATTCTAACACATATTTGCTTAATAATTTTTTTGTGATAATATCTTAAACCTATGGCAAAAGAATGCGCAATAACAGGAAAAAAATCTCAAATGGGCGGTTCCTATTCAAACAGGACCCGTGCTACCCAGTTTAATCCTTGCGGAAATTCAAGGAAATTTGCCAATCTTCAAAAAAAGAAAGTTTTCGTGCCGGAGCTCAATAAATTTTTCAATTTGACTCTTTCTACCAAGGCTATCAAAACTATTCAAAAAAACGGGGCTTACGCCGCACTCAAGGAAGCCGGGGTTATTTAACCTTTAAATTAACTCCGTCACTTTCAAAAACAATCCGGTCGGCCTCATCGGTGCGGAGTATTTTTGCTCCAAAGTTATTCAAAATATCCAAAACTTCCTTATTTGGATGGCCATATTTATTATCTTTGCCGGCAGAGATAACCGCATATTTCGGAGAAACAGCTGAAACAAAAGATGTGCCGCTTGAAGTTTTTGACCCGTGATGGCCGGCTTTCAAAACATCGCTTCGAAGCTCTCCTTGAGAGACAAGATAATCTTCAATAGCAATCGGAGAATCGCCGGTAAGCATAAATTCATTTTCGCCATAAACCAATCTCGCCACGATTGATGCGGTATTCGTATCCATACCGGACGGGTCTCTGTCCGGGAAAAGAATCTGCAAAACAGCTCCCTCCCCTAAGTCTATAGACATTCCTCTCCTTGCTAAAATTTTTTGAAGGTTTCCTCCCGCTTCCTCTTCACTTACTATTTTTTCAAGCTCTTCGTACGACGAAGATTCACCCGAAAGACCCGGCTCCAAAAATAAATCCGTATTGTATTTTCTTAGCACATCCGGCAGTCCCCCGACGTGATCCTGGTCGGCATGAGTAGCAATGACAACATCTATAGACCGGTCATAAAAAGGCATTACTTTTGACAGTTCCCGAAGGACCGACTTGTCGGGACCGCCGTCAATGAGTAATTGATTGCCACTAGGAGCGTCAATGAAGATAGCATCTCCTTGTCCAATATTTAAAAAGGCTACGGTTAAAACACCGCTTCTCTCTTCTTTACAAAGAGCATAAAAAGAAATCGTTGCGCCAATTAGCAATCCTGCTAAAATTAATATCTTAATCCTATCTAAATTCATTGTCTCTATTATAATTTAAATAATAATAACCATGAAAACATTTGAAGAAGTAAAATTTAGCATTCCGAAACTTCAAGGAATTTCTGAAAAGAATATCGAGGAGCATTTAAAACTTTATTCCGGTTATGTAAAAAATGCCAATTTGATTTTGGAGCATATGGATGAGTTGATAAAAGACCCCGAAAAAAATATGTATGAACTGGGAGAACTTCAAAGAAGGTTCTCTTTTGAATTTAACGGCATGAGAAATCATGAATATTATTTTTCTTCTTTTAGTGAAGGGCTAAGAGAAATTGATGCAGACGGACTTCTTTATGGAGCAATCTTGGAAGAATTCGGACTTTTTAAAGATTGGCTGGCACGTTTTAAATTGCTAGCCCTCACTCGCGGCATCGGCTGGGCAATGCTTTATTACGACCCAAAGACCGAGCGCCTGCTGAATTCCTGGGTAGACGAGCAGCATCTGGGCCAACTAAACGGCTGCAAAACCATTTTAGCACTTGATATGTGGGAGCACTCATATGTTGCGGACTATCAGCCTAGCGGCAAGAAAAAATATATTGAAGATTTTTTCGCCAACCTAAATTGGCAAGTAATTGAAAACAACCTCAAAGAAGCTGTGAAATAACTTTTATACAACTACGCACTTTTTTAATTTCAAATAGACAAAACCGTAAAATCCATACCAGAGCAAAATTACCCAAAGAGGCAATGTGCCGATTTGAAGAGTTGCATAAGGAATACTAGCTGAAAATTCTGTAATACTTATAATAACTTGAGTAAAAAAGTATGAAAGAGCAGCGACAGGCCAAGAGAGAATTTGAGAAACAATGCCGAGTGCTCCGGTAAGAGCTCCAAGAGCCATCACCCAAGGTATCATAGGCAAGACCAGAGGATTAACTACAAAAGAAATTATTGAAACAAACCCCGACATTCTTATAAGAAGAGGCAGAACAAACAGCTGAACGGCAAGAGTGGCGGAAATTATTTCCCGCAGACCGAATTTTTCCGGAATAAAATTTAAAAACCTGTATCTTGAAAACAGCGACAAAACGAAAGGCGAAAATAATATTAGTCCCAAAGTGGCCATAAAGGAAAGCTGAAAAGAAGGATCGTAAAAAAGAATTAAAGGATTCCAAAGAAGCATTAAGAGTCCGGCAATAAAAAGCCAGCGCAAAGCATCAGCCGGCCTTCCCAAAAATTTGGCTAAAATAGCAATGAGAGCCATTATACAAGCCCTGAGAACCGTGGCTCCCAAGCCGACCATGACAGCGAACAAAACAATGGAGGCGGCACTTATAACACATCCCAATTTTCTTCTGCCTAAAAAAGAAGCCAGATAAAAAATGCCAATGGCAATGATTGTAATATTGTATCCGGAAAGCACCACGATATGAATGAGTCCTGCTTTTCTAAAATCGTTGAGCAAATTTTCACCTAAAGACTGCTTGGCACCAAATATAACTCCGCTAAGAAGTGATGCATTCGGTTCCGGCACTACTCTTTCAATTTTGCCAATAAAAATATTCTTTAAAGAATACAGATAATAAATTATTTTGTTTTTATTGCCGCTATCGATTTTTTCAATGTTCGGGTGATAAATAATGAAATGAATATCGTCTTTTGAGAGATATGAGACATAATCAAATTCAGTGCCGTTATCGGAAGAAAAATTTTTCGGTACATCCAATTTTCCGGAAACTTTTATTTTGTCGCCATATTGTAATTCCGGAAAACGATTTGCAACCAGAAGTATGAGGCCTTTGAAATTATCCGGATTAACCGTGTAACGTGTAGTTGAGTCTCTTACATCGGGCTCTTGGGAGATAACAGCCTCAAAAGAAACTGCTCGGCCAACAGATGCGGCAAGGCTTGAGTCAGGAGAAATGTCTACGGCTGTCATCCTTAAAATCCCGATGGTAAAAGCGATTCCGGCTAACAAAAATATTTTTGCAAAGTGATTGTCTTCTTTTTTTGAATAAAGAACCCAAAACACCGCCACTGAAATCAAAGATGTAAATAAAGCGAAAACTAAACCGCCGCCGAAAACGGATTCAGCAACAATTCCCAAGGCAAATGAAACTATAAATGCGCATATCCCATGAGAACTCCATTATGAAACTTGTAACCGGACATCGGCCCGTCGTATAAATCCACTTTTAATCCATCGGCAAAATCGGTTGCAATTTCATCGCATCTGTCATTGAAGCCATGGCCGGAATGTCCTGCAACTTTCTCCCATTTAACTTTTCTAATTTTTGTTTCCGCAAGAAGTTCTTCCCACAGTTTTCTGTTTAAAACTTCTCTTTTATCTTTGGTTCGCCAATTGTTTTTCTGCCAATTTTCAATCCATCCAGTAATTCCTTTCATTAGATATTCCGAATCAGTGCATATCTTTATCTCGGAGTTTTCCGGAATATTTTTTAGAGCCTGTATTGCTGCCGTCATTTCCATTTTGTTATTTGTAGTCATCTTTTCCCTACCGCCAATTTCTCTTACATGCTCCGGCTGCTCACTGTTATTTTTTTCCAAAATAATTGCCGCCCATCCTCCCGGCCCCGGATTGCCCCTTGATGACCCATCAGTGAAAACGATTATTTTATTCATCCCGTTAGAAATTTTAATAATAGACACATTATACAAAAATAAAAGATAAACCAATATAGGAGAATATTTCTAACGAGATCATGAAAAGAAATCCATGATTCGCAGGCGAATCTCCGAGGAGCCGTTGTAAAAAGACTTTTCAATATTGGCTATAATATTTGTTTTGATACCTTCTTTGAGGGCATCGCCAAACTGATCAGGAGAAGTAAAAAACGAAATAGCTCGCATTGTCGACGAGCCGTCACGGAGGTTTATCGAGAGATGTTCTTTCGCTTTACCGAAACGATTAATTTTTTCCGGCAAAATATCTCTGAAAATAAATACGGGCTTTTCGTTCCCTATCCCAAAAGGAGCCAGGCTTAATATCTTCAAAACTTTATCTTCCGATATATCTTTGAGAGTCAACTCAGCATCCGCCAATATATTTCCAACCGCTTCTTTTGCGGAAGTTATGCCAAAAGCTTCTATCAAAACATCTTCCAAACTATGTATTTTTTCATGGTCGACCGAAAATCCTCCGGATAATTTATGTCCGCCAAATTCAACAAAAGAGTCCTTAGCTTTTTCCATAAGCGCCACCAAGTCTGTTTCCCCATCCGAGCGGCAAGAACCTTTTATGAATTTTCCGCCTTCTCTGCCCCACAGAAATACCGGCCTGTTGTATTCTTCAGCTATTGAACCGGCGGCTAATCCCAAAAGTGCCGGGCGCCAATCCGGATTTCCTAAAACAACTACCGGTTTTTCTCCTAAATTTTCAAATTTCTCTTTTATTTTTTTCTTTGCTTCTTTGACAATAGAAGCTACTGCTCCCTTTCTCTCGTTGTTTATATTATCCAAATGCTTTACATAACTTTCCGCTTCAGCTTCATCCGAAGCAGTCAGGAGTTTAAAGGCGTCTCGCGGATGGCCCATTCGAGAAGCCGCATTGATTCGAGGGGTTACCATAAATGCTATATCATCTTCGGTAACATTATATTTATTAATCCGAAGCGCTGAAAAAAGTTTTGAAAATCCCGGACGCCTGTTTTTTCTTATAACAGAAAGTCCGTAGTAAGCCAGCACTCTATTTTCTCCTACTAATGGGACCATGTCAGAGAGCGTAGCCAGTCCGACCAAATCAAGCAGCCATTTTTCTTTACCCTGAGGCAATTCGAAGGGCTGGCCTTCTTTTATAAAATCTCTTTTTGTTTTTAAAATCGCTTCAATTAATTTCCAAACCACTCCCGTACCGCAAAGTATTTTTTCGGGATATTTGGAATCATCTCTTTTTGGATTGACCGCCGCATAAGCCTTGGGCAGATTATCTGAGCGACCATTTGATGATAAAGCGGGTTCGTGATGGTCAGTGATAATTACTTCCATTTTTAATTTGGAAGCATATTTAATCTGTTCGTGATCCCGAATCCCGCAATCAACGGTTATTAAAAGTTTTACTCCGCCTTTAGAGAGTTCATCAATTCCTTCGTTGTTAAGCCCATAACCTTCAATATGCCTGTCCGGAATATAATTTATAAAATTATTGAAACCGATAAGTTTGAAAAAATCATGAAGCAGGGCTCCGCCCGGTATGCCATCAGCATCATAATCGCTCCATATTCCTATTCTTTCTCCTTTTTCAATGGCTTTTAAAATCCTTTCAACGGCTACTTTCATATCAGGCAAAAGAAAAGGGTCGTGTAAATGCTTCACAAAATCAGGTTTTAGGAAAACTTCTATCTCTTCTTTCGAACTTATGCCTCTATTATGCAAAAGCTGCTCTACCAGATCATCAGACACTTTTGGCTTTACGGAATATTCTTTGGACATACTGACATCATACAGCTTAGAGCTAAAAGCTTAAACCTTTCAGTACGGAAAAAAAGAATGTATAATGCTTCTATTAATAAAATTCATTAGTTTTAACCCCAAAACATGTCTGAATGCATCTTTTGTAAAATAGCGAAAAAAGAGATTCCCGCCCATATTGTTTATGAAGATGATGATTTTATGGCTTTTCTCGATATACATCCCCAAGCTCCCGGCCACAGCCAAGTCATTCCTAAAAATCATACCCGATGGGTCTGGGATGTGGAAAATATCGGAAAATATTTTGAAGTGGTTAGAAAAATCGCCAAAGCGCAGCAAAAAGCATTTAGTACCGAGTGGATACTATCCAAAATTGTCGGTGATGAAATACAACATGCTCATATATGGGTATATCCCGCCTGTGCAGGCAATCAAACTTCCTGCCTTAGCGACGACGAAAAAAATTTTGAAGATAACGCAAAAAAAATAAGAGAAAACTTGAACTAACAAAAACCCCGACCCTGTCAAACAGATGACAGAATCGGGGAAACAAACTCAGATATTATTTGTCTGTTAAGACAAACTTAAACCATCAGGGATCCCAAAGAAGAAGCGGTTGCCAGCATGCCAGATACCGAGACGGTAGATGTGATGACAATTCGTATGCCACCGCCCCGAAATGCGCTGCATCTGGACAATCAAGACACTTCCATCCTTGCCTTCAACAAAAAAGAAGTTGGCGAAATTATGGATTTGAAGACCTATGTCCTCACCCGCTTCCTGTCGTTCAATCAACCGCTCAATAACAGGAAGAGTAGTAATTGCTCTTCTCCGTTTGAGAAGATAAGCGATCATTTTGGAATCCACAGACTGGCCGAGAAAATATTGTGCGACTTTTTCAAACTCTGCTTTTCTCAAAAGTTGCTTTCCCACAATCTTGCTTTCCGTCCAATCCGGCTGGTCTTTAGGAAACCAATCGTACAAACGGGAATCAGTATGGAAATAGAGCGAATCATTCGCAAAGCAATCACGGGTTCTTTTTCCTGAAACTGCTGGGATAGTGATTGTTTGGATGGGGACAAGATACGTTATCACGATTTTGGCTCTTTCGTCCAAAACCTCACGTATTTGGAAAAGCAGACGTTCATCTTGACCAAGTTTGGTTAAATGAGCCTTGGTGTATCCTGCGGCTTCTAGAGCATCTACCAATTGATGGGTCTGTCCTTCGGTATAAGAAGACATGTCTTCTTTCCTTTCTGGCACATGTGCCAATTGAATAAATATCAAAAAAGCTAGAGGACGAGGGTATCGCCATAACTTTTCCACATCTAGTTATAAAGATAATGGGTTAATTTGTCAACGCATCAATCCCAACCAAACTTCAATTGGCCAAAAAATTAAATTCTCTGTAAATTTTCCATCCTCCGGGAAAATATTCGAAAATCGCAATATTATCAAATTGGAGATTGAATTTCGAAATAGGCACAGAATACAAATACTGCCACGCTTTTTGCGCCTGATTTTCATCCATATACCTCGCGAGAGATACATGCAGTTTCAGAGGCTTTGGCGTTTGGTTCTTTTTACGGCCGAAATTTCTGATTGAATCGGATATCTGCTGGGCGCTCTCGTCGAGCTCAGGGTTGTTGTTTACAGCCAGATAAATAGTATTCCCAAAATCGTTACTAAATCTGCCAAATCCTTGGATTTCAAACGGAATTGCTTTTTGCTCTTTTGCCAGCTTTTCAAGCATCCTTTCCAACTCTTCCATTTTTTCCGATTCAAAAGGAGATTTTAGAGTAAAATGCGGCGCCACTCTTGCGCCCAAATTTTTGATTCCAAATTTTTCAGCAAGCTTAGAAGTAATGGTTTCGTAGTATTCGTTTACTTCTTCATCGTTTAATTTATGGCCGACAAAATATCTTTTCATCTTAATTCTCCAGCGCTTCAATGCCGGGCAAAGTGCCGTTGGCTAGGAAATCAAGCATTGCGCCTCCGCCAGTAGAAATAAAACCATGAGAAGAGATTTGGTCTTTGATATCCGCTTTTAGGAGAACCAGTGTATCTCCTCCGCCCAATATTACCCGTGCTTCGGATTCTGCGAGCATTCTGGCTAGTGCTACCGTTCCGGCCAAAAAACCTTTTTCATAATCGCCTAAAGGTCCGTTCCATAAAACGAATTTAGCTTCTTTTATTTTTTCATTCAGCACTTCCAAAGTTTCAGTGTTTGCATCTAATGCAGAAATATCACCGATAGGAAAAATTATTTTGGCGTTTTCAGAAAGCTCCTGGGAAGCCTTGGCTGCTATTGCTCCTCCAATAAAAATATCGTCAGCAATTCCCAAAAACTTTTCTACCAGAGGCAATTTGGTTTCAAACTTGACTCCCCCTAATATAAGTAAAAAAGGATGTTCAGGATTAAAAGCCTCTCCCAATTTTCTATATTCCTCTAAAAAACGAAAACCGGCAAAAGCGGGAAGCAATTTCGATACTCCCACAATTGAAGCGTGCTTTCTATGTGATGTGGAAAATGCTTCATTTACATAAATATCCGCTTTCCCTGCCAATTCTTCTGCAAATTTTTCATCATTGGTCTCTTCTCCTGGATTTTTTCTCAAATTTTCCAAAAATTCCACCCCCTCTGACAAAATTGGATAACATTTTTTCGCAAAATTTATAACCGGCTCCAAAGAATCCCCTTCTCTCCCAAAATGGCTGGCTATAATCGGCACTCCTCCCTTCTTTTTTATGTATCCAATAGTTTTTAATGAAACTTCAATTCGTGAAGCATCTAAAATCATGCCCGTCTCGTCTACGGGCAAATTCCAGTCAGTACGCACAAGCACTTTTGTGTTTTCTTTTATATTGGCCTCTTCAATTAATTTCAACATAATTTTATCTCTTCAAATCCGCAGCTTTCAATATGACAGAAAACTGTTCGGGGACTAAAGACGCATGGCCAACCAAAAAACCGTCGGCATTTCCGTATTCCATAATAGCTCTGGCATTTTCCGGCTCCACTGAGCCGCCGTAAAGAATTTTAGCTCCGGTGGCAATATCTTTCCCAAAAAGTTCGCTTATCACTTTTTGGATAAACAAAGTCGTCTCATGAATGTCTGTAGGAGTCATTGCTTCTTTATACGATTTGCCTATCGCCCAGATCGGTTCGTAAGCGATAATAACACCCACCAGATGTTTCTTCTGCAGTCCAGCCAAACATTCTTTGATTTGATTTTTGATAAAAGCCAGATGATTCCCTTCTTTATCCCTCTCTTTTTCTCCAATACAAAGGACCGGTATCAAACCCGTATCAAAAGCAACTTGCAATTTTTTTCTTATGATTTCATTACTCTCGCCCATGGCCCTTCTCTCGGAATGTCCGATGATTGAAAATTTTGCTCCTATGCTTTTCGCCATAGCGGCGCTGACTTCTCCTGTAAAAGCCCCCTTCATTTCACTGGCAATATTTTGCACCCCCCAATATATATTCTTAGGATGGTCCAGTTTTAAAAGAGCATGGAGGAAAATTGATGGAGAACAGACAATAATATCAGTATTTTTAAAGCTTTTGGCTGCTAACCTTACTCCGTTAAATATTTTCCTGGCCTCTTCCAGGGTTTCCGGGCTCATTTTCCAGTTAGCTACAACTAAATTGCGTCTTTTCATCCCGTTAGAAGTAGGAAATCACATCACTTTAGTTTGCAATTTCTTACCTAAGTTAAATAAACTAATAATTATCCCGTCTCTTGTCCCGTTAGAGATAGGAACTTTTAAGTTCCGCAATCTCTAACGGGATTGATTTCCGTGACTTCTAACGGGATTCATTTTTCATTATAGCACGAACTATTCTACCTCCTTCCAGCTTGAAATATCGAATCCTCCCGACGGGCCAGCAGAGAAGAGCGTGCTTGGCAGGCCGGTATCATATATTACATTGGCTGTATTTCTAAGGACAATTTTATAGGCTGTAGCTTCCTTTACTCCAACGCTTTGGCCAAGAGTTACCTGACCATGGCTGGCATAAGCCACTAGTGCTCCCGCTGACTGACCCATCACAAAAGCGTCAGATGATCCCCCCATTTCCGCGTCGTTATTTTGAGAAAGAATAAAAACAAACGAATTAGGATATCCCGACCCAAAAAACTGAGTACCTTGGCCCAAAGTCACAATGCCGCTTCCTCTTGTATCTGCGGGATTATCAGCAATTAATGCCACATTTTGACTGCCTAAACTGGATGCCATTCTTATTATCGGAGCATTCTGAGTAGTTATGTTCCCAGTAACCCAAATAGGACCAGCAACAGTAAGAGTAACCCCGTTTCCTTTAATAAATAGGTTGCATTCTATTTTGGCTGGCCCTAAAACAACATTTGAAGTGATGTTATAAATGCCGTCGGTACACGAACTTGCCGGGATAACAGTCCCCGCTGCTGCGTCTGTCTCCCAGGCAGCAATCTGCTCATCCGATATTGGCAATTCAGCAGTAGACTGATCAGTACTCCCGGGATGCAGCGTGCCTAAAATAGTATTGCCGCTTATTGTGGTGTCATCAAAGTAAAAAGCATCATTGTTAACAATGGAATTTCTGATGGTATGGGCAAAGACCGAGCCACCCGCGTGAATATTGTCAATAATCCCCGCTGGTCCTGCTGACACAACATCTCCAAAAATATTATTAGCCGTACCTACAACGGGCCCGCTTGAATGAACATTGCCGGTAACACTAGAGCTGTTATAAAGATAAAATCCTCCCTCTCCAGCCTGAATGCCATAATGAAAAGAGACACCGGTGCCTAAAAGCAGATTGGTTTTAACTTTCCTAAGATAACTGTTTGCATCTCCTATAGAAGTTACCACCTTGCCTTCCGGCTCATCTTCAATATCAGTTACAGCGCTGTAATTTCCTACATTGAGAGTCTGCGAGGAAGCAACCGGTAATCCGAATTTTAGACGATAAATAATATCCTCCATACCCGCTTCGGCGGCATAAAAACTTTCTTTGGAAGTAGTGATAGAAGTTGCCATAGCGATATGCCTCACCATCGGGTTGGTGAGACCCAAGATAGAAGCGGTAGAAATAAAAACAAAAAATATAACGGCAATTACCATGGCTTGGCCTTTCTGTCCCGTTGGCAGATAAATTTTTCGTCTTTGTTTTTTCTCAAATAAAAACATAAGTTTTAATTAATACGACCCCCGAAGAACAGTGAAACCATAAAATTTTTCGCTCTTGGAAATAGGACCTGCGGTACCGGTCATTTCCAATTCAATCCGTACTCCTTCTGAATTGACATTCGTTACGTGAGTAAAAAGCAAATAGCTGACAAGACTTGAGGATGAGGTGAGAGCCGCCGGCGTTTCTCCGTCTTTGGAAATCCGAAGAATACCCGAGGATGTGTCAAACCTTATTTCATACGGATTGGAAATTTCATCTGTACCGAAGATAACAAGAACCCCCGGAGAGGACCCTAAAATGCTCTGTCCGACAACTACACTTGAAGCATTTCGCGCTTCTCTGAGCATGCTCTCCATAGCAATAGTGCCGGAACTTTCAAGTTCCCGGGTAAGTTTGATGTTTCGGTAGACACCTCCAATTGCTATAAGCATCTGAACAATAATACCCAGCACCAGAGTCAAGAGCACTATATATATAATCATTTCTACTAAAGAAGTGCCTCGATTTAGAGAAAATTTTTTAGTTGTTAAAGATATTGGTGACATATGTTGTTATTTGACGGGTAGTAGTGCTCGTGTCTTTCAGCCACGATACGGTTACTACCACCTGTTTGGTGTTTGCGTCCAGAGAACCGGATTCCGCGATATTTCCAGATGCATCTCTATAGACATCAGAGAAAGAGATGCGTCTGTCAAATATGTTTTCAATAAATAATGGAGTAGTAGTCACTCCCCACGCCAATCCGTTAAAAGTTAAAGTGTAAGAAGTGCCTAAAGAAAGACTGCCGATATTTGAGGACCAGCTTTCGTCTCGGATATATTTAACAGCCTCAATTCCTTCTTCAGCCAGAAAAGAAGCCCGAAAAATCGACGGGTTTGAAATAGAAATTTTTATATATAAAATATAGACTTTCCAGACAACAAAAACAGAAAAGGTGGCGATAAATACCATCACTAAAACTTCGACTAAACTGAAACCAAGAGAGTTTCTAAAGTTAATCAAGTTCTTAAAGTTTTTAAAATTTTTATGCATTTCACTTGATAAACTTGAGCCTTTCAAACTTTTAGCTCTTCTATTGTACCACTCCGGTTCGGAGGATTGTAATGGTGGTAGAAGCGCTTCCATCTTTAAGAGAAAGAGTAATGGTGCCAAAGTCTGACGTGTTTCCGGTGAGGCGCGTAAAAACAATATCGGGACTGCCAAGATTTAAAGAATAAGAGGACATATAAACTTCCTTGGAAAAGGCAATGATTTTCTCATTAACGCCGCCCGCAGTATAAATATTTCCCTCAAATAAAACTGCCCTGCCCCCTTCAAGATGAATTCCGAAAGGTGAAGCGTCTTTTGAAACGACGGAAAGCAATCTGGCATTCCGGATAAAAGCAGTTAGGCCTGCTACGTCTTTTTCGAGGGCTTCTTTTTTATTAAGATTGGAGAAAAAGTAAAATGATATAGACAAAATGATTGCCATAATGGCAATCACTACCAGTAGTTCCGTCAAAGTAAAGCCCTTATTAATTTTTAATTTACTGAATAG
>Ga0105104_10002884_pt1 | contig 12396 bp, 9 predicted proteins | sample PPLLaktember2015_3_FD_87034 | JGI IMG/M metagenome (GOLD analysis project Ga0105104, IMG submission 87034) | Freshwater sediment microbial communities from Prairie Pothole Lake near Jamestown, North Dakota, USA - PPLs Lake P7 Core (6) Depth... | ecosystem: Environmental > Aquatic > Freshwater >...
AACACTCCCTCATCCTTGTACCCCCAGTGATTACATTTTGGCATCATGTTTTTCTCTGTAAGAGTAAATTCAAATCCTCAGTTTTGCGATCTCTAATCCAAAGAGTAACAAAACCATGTGGACTCCAGTTTGGCATCTATTGCTTTTTCGGGCTTACCGCTGACCTCATGGATAAGAGCCATGTGGACTGCAATTTCAAGCCCCCTGATTCACGATCTATTTAAGTGCACATGGTTAGCCCTTTAGGCTAACCATGTGGACTACAGTCGGGGTGCCGAGATTTGAACTCGGGACCTCACGGACCCGAACCGTGCGCTCTACCGGTCTGAGCCACACCCCGTAATAAGCGTGCGAATTATACCATCGCAAATTGTTTTGGCAAGCAATTACGGGTTCAATAAAACTTCCTGGCTGTAAAGATAGAACAGGCCATTGATCCGATCATCGTCCTGGCGAATGGTCAGGCGCGCCAGCGTTGGTACAAACACTTTATAGGGGAGCGTTGTTTCGAACAACTGCGGATCGATGTGATCGACAGCCAGGATCCGCAAAGCAATGGACTTGCGGTCAGGGCCCACCAACTCGAAGATGACCGGGTTGAGATTAAAGGGCCAGACGTCACCTCGCACGTTCAAGACTCCGCCGGAAATTGATTCCTCTGCAAGAGGGCTGAACACCCCGACAGGTTCGGAGGGATTCCCGGGCGTAGTGATCTCGTTATTTCCCGATGAAAGCAACAGGACACGCACGGAGTTCAAGGATTGGATTCTCCCGGCTTTATCCAGTGTGCTGATCGTAATGCGACCAACTTCCGCCGTGGCGCGAATCTCAAAGGGGATTTTGATCTGTTGATCTACCCCTTTCCCCGAACGCGGCACACTTTTTAGGTTGCGCGCGAGCAAACGGCCATCTTCCCCGTAGAGGTCGATCTGCGCTTTTCCGCTTTCGCCTGCGATGATGTGCATACGCAATGTGATCGGCGAGATCACCTTGGACATCGGTCCCGGCGCAAAGATCTGGATTGACGCGGGTTTATGTCCCGGGATGGTAGTCTGGGTAAAGGTGGGGCGCGGTCTGGGACTCGACGTCGGTCTTGGTGTGTTTGTAGGAGACAGAGACGGCGTTAAGGCAATGGCTGTCTCCGTCGCCGAGTTACTCGCCGCCTCTGCCGTCAGCGCGATGACTGTCGGCAGGTATTCAGGCGGATAAGCTGTCGGGATTGGACTCGCCGCCGGGGACGCCAAAGGTGAGCAACCAGCTAAAAGTCCAAGAAGAGACACGAGGAGGATGAGGGTTCGTTTCATAAAAAGGACTCCGTCATTGCGAGGGCGTAGCCCGAAGCAATCTCATGCCAAGTCAGCACTCCCCAATCTTGCACGGGATTGCTTCGCCTTCGGCTCGCAATGACGGATATTTATAACCCGTAAATCTCGCTGTATTTCTTTGTCAGATAGCGGACGTATGGTTCGGGCGTGATCCTGGAACCGGTCACCGTCTCAACGAGTTTCTGCGGTTCGTATTTCTGTCCGTGCTGGTGAATGTTCTTGCGCAGCCAGGCGAGCAGCTCACTGAAATTGCCCTTGCGGATTTGGTCACTGAGGTTGGGGATATCCTGGTTGATTTTCTCCCACAACTGCGCGGAGACAAGGTTGCCTAACGCGTACGTGGAGAAGTATCCAATTGCGCCCCCAGACCAATGAATGTCTTGCAGCACACCTTTTGCATCATTCGGAGGGGTGACGCCAAGATACTCCTGCATCTTTGTGTTCCAGATTTCGGGCAGGTCTTTGATCGCAACCTTGCCTTCTACCATACTAATCTCAAGCTCAAGACGCAACATAACATGCAGGTTGTATGTAGCTTCATCAGCATTGACGCGGATAAGCGAAGGCTGCACTTTGTTGATCCCTTTAAAGAAGGTCTTGAGACTGACGCCATCCAATTGCGATGCGAACGTTTTCTTGAGCGCGGGATAAAAATGCTCCCAGAAAGGTAAGGAACGACCGACTAAATTTTCCCACATGCGTGATTGCGACTCATGTACAGCCAGGGATGTTCCACCCGCAAGGGGCGTACGCTCATAAGAGGGGTTGCTTCCCTGTTCATACATTGCGTGGCCGGCCTCGTGCATAGTGCTGAACAATGTTGCCAGCGGATTGTCGCCCTCATAACGAGTAGTGATACGGACATCGTTCACGCTGAATGTGGTCTCGAACGGATGTGGGGCTTTGTCCTGCCGGCCGCGGTTCCAGTCATAGCCGAATTTGGTGATGACATCCACACCGAAATCCATTAATTTCTTTTCGTTATATTTCTTATAAAGGAAATCGTCCTTCACCTGTTTGGCAGAGGTGATCGCCTTGATCAACTCAACCTGTTTGGGACGCAAGTTATCGAAAATAACTTTTACATCGGCGGTTTTCATGCCGCGTTCGTAATCATCCAATAATGTATCGTAGGGATGATCGGCAGGCGGGAAGAAGGAAATATATTTGTGGATCAGTTCCACAACTTTTTCAAGATGAGGCTGGAAGATCGAAAAGTCAGATTTGCCTCTCGCCTCCATCCAGGCTTCGAATGCCTTGGACGTAACGATGGCTTGTTCGGCAATAAATGATGGCGGAACACGTTTGGCTTTATCGTAATTGCGCGCGGCCACACGCACCAGCGCGGCTTCGTCAGTGTCAACGCCATCAAGTTCCTGTTTCAGATCATCGATGAGCCTGCCCACTTCATCGGTGATGAACTTTTCCTGCGCGATCTTGCTCAACGTCGCGAGTTGTTGACCGCGGGCCTCATTGCCTCCAGGCGGCATGTTTACCTGCTGATCCCAGCTTAAGACACTAGCTGCACGTCCGATATCAGCGACTTCGCCAAGCTTTTCTTTTAATTGTTCAAGTTTTTCGCTCATACTCTCTCCTATTCAGATGTCATTACGGGCACGCTTCGCCTGTCGGCGCGTTCCCGAAGCAATGAGATATTAATTATGAAATGGCAATCATGCAACCTTCCAACGGAGTGATTTCCCCTGCAAGGCAGATAACACTTCGTTGGCGATATCCTCCGCAGCGCGGGACTGGGCTTCAGCCGTCTGCGCGCCGATATGCGGAGTCGAGATCACGCGTGGATGGGAAATTAATTCCGTTAAACCGGGTGGCTCCTGCTCGAAGACATCCAGCGCGGCACCCGCGACCTTCCCGCTATTCAAAGCATTGAGCAAAGCGGACTCGTCCATAATCCCACCCCGTGCTGTGCTGATGATCCGTACGCCATCCTTCATTTGAGAGAATGCCAGTGGACCGATCAAATCCCGCGTATGGACATTGAGTGGAAGATGTAACGAAATGAAATCAGACCAGGCATACAAATCCTGGATCGAAACAGGCTCTGCGTTGGCATGGGTCAGTTCATCTTCTGAAACATTCGGATCATAAGTAATCACATTCAATCCAAAAGCGGAGGCGCGCTTCCCCACCTCCATGCCGATGCGACCAAAGCCAATAATGCCCAGGGTCTTGCCGCTCAACTCAACACCTTCAAAATCCTTCTTGAGCCATTGACCTTGTTTCATGGTTGCGTCCGCGCGCGGGATCGCGCGTGCCAACGCCAACAGCAGACCAAACGTCAATTCAGCGACTGCAACCGTCGTCGAAGTCGGCGCGTTGACAACCGTAACGTTATGCTTCTTTGCTGCTTCGAGATCGATATTATCCACGCCAACACCTGCGCGCCCGATCACTTTCAGCGTGGAAGCCGCGTCCATAACGGCAGCAGTGACCCGGGTCTGGCCGCGAACGATAAGTGCATCATAATCCGCAATGACCTTGAGCAGATCATCCGCCGAAGTGCTATCGCGATAATCCACATTTGCTGATGCACGTAAAATGGACTGGCCGCGTCCGTCCAGTCCGTCTGTAATAAGAATGTTGTAATTAGGCATGGATATATTTTAACACGGTAGGGGCAGGTCTAAGACCTGCCCCTACATGATTATTCATATCGCAATGCTTCAACAGGTTCCAAGCCTGCGGCTCGGTTGGCCGGGTAAATCCCGAAGAACAGACCGACGATCGCTGAAAAAATGGTGGCAAGTGCAACGGCATCAATTCCTACCACCGGAGTGAAAGCTGTGCCACTCGCTGAGGCAATCTGACCGACAGCAAACGAAATCAGCCAGCCAAACATGATACCGATGATTCCGCCGATGAGACTCAGCAATGATGACTCGGTGAGGAATTGAATGAGAATGTCTCGCCTGCGCGCGCCGAGGGCCTTCCGCAAACCGATCTCACGCGTGCGCTCTGTCACCGACACGAGCATAATGTTCATGATGCCGATGCCACCCACCAAAAGCGAAATGCCCGCAATGCCACCCAGGAAGATCGTTAGGATGCCGGTAATGGATTGGAACGTTGTGAGCAAATCCTGTTGGGAAAAGATAGTAAAGTCATCTGCGCCAACCGGCGTGCGATGACGCGTGCGCAAGATCTGAGCAATCTCTTCGGTGGCTTGCGTCACCACATCCACGCTCACGGCCTGTACAAAGCTAATATCTACGCGGTCGCTGGTACTGCGGCGGATCAAGCGCGTCTGCGCGGTGGTGAAGGGAACCAGCACCTGGTTATCTTCACTGCCGAACGCGCCTCCACCTTTTGACTCCAGTACTCCGATGACGCGGAAGGGCTGCCCCTCGATGCGAATGGTTTCGCCAGTGATTCCATCCGTATGACCGAATAGACCCTCCGCCACCTCAGGTCCTAGCAAAACCACAGAGGCGCGTCCAAGCATGTGTTCTTCGGTGATCAACTCACCCTCAGCCAGCGTCAGGTTGCGCACCTGGAAATATGCAGGCGTCACGCCGAAGAGTTGCGGGGACGTTTGTTCGCCGCCAAACGACACGGCTGCATCGCCCTGCAAAGCAGGTGCTACCGCCGCAATCGATGGCGCAGCAAATTGATCGCCCAATGCCTGGGCATCACCCATGGTCAGGGGTTTTGGATTGCGAACATTATCAGCCTGATCTCCGCGAAAAACGAATAAAAGATTTGTGCCAATACCACTGATGGAGCCGGTAATGGACGCCTCTGCGCCCTTGCCAACTGCCAGCATCGCGATCACCGCAGCCACGCCAATGACAATGCCCAGCACGGTCAGACCGGACCTGAGTTTGTTTCCACTTAAGCTTTCGAGTGCTTCAAGAAAGGCGCGCCCAATACTCATGAGGCACTCTCCAATAAGCCATCTCGCAAGCGGATCGAACGCTGCGTTTGCTCTGCAATGATCGGGTCATGGGTAACGATGATCAAGGTTGTGCCAAAGTCCTTGTTCAGGTTGAGCAACAACGACATGATCTCGCTGCCGACTTTCGAGTCAAGGTTACCGGTCGGTTCATCTGCCATAATGATGGCAGGCTTATTGACAAGCGCGCGCGCAATCGCCACGCGTTGCTGCTGTCCGCCGGAAAGTTCATATGGACGATGGGTCATACGATCTTCAAGCCCCACCGCTTTCAAGGCTTCGATGGCGCGCTCGCGGCGGCCTTCCAGGTTGCCGGAATAACGCAATGGCAATTCGACATTGGTGATGGCGGTCTGACGCGAAAGCAGGTTAAAGCTTTGAAAGACAAAACCCACCTTCCGGTTGCGGATGCTGGCCAGTTGATCGTCATTGAGCGAAGCCACGGGTTCCCCATCCAAAACATATTCACCGGAAGTAGGTCGATCCAGACAACCAAGTGTATTCATAAGCGTGGATTTGCCTGACCCGGAAGGTCCCATAATGGAAATCACTTCGCCGCTTTTGATATGGAATGAAACGCCGCGCAAGGCTTCTACTTCCACTTCGCCCATTTTGTAGACCTTGCGAAGGTCGCGGGCTTCGATCACATTTGACATGCTGTTACCCACCAAATCCGCCGCCTGGCCCGCCACCCGGTCCAAATTCTACAGGCGGATTCAAGATGACGACCTCCCCTTCTTTTACCTCACCACTGGCAATGACGCTCATCGTGTCAGATGAAGACCCAAGCTTGATCTCCTTTTTCACAGGCAGCCCGTTCTCCAGAATATAGACCACGCGCTCCCCATCGACAAGGCGCACAGCGCGATTCTGAACGAGAAGAACATCCTGCATTTCTTCCACCACAATATTGACCGCAGCGGTCATACCGGGTTTCACGAATGAGTCGGCATCCGTTAGTTCCACAGTGACAGTAAAGTTGACCACACCCTGCTCCACGGTACCAGCCTGAGTCACGTCCACAACCTCGCCGTGATATTCCTTCCCAAGGATGGCATCGAAGGTAAGAGTGACAGGCTGATCAATGGACACGCTGTTGATGTCCACTTCCGAGACTTTTACATCCACCAAAAGGCTCGATAAATTATCCAGACGAAAAGCTGTGTCGCCCGCGGCAATCAGGTCACCAGACAACGTATAGGCTTCCGTCACAGTGCCGGCAAAAGGTGCAATTACGCGCGCCAGGTTGATGGTAGCCTGAGCCGCATCCACGCGGGCCTGCGCAGCCGCGATATCCAGCATGTTGCCATTATTCAGACGCTCATATGTGCGCAGGGCATCGTCCAGTTTTGCCTTCGCCAGCGCAAGATCCTCATCCGCTTTGGCAATCGTCTCTTTATCAGCATAACCACGATATTCCTTAAGGATAGGATACTTTCGAGGTCCGATCTGTTTGTAGACGATTTTCTTCATATGAATTCTGCCATTAAGTTCCTGGCGCCAATTCAATGCCCTGTCATAAACTTCCTGTGCATCGCGGAGAGTGACTACCGCTTCCGCGCGCGCCGTATCTGAAGTGAGTAGTTCATCCAGTGCTTGTTGTGCGCTCGCCAGGTCTGCCTCCGCCCTGATAACGCTTTGCGGCAAGGATGTCTTTGCCAGGTATGCCATCACGAAGTCTTTCGAAATATTATCGCCAACTTTTACATTGACAGTATCGACTGTCCCTGCCGCCTGCCAGACCAGTAAAGCTGTTTGTTTTGCACGGACTGTACCCGTAGCGCCAATTGTGGCAGTCAGAGTGCCCCGTTCAACCGGAGCAGTCTGGAATTGGCTGGTTGTATCGGCGTTCGATCCGCGTACAAAGATAAATGCCGATGCCGCAATCACGACAATCAGCAAGATGATCAAGATTGTTCTGTTCTTTTTAAAAAACTGACGCATTGTTTCCTCCACGAGGGGCTGCCTCGTCTGCGAAATTCTACCTTACGAGCTTAATCTTATACCTTACAATTATGAATTGACGATGAATTTTGGAGATAGGCATAGCAAAATATCTGCGCAGGCACTGAAGTTCAATGTGCGAACGAAATAATATCTGGCTGTGGCACGTTAGCCCAATCAAAATACGGCTATGGGCGGCGAAAGTTTCAGATTCGGCAAACACAAAATACTGGCTTTTGACCACTATCGGGGAATGTATGCAAAAGTGATGATTGTCATCTACATTGGTGACATTCAAAGACTGTAGCCGTCTAACAACTTTGGTATTATGAAAGTGAAAATCCGCACTTTCGCCACTGGAGGATTTCATGCAGTCTATTGAAGGTGGATCACTGCCAATTGATCGCAAAGCCCGCGTAAATATGCCTTTTTATGATCTCGATTTGCGCCCGGCTCATATTCGTACATGTGATTTCGATGAGGTGGTCATCAAATTCAGTGTGGAACGCGCCATGTTTGAGGCCTCACGCTGTATTCACTGCCCCGACCCTGCTCCCTGTATGGTGGCTTGCCCCACCCACAACGATATTCCTTCCGCAATGTGGCTCATCGAGCAGGGGTGCTTCTCAGAAGCCGCGAATCTCTATCACAAAACGAGTTCGCTCCCACAAATATGTGGCCGCGTTTGCCCGCACGAACAGTTGTGCCAGGGATCCTGTGTACTTAATAAATATCATACGCCTGTCCTGACCGGAGAACTCGAGACCTTTGCAGTCGAGTATCAGCGGCGACATGAAGGACTGAGCATTCCGGTAGGAACTCCTACGGGAAAGAGCGTGGCCATCATAGGTTCGGGACCCGCTGGTTTGGGTTGCGCTGAACAACTCCTCCGGCGTGGACACGAAGTGACAATCTTCGAATCAAAACCTGCTCCTGGTGGTCTGCTTGTCTATGGTATCCCGAACTTCAAACTGCCCAAAGAAGTTTGGTTTCAAACCTGGGGACAGTTCGAACGTGCCGGAGTCAAGTTCATTCCGAATACATGTATTGGGAAAGATAAAACCATTGACGATTTATTCAACGAAGGATTTGAGGCGGTCTTCATTGGAGTGGGATCACTCATCGATGCCAAGATGGAACAAACACCGGGTACCGACCTGCCAGGTGTCTACGAAGCGACAGACTTTCTCATCCGCGGCAATGTGGATCCCAGCCTCCTCCCACCAGACATGAGAGAGCCGCTAATAGTTGGCAAACGCGTTGCCGTGATCGGCGGCGGCGATACTGCATCCGACTGCCTGCGGACCGCACTGCGATTGGGCGCAGAAGAGGTCACGTGTCTTTATCGTCGTACAGAAAACGAAATGCCTGGTGGTTACAAAGATCGTTGGATGGCCAGGGAAGAACGAGCAAAATATCGCTTCCTCACGCAACCGGTTAAATTCATTGCAGGCGAAGATGGGCAACTGGCGGCCGTGGAGTGCATTGAAATGAAGCTCGGAGAACCCGATGCAAAAGGCAGGCGCAAGCCTGTCCCGGTGGAAGGATCGCACATCACCGTTGAATGTGACACCGCCGTATTGGCGCTTGGCTATTGGCCTGACCCGGTCATTGGAGAAAGTACACCGAATCTTGACACCCATGATTGGGGATTGATCACTGTTTGTTCGAGTACTGGCGCTACCTCGCGCGACGGAGTATATTCTGGCGGCGATTGTGTTACAGGTCCAGACCTTGTTGTAACGGCTATGGTTGCCGGTCGCAAAGCTGCCTGGGCTATCGATGAGTATTTGAAGAGTCGCTAATCACGTATCGCTTACACTTGCACCGCACTGCGTTCGGTGCAGTGCAGGTGTTGCAAATTGCCTATCGTGTATAGCTTATAGCGATAGGCAATTTGTGATTCGTGGTCTGCGATAGCCAATACGCGATCCGCCATAGGCGATACGCGATACGCGATTTGCTCCCTATGGTTATAATCGCTCCATGTTTTATCGGATTCTACACATACTGGATTTCCTGGCTCTCGCTCTTGCGATCACCATTGCGGCAACGGGAGATGCCCCACGACTTACAGGCACATCAGACCGTGTCCGTTCCTTTACACGCGAAATCGAATTCGACTATCCCAACTGGATCTGGAACGCAGCCTGGATCAAACTCGAACAGGGCGCAATTGGATTGCCTTATTTGTTTAACCGCGCCACGAACAAAGAGATCGTTATCGAATATCTTCGCACAACACAAAACCTTATGCAGGCTGAAAGTCAGATCGAACAAATTTTTGCCGACCCAGCCATTAGCGATAAAGAATCAACCAGCGCCTATGTGCGCGCGCAACGCGATGAATTGATCGCGAGGCAAAACTCACTTGCGCCGCTTGCGGAAGCAACCTTACAGGGACAGATCAGTGACGCGCTCGCCGAGTTTGGACTCACAACAAGCGGACAGCCCATCCCTCCCGTCCTCTATCACACCTCATCCACCCCGCTCGCGCTCATTGTTTCTGAGCGAAGCGTCATCCAGCAAATTGCGAACATCTCTGTCCTGCCCACATTTACACTGGATGACCAGATCAAACTTGAAGATGAGGTGGCAGAATCTTTGAATGTTTCCACACTTGTGGTACCTATCGGCGGCGTTGGCGTTTATCCCACCATGGTGACGGAAACCACTGACCTGCGCTGGATGCTCGATACCATCGCCCATGAGTGGACACACAACTACTTGAGCCTTCGTCCATTGGGGATTAATTACAGCACAACCCCTGAACTGCGTACAATGAACGAAACGACCGCTTCCATCGCCGGAGGTGAAGTAGGAACCTTTGTACTTCAAAAACATTATCCCGAACTCCTCGCATCATCGCCCAGCCGGAGCCTGCTCTCGTTTAATGAATCGACCCTTCCCTCGAACAGACTCGATGATCCGCCCTTCGACTTTCGCGCAGAGATGCACGAGACGCGCGTCACCGCGGACAAATTACTGGCCGAAGGCCAGATCGAAGACGCAGAATCATATATGGAACAGCGCAGACAATTCTTCTGGGAAAATGGATACCTGCTTCGCAAACTAAACCAGGCCTACTTCGCATTTCACGGAGCCTACGCAGATGTCCCTGGCGGCGCGGCAGGAGAAGATCCTGTAGGGCCTGCGGTCCGTGCCTTACGCGAACAAAGCAACTCCCTCGCAGATTTCATCAATACCATCGGATGGATGACATCCTTCGAGCAGCTGCAAAAGGCGATTCAGTAGATGGGTGCGAGACCCATTTAATATGCATAAACTATTTTCTTTCCTTTTTCCTTCTTTCTTGTTACTTCCCCTCTTTCTCACTGCCTGTGGATCATCACCTGCCTCACCTGTAACGACTGCACCCGCCATTCCAAGCATCATTATCCCCACGCCTCCCGCTTGCACAACGATTAACACTGCCCCCACACCTGGTCCGGACACTCCCTCGCTTTTCCTACCAGAAAGCGAGACAGATCACGTCCGCGGTACGGAGAATCCAATCGTCACCATCACGGAATACAGCGATTATCAGGATGTGAGGAGTGGATTATTCGCGCAGGTAGTCGATCAACTACTTGAAGAACATCCCGACGAGGTACGCGTGGTAAGTCGTATCTTCCCGTTGATGAAAGTTAACGATAAAGCGGCCCTCGCCGGGCAAGCTGCTGAAGCCGCGGCAGAACAAGACAAGTTCTGGGAAATGCATCACCTGCTATATGCACAGCAACAGAACTGGGTCAACCTGTCAGCAGAGGATTTCGAACAATGGCTCAGCGCCCAGGCGTCGGCTTTGGAAATGAACGTGGACCAATTCAAGACAGATTTGGAACGTGAGGATATCGTCGCCAAAGTCCAGCAGGCGTGGGAGAGTGGTCAAAAGATCGGGCTGCCCGGCACGCCACTCATCCTGATCAACGGACAAATCTATGGCGGACCTCGCAATTACGGCAGCCTCAACGATATTGTCCAATTGATTGCACTTGGCGAACGACAATATACATCCTGCCCGGCTGTGACCCTGCAACAAGATAAACAATACATCGCCACCCTGCGTACAGAGAAAGGCGATGTCGTCATTCAACTATTTGCAGATAAAGCGCCGATGACAGTCAACTCATTTCTATTCCTTGCGCGCAACGGCTGGTACGATAACATCACGTTCCATCGCGTCATCCCTGACCTCTTCGCGCAAACTGGCGACCCCAGTGGGACAGGCAAAGGGAACCCCGGTTATTACGTCATCACTGAGATTGACCCATCAATAACATTCGATAAACCCGGAATGATCGCAATGGTTAACTCAGGCCCCGATACAAGTGGAAGCCAATTCTTTATCACTTATGCACCTACGACACAATACAACGGACAATACACAATATTCGGAGAAGTGCTGAGCGGCATGGAAGTATTGAAGCAATTAACACCCCGCGATGCCCAGCCTGGGACAGATACACCACCGGGGGATAAATTGATCAATATCACGATTGAGGAAAAATAATTGAAAACATCCCAAAATCATTATCCATCACTGTTTAGTTCCATCTTATTCATCCTCGCAGCGCTGTTCTTATTTGGGATCGGACTGCTCATGGGAGTAGCAGCGCTCGCTGAGCTTTTTACTGGAACAGAAGTCAAAGCAGAGCAGACAGTATTTCTGGTTGGTTTTGGCTTTGAAGGAATTGTTCTAGTGGCAGCTGCATTCTTTTCATTCCAGAAATTTCTTCAAAGGTCATCGGTGGATCAGAAAATATCGTTATCTCCATCTGGTTGGCAGATCGCGGGACTGGCGATCATTGCCTGTGCCTCCATTCTGATCGGGTATCTGATAGGTGGGATGAACACGATTGACTGGATCTTTCTGCCCATTCTTACTATTCCAGCTATCGTATTTCCATTAGGGGTGCTTTTGGCATTCGGCGCGCGAAGACTTCCATTTGGAACGCGCTGGCAAACCTGGAATGTTCTTGGTCTCGCAATGACACTTGCTCCACTATTATTGTTCACTTTGGAAATCTTTGTCGCGATCGTCTTTTTTTCCGTCGTCGTTGCCTATATCATCACACAGCCGGGACTGGTTTTTGACCTACAGAGGCTTTCGCAACAAATCATAATTCTCGGCCCTGAATCGGAAGCCGCCCGCGATCTTCTTGCTCCCTTCCTGACAAAGCCCGGTGTTATCGTCATGGCATTGATTTACAT
>Ga0105104_10002885_pt1 | contig 12394 bp, 13 predicted proteins | sample PPLLaktember2015_3_FD_87034 | JGI IMG/M metagenome (GOLD analysis project Ga0105104, IMG submission 87034) | Freshwater sediment microbial communities from Prairie Pothole Lake near Jamestown, North Dakota, USA - PPLs Lake P7 Core (6) Depth... | ecosystem: Environmental > Aquatic > Freshwater >...
CGATGCCGATATCGTGATCTGGGATCCGGAAAAGAAAGTGAAATATGGCGTTGCGCATGCACATCAGCGCACAGACTATAATTTATATGAAGGTTGGGAATTAACGGGCCTGCCCGAAAAGGTGTTTTTACGCGGCCGGCTGATCGTGGATGGAGAGCAGTGGCTGGGCAAGGCAGGCATGGGAATGTTCCTGGAACGTGAAGAAGGTGTTTTTATATAAAAGGAGAAGAATATGGTACACACATGTGAGGCCGTCGTTGTCCATTGCATGGATTTTCGCCTGCAACATTTTCTCAATGACTGGCTTGAGAAGCGCTTCGGGAAACAGAACTATGACCGCATTTCGTGGGCCGGCGGGGTGAGGGAATTTGCGATTGTTAAAACTCAGATTCAAATGTCACAGCAGCTTCACAACGTTAAGAAAATAATTCTGATCAATCACGAGGATTGCGGTGCGTATGGGCCGACCGGGACAAAGGAACGCCATGTGAGCGACCTTGCCTATGCCGAAGAAGCGGTCAAATCTTTATACCTGCCGGTGGAAAAATATTATCTTCACCTCAACGGTGAGTTTGAGAAAATCTAACAACAGAAACAACTGTGGCTGGCTAGCCAGACCTTTGCTGGGTGGTGAGTAATTCCTTCAATCTTGGATGGTCTGCATACACCCCGCGATATTTTTCCGGCAACAGCACTGCGATCCGGCACATGATCTCGTCGGTATATTGCCTGAGTACCTGATCGCGATTTTCCCGGGGCAGAGGCGGCAACGTGAATGCCGGCCCAGCCGTCAGGGTGATGTGACCGCGGCGTAGTCTTTTCAAATTGGCAAGTAAGGCTTCGTCTTCCGTACCTGTGATTGCCACGGGAACAATGGGACGGTTTAATTTGGCGGCAAGGTAACTGACGCCTGGCTTCGCCTCGATCAACGCACCGGTGCGCGAACGCGTCCCTTCGGGAGCGATGACCAGGATCTTGTTTTCTTCCATCAAAGCCATCACTCTTCGTAAGGTTTTAATATCGGGGTTGAAGCGATCAATGAAAATGAGGTTAAAGTATTTACTGGCCCAGCGGAAAAGCCCGACTTTTTCCCACTTTTCACCGATCATGACGAACATATCCCAACGGTTCAGCGCATAGAGTCCAATCGGAACATCCACAATGCCCAGATGATTCGTAGCAACGACACAGTTGCCCTCTTCCGGTAAATACTCATAGCCACTAACTTCAACACGGGCAATCAGGTTGAAGATCAGGCGGAGAAGCCAGCGCAGGAAATTACGCATCGGTTTTCAATAGTTCTTTCAGGCGTGGGTGGTTTGCATAGACGCCGCGATATTTCTCCGGCAGAAGTGCAGCGATCTGGCACATGATCTCATCGGTTGCCAGGCGCATGGCTGCCTCACGCTCTTTCCCTGTGGGCAGAGTGATATGGAATGGATCTGCAGCAGTCACGGTAATCTTTGTGCGGCGGAAATATTTCAGGTTTTCGACCACGCCGCGGTCCTCTGTGCCTGTCAGAGCCACAGGCACTACCGGATATCCGCTTTTACTTGCCAGGAATGCAACTCCCATTTTGCCCTCCTGCAGGGCTTCCGTTTTTGACCGCGTCCCTTCGGGTGCAATGACAAATAAACCACCCTGCTTCATCCGCGCAAGGATTTGCCTCAGGGCAGGATAATCCGCTTCAAAGCGATTTAACCAAATGGCGTTGGCTGCGCGCCCGAGCGCGCCATAAACAGGATGATCCCTGTATTTTTCCGCGACCGGCATAATGATGTCTTCACGATCAATGACGCACAACAAAACGGCTGTGTCGAGCCGACCCAGATGATTCGCAGCGGCGATCATGTTGCCCTGGGGAAGTTTTTCGATCCCATTCACTTCAATCTCTGCGATGAACTTCATGAAAAAGCGAACGATGGAGCGCAGTGTTCTATATTGCATGCCGGCAATTGTACAACAAGTCAAAGATCCCGCGCTAGCGGGGCGCAGTACAATTCGTGGGGATAAAAAACGTGGCGCTTGAGCGCCACGTAACATGGAAAACGAAATGTCGTCGAATTTATCTCCATAAATAATCGTTATAATTTTTGGTTTTGGCTGGCTTCTGCGAACCATATTTCTCGCACATGCGCTGGAAGATCGACAGGTCGGTGGGGGACATGTTGATGATCTGAAAGCCAACATTAAAGGTATTGGGATCGATCCGATCTTGCTGACACCACTTGCTGCGGGCAACGAACACCATGAACTCCTTGGTAGCGATATCAGGCGTTAGTTGAATCTGTAGTTGTAGATCCGCTTGTGGAGGGATCTGTTTTAGACTGTCCAGCCTGAACCCGCCTGTGCTGATATCTGTGAGGTATCCAACCAGTTGTTTGGTCAGCGCATCCATTACGGGCATGTAATAGGTAAAGTCACGACGGGGAATTTTTCGTTTCTCTGGCATGATGTTCGCTCCTTTCATAGATAGTATATGGTAAGTTGCAATAAGATTCAATAGGGAATGATGAGAAAAATCTGTTTCTAATGTGAGCCGCTGCCATATCTGGTGGCTAAATTCCCCAGTCCGGCAGATGTGGATTGAAGCCATATACGCACTGGAGTAAAATTCGCGTCACACTACACTTTGGGAGAAATAATTCATAGGAGGAATGCTTTGGAAACAAAACCTGCTTCCCGCACGCCCATCTTGATCTGGCTGATCGCCTCCCAGTTATTGGCTCTTGCCTCTCTGATTTTTTGGTTATTGGCCGCGGGTCTTTCGGTCATGGCATTTGACGCGGGGGTGACGCAGGAAGCCTGGAATTTTGTGATCGCCGTCTGGGCGTATCCCATCTGGCCCATTGCCTTCACTCTCGCAGCCTGGATCGCCTACGCTCGTAAGAAGGATAAGCTGGCGGCTATTCTCACGACTCTTACTTTCCTCCCTGTGCTGGTGTTGATATTGATCATCATGTTGTCAAGTTTTAGCGGTCCGGTTAGGTTATGAAAAAGAACGGGTCTCGAAGAGACCCGTTCTTTTATTCGGCCTTCAAAATATGTGTCAGGATGGTTGCACCCGAGCCGCCGATGTTCTGCGTCATGCCGATCCTGGCACCCTCTACTTGTGTTTTGTCACACTCGCCGCGCAGTTGCTGGACGACTTCCACGATCTGATACATGCCCGTCGCACCGACTGGGTGCCCGCGTGCTTTTAATCCACCGCGGGTACAGATGGGCACACGGCCCTGCGGGTGGATCTCGTTATCGAGTCCGAGGCGCACGCCCTGGCCGCGTTCGGCGAATCCGCAGGCTTCGAGCGAGAGGGCAGACATGATCGAGAACGCGTCGTGCAGCTCGAACACGTCAATGTCTTTCGGTTCCACGTTTGCCATTGCATAGGCACGTTTCGCTGATTCATGCCCGGCGGATAAGAACAAAGGATCTTTCCGCGAGTGGACGGCAATCGAATCGGTCGAGGACGCCGAGCCTGCCACCGTGATCCGCGGCTTTCCATTCAACGAGATGACCTTCTCGGCCGGGACGAGCACGACCGCCGCGGCGCCATCCCCAGTGGGGGAGGCATCCAGCAGGTTGATGGGCGTCGCGACCATGGCAGATTTTTCGAACTGCTCCGTATTGATCTTTTGATGCAAGCGCGCGAACGGATTGTGCATGGCATTCGCATGGGCATTGATCGAGAAGGGCGCGAAGTCCGCGTGTTTCCAGCCATATTCATGCATATAACGGCGCATGATCAACGCGTTGAGTCCCACAAAGGAGACTCCCTGTTCCACCTCGTAGTCTGCATCGGCGGCGGTCGCCAGCGCGGCCGTAATGTCATGACCCGATTTATCGCTCATTTTCTCGACGCCCACGACCAGGGCCGAGTCGATGTCGCCCGCGGCCACTGCCATCAGCCCCGCGCGCAGCGCGGCCGCGCCGGAGGCGCAGGCGGCTTCCACTTTGACTGATTCCTGACCCCAGAGTCCGATCCAATCCGAAAAATAGGTTCCGAGCTGGTTTTGAGCGCTGATCAGGGGCGAAAGCATGTTTCCAACGAACAGCGCCTCAACCTTGTCCACGCCTGCCTCGTGCATTGCGGCCAGCGCGGCATCTCCACCGATCTCCCGCAGGGATAATCCCCAGTGTTCATCAATTTTTGTTTGACCGATACCTAGAATAGCTACTTGTCGCATTGTTTTCTCCACGGATATTTTAACTGATTTGACTCTCATCTTCTATCAAATAAAAAAGGAGCGGCAATTGCCGCTCCTAAACTGCTCGGTTGTTGATTTACTTTTTCTTATTGCCTTTGTTTTCTTTACCTTTGTCCTCTTTACCTTTGCCCTCAGCTTTATTTTTCTTATTACTCTTGCCGTTTTCCTGCTCGGTTAAGGCATCTTCATCATCGGCCTGCTCGGAAACAATGGTGCCCAGATTATGCTTGTCCTGATTCTCTTTTTGTGCTTTCACTGCCTTTTTGAACTGACCCCAGTTGCTGGGAGCGGTGCTATCGTCCGAGAGATAGTCCGGGTGATCCTTAAAGAACTGCTCGAAGTTTTTAGTCTGTTTGGCAAGCAGGATATCCTGTGCCAAATCTGCATCTGCAACTCCGTCAGAATCCCTTGACATCCACAGCGCCTGGGCAATGACACCGAAGCCAAAAACGTGTTCGGCATCGTTGTCGCCGGTGTGAAGACCATCTATCACGCCAGGCATGCTTTCATCCTCAGGGAAGAAGAAGCCGGCTAGCAGATCAGAAATGGGATGAACATCTTCGTCTACAGGTTCCTCAACAGGAATCTCTTCGAGCACTTGACCCGGACTAATTGTCGTACCGGCCGGCACATCCTCGAGAAGCACAGGCTCCTGTGTAGTTGGGTCGATCAGACCGAGGTCAGTCGCATCTTTAAGGGAGATGCGAACGGTTTGAGTGTCATCGAAGGTGACAAGGACTGTGGTTACGCCATTCTCATCGGTTTCAGTCTCAATACCTGTTATTGTTGTACCCTGTATTTGCGGGGCGGCAGCCGCGCTGCCAACCTGCGCAAACAAAACCGCCAGAACCAAGAGAACCCCTCCAAGTAATTTCATTTTAGTCATTTTTGCTCCTTTCGGACTTTAATTCTGTTCTACATAGATTAAGACGGAGAAATTGAACGATCAATGCTATAGATAGTACCGATATACTAAAATGGTATATAAAGCTTACTTTTTTGCAAGGTAATGGTAGGATCGGGCTTGTTCACAATTTGTTTTCAGATATATATGTCAAGTTATCACGTGATTTCCTCAAATGATTTATACTTGCAAAAATTCCAGCCAGTTCACTTAATGAGAGATTTATTCGTATGGAACACAATGTTTGGACCGAAAACCTTCTTGAAGCGGTTACATTGATGGGGGAGGAGGGTCGCGCAGCCGTCGAGTTTGTACGCACGCGCCGGACCAAAATTGGCTTCAAACAGGTGCGTCCCAGCATCGGCGCGTATTGGACCGTTTTCGGCAATATCCGTTTGAATTCGCGTTATTACACCTATGAGACACCCCTTGATGATCTTCGTATCAGGACCCTGGTCATTCACGAAGCCCGTCACTTACAGCAGGGAATGATCACCGCTTTATCTGTCTATGGCGAACTGGATGCCTGGCAGTTGGAATTTGGCATTTATTACCGTATAAAAGGCAGGTATCCGCATTCTGCAATCGCCGACCTGATGACCCTGCCGTTGGGATATGACCGCGCAGTGTTGAAGAAAGCTGCCCAGTTGATGCAAGCTTATGCGGGGAAAGGTTATCGCATCGATCTGCTCCCTTTGTTTCCGCTGGATAAAGAATTAAAATATTGGATGACCAGGCAATATTTTTTTTAATCCATTTGCGGATAACTTTTCTCATAATCATATAGTTTATGTGATATTATTCACTATTAGAGGGTGACAGCCCCATTTAGAATTGGGGTATTCAACCCACGCGAGAAATTGGGTAATTCGGCTGTATAATTTCGCAATTCTTTATGAGCTTACTCTTAATGAGGAGTGTTGAATGAGAAATTGGTTTAAGGCCAAAAGACCGCAATTGGGATTGACGGGTCTTGTCCTCGGGGCTTTGCTTCTCCTGATTGTTATGACCTTGTCCACGATACCTGTTGCGGCGGCGCCTCAATCTCAAGATGAACCACCTACAGACGAAACTTGTTTAGCCTGTCATCAACAGGAAGGGATGACCGCTCAAATCGGGGGCCAACCTCTTCCGATCACCATTGATCCAGAAAAATTTTCCACATCCGTACATGGCACCGAAGAGGTTGCCTGTGTAGATTGCCATACAAACATCACCGGCTTTCCACATCCTGAAGTCACTGCGAGCAGCCCGCGCGATTTTTCCCTGGAGCTTTATCCCACCTGTCAGGAATGTCACCTCGAGCAATATGAAAAGACACTCGATAGTGTTCATCAACGCGCACTGGCAGCAGGAAATAATAATGCCGCGGTTTGCACGGACTGCCACAATCCCCACACCCAGACCCGTCTTACTGACAAAACTACAGGTGAACTATTATTGGGGGCGCGGCTTGTCGTTCCCCAGACCTGTGCGAAGTGTCACAGCACCATCTATGAAACCTATCGGCAAAGCGTCCACGGCGCGGCGTTGACGGAGGAAGGCAATCAGTATGTTCCCACCTGTATTGATTGTCATGGGGTTCATGATATTGGCGACCCCACCAGCAACAGCTTCCGCAACAGTACACCTTATCTCTGCGCCAATTGCCATACCAATGAAACGCTGATGAAGCAGTTTGGCATATCCACCAATGTGCTGAACACTTATGTTGCCGATTTTCATGGTACGACGGTGAAGATGTTCGAAGAGAATTATCCCGATCAGCCGACGAACAAGCCCGTCTGTACTGATTGCCATGGCGTTCACGACATTATGAGACCAGACAACCCTGAAGCTGGCATTGCTTTCAAGAAAAATCTGCTTGTCAAATGTCAGCAATGTCACCCCGATGCAACCACAGCCAGCTTCACCGATTCATGGATGAGCCATTATGAACCGAGTCCGCAAGTGTTCCCGCTCGTGTTCTTTGTCAACCTGTTCTACAAAATTTTTATTCCAGCAGTTCTGGGAGGCATGATCTTGTTTGTGCTCACTGATGTTTACCGTAGATTTATTATGCGCCGCGCACCCGCGAAAGGAGAATCGCACGAATGAGCACCCCAGCCACCCGTACCTATGAGCGCTTCCCACTGGCCCGTCGCATTGAGCATTGGACTATGATGCTCTCCTTTACTATATTGGCGATTACCGGTCTACCACAAAAATTCCCAGCTTCAGAACTTTCGATTGCCTTTGTATATATTCTTGGTGGCATCGAAAACCTTCGGATGATCCACCACTTTGCCGCCATCGTGATGATGCTTGGTACGGCCTGGCATCTCCTTGTATTTGGCTACCTGGGATATGTGCGTCGCACGCGCCTGAGCATGCTTCCCAACTTGCAGGATATGAAGGATGGCTGGCAGGCTCTCCTGTATAATATCGGTCGTGCCAAAACCCCTCCTCAGATGGGACGTTATACCTTCGAGGAAAAAATGGAGTATTGGGCGTTTGTCTGGGGCGCCATCATCATGGGCCTGACCGGCTTTATGATGTGGAACCCGCTCACGACAACGAGATTGCTGCCCGGTGAAGCGATCCCCGCCGCGAAAGCCGCCCACGGGGGTGAAGCCTTGCTGGCAGTCCTGGCAATCATCATCTGGCATATGTACGGTGTTCATATCAAGCGCTTTAACAAATCCATGTTCACCGGAAGGATAAGTGAGCAGGAAATGCTCCATGAGCATCCGCTGGAGCTGGCAGATGTCAAAGCCGGTATTGCGGAACGTCCCGTTGACACGGTTGCACTTCGCAAACGCCAGAGGATCTATTTGCCGGTTGCAACCGTGCTGGCGCTCTTTATGCTGCTGGGTATCTATGGTTTCGTCAGCGCGGAGGAAACGGCTCTTACGACTGTGGAACGCCAGGCGCCAACAGTCGTAGTCTTTGTGCCGTGGACGGCGACTCCCGCGCCCACTCAAACGCCCACCTCCCCGCCGACGGAAACAGCGCTTCCGACCGCAACCCCGAACGCGACCCAATTGGCAGCCGGCTCTTCGACTCCCGGTGTAGCCTCAGCCCTGACCTGGGACAACTCGATTGGCGCAATGTTCCAGGCAAAATGTGCTTCGTGTCATGGCGCAGGCGCATTGGGCGGATTAAATCTCTCGACCCATTCCGACGCCATGCAAGGTGGAGCGTCCGGTCCCGTGATTATCGCTGGGGATGGCGCCAATAGTTTGCTGGTTACAAGACAAAAGGCAGGAAATCATCCCGGTCAATTAACTCCTGAGGAGATTGCTCAAGTCATCGAATGGATCGACGCGGGTGCCCTGGAAAAATAGATGAATTTTGGGATGCAGGACGCCCCAAAGGGGCAGGCTCCTGCATTTGTTTTTCTACAACGAAATCCTTTAGTGAAACGCCTTGCTCTGGAGGTGACAATGAAGAAATTAAGGGAACGCCTTGCAAAGTTCTTTTTCCCCGCGCCCGGTTCTCCTCGCTGGATGCTGATCTTGCCATATGCAGTTCTTGGTGTACTGACTCTGATTGTAGTTTCAGGCAGCGTCTATGGCTGGGAATATACAAACTCCTCGGAATTTTGTGGCACAGCCTGCCACACGATGCCTCCCCAGGACACCGTCTATAAGCAATCGCCGCATGCCAATGTTACCTGCGAAGAGTGTCATATCGGGCGCGCCTCTTTTGGCAACCAGCTCATGCGCAAATCACAGGGACTCAAAGAAACTTATTATCAGGTCTTCAATCTATATGAATTTCCAATCCGTGCCAAGGCCTTGCGGCCTGCCCGTGATACCTGTGAGAAGTGTCACCTGCCCGAAACATTTTCCGATGACAGCTTGCGGGTCCTTTCACGCTTTGCGGATGATTTGCACAATACACAAAGCAGGATTTACCTCGTCTTGAAAACAGGCGGGGGAGCCAAGCGTGAAGGTTTGGGACGTGGTATCCACTGGCATATCGTCAATAAGGTGGAGTACTACCCACTGGATGAACTGGACCAGGAAATCCCCTATGTGCGCGTCTACAACGATGATGGGAGCGCAACTGAATACGTGGATGTTGAGTCTGGTTTTGACCCCGCAAGCATGGACGAAAGCCAGCTGGTCACAATGGATTGTGTCACCTGTCATAACCGCATCACCCATGAATTTTCATTCCCCGAAGAGTCTATCGATGCAGCCATGGCACGCGGACAGATCGACCCTGAGATCCCGGTGATTCGCAAGAAAGCAGTGGACGCCCTTTCTGTTGAATATGCCTCACGTGAGGAGGCGTTTGCTGCATTCGATGAGATAGAAACATACTATCAGAACACCGAATATTATCCTGGCCGTGGCGAGCAGATCAGGTCTGCGATCCAGGCGCTTAAAGATATTTATGACCGCACTGTGTTCCATGATCAGGAAATTAATTGGATGACATATCCAAACAATCTTGGTCATATCAATTCTCCGGGCTGTTTCCGCTGCCATGATGGAAAACATCTCGACGACAAGCAGCAGGCGATTCGTCTTGAATGCAATGTCTGTCACTCAATTCCTGTTGTTGCCGGAACGGATGATTTTGTTGCCACCATTGAGATCAGTCGCGGACCCGAGCCCGAGTCACATCTAAACCCGAACTGGATCAGCCTGCACAATGAGGCCTTTGGTCCTTCCTGCGCTGCCTGTCACACAATGGATGATCCGGGCGGCATCAGTAATACATCCTTCTGCTCGAATTCAGCCTGCCATGGAAGTGTGTATACCTTTGCAGGATTTGACGCTCCCAAACTGCGCGAAATCTTGAAAGATCAATTACCGCCACCTGAACCAGTCGCTGAAGTACCGACATTAGACGGCGCACCGACCTTCGAAAATTATGTAGGTCCTCTTTTTGCGACGAAGTGCACGGGCTGTCATGGTGACCTGGCTACCGGTGGACTTAACATGCTGACATATGCCGATTTGATGAATGGCAGTTCGAATGGTCCTGTCGTCGTTCCAGGTAATTCCGAAAATAGTACCTTGTTTCAAATCCAGAGCGCAGGCGGGCACTTTGCCAATCTGACTCCTGAAGAGTTGGAGATCATCCAACAGTGGCTCGATGCAGGCGCCCTGGAAAAATAAAAGGAGTAACTATGATCCCTCTGCAACTTCTACGACGTTTCCCTTTCTTCTCTTTCATGAATGAGACGGAGCTAAAAGCGATCGCGATGATCGCCGAGGAATTGAACCTCGAACCTGGGGATGTCCTGGTGGAGGCCAATACCCGTGCCCACGCGCTCTACTTCCTGACGAAGGGAAATTTGCCATATTACATGGTCGTTACCAGCGAGCACATTCCCGACTACCGGCAGGAATATTTTGTCGGCTATATCAATCCGGAAGATATCTTCGGCATCTCAGCCCTGCTCGAACCCTACTCCTACACCGCCACCATGCGCGCCGACAAGCCCTGCACAGTCATCAAAATTGACGCGCCGGCCCTGCGAGCTCTGTGCGAAGTGGATCCGCAGTTATCTGTAGGGTTGATGAAGGCGGTCGCCAAAGCCGCCATGGAACGACTGCTAATGACGCGCGTCCTGCTCGTCGCGCAGATGGCGGAAGTGTCCAAAAAACCGGCAGGCTGAAGACATCGATGATTGGCATGGACAATCCCATCCTGGGATAAGGGCGCTGGCAGGAAGGTTGTTGAAGGAGTTGGCGATTATCAAAAATGGATCAACGCAGGTGCCCTGGAAAAATAAAGATTGTCCAGGAAAGTATATAAACGAGAAACGTGCTCTCTAAAGAGCACGTTTTTTGTTCAAAAAGTGTGAATTGGGCGGCTCAATTCTCCATAAGAATATCTTATTTAGTTGTGACAATTTACACTAACGTAAAACGCCCAAAATTAGCATAATAAAGCCTGACAGGGTAGTTTTACCTGTCGCGCCAGGAAGAGGAGCGCCAAATTTAGACTTTTGGTTCTGTGTGCCATTAAGTAAGGTGACACAAGCGGAGGTATTATGCCCCATATGACTGATGAGCGAGTCCGGGCGGGGATAACCCATGAAGAGGACCTTTCTCTACTGAATGAAGTCAGCATGAAAACGGCTGGCGTTTCACGTTTGGAGATGTGCATCCAGTGTGGAACGTGTGGTGGGTCCTGCCCCGCGGCGATCGATATGGATCACACGCCGCGCATGCTGTTTGCGATGCTGCGGGCAGGGATGCGCCAGGAAGTATTACGCAGCAACACCCCCTGGATCTGTGTCTCCTGCTACCACTGTGTAGTGCGCTGCCCACAGCAGGTTCATATTGCCGATGTAATGTATACCCTCAAGGGCATGGCAAGCAAAGCCAAACTTTACCGCAGTTCCATAGCTCCCGATTTCTCAAAGACATTTGTGGATATGGTGAAAAGGTTTGGACGTGGTTATGAACTGGGTCTCGTTGCCTTGCATTATCTCAAACACTTCCCGTTGCGTCTGCCGGGCATGCTGCCGATGGGCTTTGGCATGGTCACAAAAGGCCGCATGCCCTTCATACCGCACAAGATCAAACATATGGATCAATTGCGGAAGATCATGAAGCGTGCCAAAGAGCTGGAGTTGAACTCATGAGCAAATATCTCTACTATCCCGGCTGTTCGATGGACTCCAGTGCGAAGGCGTACCAGGAATCTTTGGATGCCGTCCTGGGGCCGCTCGATCTGCACCTCGAAGAGATCGACGATTGGAATTGCTGCGGCGCGACAGAATTCCTTGGCATTAACCTGATCCCGGCTTACTCCCTGATCGCCCGCAACCTGGCCCTCGCCGCCAATCAGATGAATGGCACGCGCACAGTCGTTGCACCCTGCTCAGCCTGCTATCTAAACCTTGCCAAAGCCGATCACTATATGCAGGAGCGGCCTGCACTGGGTGAAAAGGTCAATGAGGCGCTCGCAGCCGGTGGACTTCAATACAAGCCCGGTACGCTCGACGTGCGCCACCTCATTGACGTTCTGGTCTATGACATCGGTCTGGAAACCATCCGCAGCAAGGTGACCCAGCCTTTGACAGGGCTCAGGGTTGCGCCTTACATGGGCTGTATGCTGCCCAGGCCCGATTATCAAAATAGATGGTCGGATCACGAGCATCCCACGGAATTGGATGACCTGCTGCGCGCCCTCGGCGCAGAGGTGATCGATTATCCGCTCACGACAAGCTGCTGTGGCGGACATATGGCGCAGATCGGACCTGAGACTGCTTTCGAACTCCTGCGCCGCCTCGTAGCGGACGCGGATGAGCGCGGCGCGCACATGATGGTCACCG
>Ga0105104_10002887_pt1 | contig 12392 bp, 14 predicted proteins | sample PPLLaktember2015_3_FD_87034 | JGI IMG/M metagenome (GOLD analysis project Ga0105104, IMG submission 87034) | Freshwater sediment microbial communities from Prairie Pothole Lake near Jamestown, North Dakota, USA - PPLs Lake P7 Core (6) Depth... | ecosystem: Environmental > Aquatic > Freshwater >...
AACCGTCCGCTCGAAGCCGTTCACCTTGGGGCACAACGTGCCGCGGGTGTAGCCGTGCTCGGGGTCGCCCCGCACCGACCGCACCGAACGGCCGTCGGTCTCCACGACCAGGCCGCAGGCATCGGGGCAGTCGAACGGGCAGGTCGAGCGTCGGGTCTCCAGCATCGCCCCGGAGTGTGCCCGAAGGCCCGCGAGGGGCGCCACACAGCCCGGCCGCTCGCAGACGAGCACAGGCCACCGCGGGTCCCGAAACGCGAGGACCGAGCGCCCAGCGGGACGGGTCAGTACGCCTCGACCACGAACTCGCTCTGCTTCACGACGGTGGACCCGGCCGGGTCCTCGACCCGGAGCGTGACGTTGTACCGGCCCGGGGGAACTCCCGCAGCGGCCTGAACCTGCGAGCCGCACATGACGCCCACGCCGCACGGGTCACCCTCCACCGCCTCCAGGAAGTTCACCTGGCCCATCACCCGCTGCACGTAGACCCTCGCCTTGGTGCAGCACGGGTGGGTGAGATTGTGCGAGACCCAGACGCCCCCCGGCTGGATCCCCAGCTGCACCTCGGTGGCCGACGATTCCCGGCCGCCACCCGGAACGAGCGGCGGATGCGCGACCGTGTCCTGCTCCGACGGGCTCGGCGACTCGGAGCACCCGGTCACCTTGGCCACGGACTGGTCAGGACCGAGCGGAGGAGGCGGCGGCAGGCCCTGTGCTGGAGGCAGCTGCTGCCCAGCAGTCTCCGAAGCAGGGTCGTACTTCGCCGACTTCGCCGACTTGTGGCTCGAGCAGGCGAGGGCAAGCACCAGCACCGGGAGCAGAAGACGCATGGGACGGGAACTCTCCGACAGGAGCGGATGGCGGTCCATGTAGGTCCTCGCGAGCGTACCGATGAAGAAGTGTTGCGGTGGGAGTCAAACGCAGCGAAGGGCCGAAACCTTCACCCGTGAATGCGCGTCTAACCGGCACGTCCGTTGCGTAGGAACTTCGCCATGCACCGCTCTCATCTCTGCAGCCACTGCCTCCGCCGCCGGATTCTCCTCTGGGCGAGCGCCTTCTTCGTGACCGTTGGCGCCGTCGGGGCGGCCAGCTCGACCGGGTCCGCAGCCGCCGCCCGGGGTCAGAACACCCCGGTCCAGACCGCGTCGCGCTAGCTGACTGCAGCCGCCCGGACCTCGCCGACTGCAGCCACCCGACGACATCCTGACCCGGATCTCGCCTGCGGCGGCCCTGACCTAGGCCGGACCGAGCAGGGCGCGGATCTCGAGGTCCTCGCCCAGCCACCGGACCGCCTCGACCCGGACTGGACGGGCCCCGGCCATCCGTTCCACTCCCAGCGGACCGAGCCAGGAAAGCCCGTCACCGCCCACCAGCTTGGGCGCCAGGTGCAGTACCAGCGAATCCGCCAGCCCCGAGAGGAGGAACGCCGAGAAGACCCCGGGGCCCCCTTCCACCAGCACATGCAGCACGTCACGCCGGAGCAGCGCGCGCAGCGTCGACTCGAGGTCCACCTCGCCGGGGCGGCCCGGGACCGCGAGCAGCTCCGCACCCACCGCCGCGAGCGCCGCCGCCCGTTCCGTCCCCTGCCCCTCCACGTGGACCAGCAGCGTTCGCGCCGGCGATCCGAGGTGGAAGAGTTGCTTTCGCGGCGACAGCTGTAGCGCGGAATCGAGCACGACGCGGAGCGGGTCCCTGCCCCCGCCCTCGGGAAGGCGGGTGGTGAGAGAGGGGTCGTCCGCTCGCACTGTTCCTGCCCCGACGAGCACCGCGTCGACGACGTTCCGGAGCCGGTGGACCTCGGCACGCGCCGCCTCGGCGGTGACCCAGCGACTGTCTCCAGAGGCGGTGGCCAGCTTGCCGTCCAGCGACACCGCCGCCTTCAGCGTCACCCAGGGAAGCCCGGAGCGCATCGCCTTGAAGAAGGGCCGGTTCAGCGCATCGGTCTCGGCGGAGAGCACGCCCGTCCACACCGGCATTCCCAGCCCGCGCAGGCGGAGCACGCCGCGTCCGTCGACGAGCGGATTCGGATCGGCGGATCCGGCGAACACCCGCGCGATTCCGGCGGCGAGGATGGCTTCCGTGCACGGGGGGGTCCGCCCGTAGTGATCGCAGGGCTCGAGGGTGGTGAAGAGGTCCGCACCGCGCGCACGCGGACCGGCGTTGGCGATGGCCTGCACCTCGGCGTGCGGCCCCCCGGCGGGCGCGGTGTGACCGCGGCCGACGATCTCGCCGCCCTGCACCACAACCGCTCCCACCGCTGGATTGGGGTGCGTGCGCCCCACCGCGAGGTGCGCCTCGGCGAGCGCCTCGCGCATCCACGCCTCGGCGCCCGGCGGCAGCGCACCGGGGTCAGTCTTCGAGCTGCCCGCGGTGTCTCCGCGCGGCGTCGGCGCCGTGGTCATCGAGTAGGCCCTTCAGCTCGTCCATGAACTCCTCGATGTCCCGGAAGCTCCGGTACACCGATGCGAACCGGACGTACGCCACCTGGTCGAGCGCGCGCAACCGGCCCATCACCTCCTCGCCGATGAGGCTGGAGGAGACCTCCTTCTCGCCTCGCTCGACGACGCGCGCCTCGACCTCCGCCACGAGCGCCTCGAGCTGGTCCATGGAGACCGGCCGCTTCTCCACCGCCTTCTGCAGACCGGAGATGAGCTTCTCCCGGTCGTAGGGCTCGCGGCGACCATCCTTCTTCACCACCAGCGGCATCAGCTCCTCCACCCGCTCGTAGGTGGTGAATCGCTTCCGGCAGCCCAGGCACTCGCGGCGCCGCCGCGTGACCGTCCCCTCCGCCGACTCGCGCGAGTCGAGGACCCTGCTGTCGTCCCGCTTGCAGAAGGGACAGCGCATTCAGATCCGTAGACGCGAGGCGTAGAGCGGGAAGCTTCTCGCCAGCTCGTGCACCTTGCCCGCCACCTGCGCGAGCACGGCCTCGTCGGAGGGGTGGTCGAGCGCTTCGACGATCAACGCACCCACGGTGGCCATCTCTCCCTCCTTCATGCCGCGGGTGGTGAGCGCCGGGGTCCCGATCCGGATACCCGAGGTGACCATGGGCTTCTCCGGGTCGAAGGCGATCATGTTCTTGTTGACGGTGATCGCCGCCTTCCCCAGCACCGCCTCGGCCACCTTGCCCGTCAGCTTCTTGGGGCGGAGGTCGACCAGCATGAGATGAGTGTCGGTGCCGCCCGAGACCAGGCGCAGCCCGCCCTGCAGCAGCGCCTCGGCCAGGGCCTTGGCATTGGAGACGATCTGCCGCTGGTACACCGCGAACTCCGGCTGGAGCGCCTCCTGGAAGGCGACCGCCTTGCCGGCGATGACGTGCATCAGCGGCCCGCCCTGGATGCCGGGGAAGATGTTGCTGTTCACGCCCTTGATGAACGGCTCCTTCGCCAGGACCATGCCTCCGCGCGGGCCGCGGAGCGTCTTGTGGGTGGTGGTCGTGACCAGCTCGGCCAGCGGCACCGGCGAGGGGTGGAGCCCCGTCGCGACCAGCCCGGCGATGTGGGCCATGTCCACCACCAGGACGGCCCCGACCGAGTCGGCGATCTCCCGGAAGGTCGCGAACTCGAGCGTCCGCGGATAGGCCGACGCGCCGACGACGATGATCTTCGGCCGGTGCTCCTTCGCCAGGGACTGCACCTGGCCGAAGTCGATCCGCTCCGTCGCCCGGTCGAGCCCGTAGTGCACCACCTTGTAGAGCTTCCCGGAGAAGTTCAGCGACATCCCGTGGGTGAGGTGGCCACCGGAGTTGAGGTCCAGGCTGAGCATCGTGTCGCCCGGCTGCATGACCGACATGTACGCGGCCATGTTGGCCTGGCTGCCGGAGTGGGCCTGGACGTTCGCCGCCTCGGCACCAAAGAGCTTCTTCGCGCGGTCGATGGCCAGGGTCTCCGCCTGATCCACGAACTCGCAGCCGCCGTAGTAGCGCTTTCCGGGGTACCCTTCCGCGTACTTGTTGGTCAGGACGGACCCGACGGCCTCCAACACCGCCGGGCTGACGAAGTTCTCCGAGGCGATGAGCTCGAGCCCCTCCTCCTGGCGCTCGGTCTCCTTGCGGACCAGGGCGGCGATCTCGGGGTCCACCTGGACGAGGGTGCGGGTGTTCTCCATGGGCCGGCTCTTAGCAGAGGCCCCGGACGGCCGCTGCTCCGTCGGGGCCCGGGCGGTCGCGCCCTGGACGCACGGGCGACGCTTCGCGGGCGGGCACGGGGAGTGCGAGACTCGGGGTCTCCCGTGGACGACCAGGACGCCGAGCTCGCCCGCATCCGCCAGGCCATCGAGGCCCTGGACCGCTCGCTCCTCGCCCTCCTCCGGGAGCGCCAGCTGCTGGGAGAGCAGGCCGCCCGGGCGAAGATCGCCGCCGCGGTCCCGCTGCGCGATCCGGTGCGGGAGGCGGTGGTGCTCCGCCGCGCACGGGAGACCGCCACCGAGCTGGGGCTCGATGCGCATCAGTCGGAGCGCCTCTACCGGCTGATCATCGACATGTCCGTCTCGCAGCAGCAGAGCCACCTGCTCGAGCTGGAGACCGTGCCGCTCCGGGTCGCCTTCCTCGGCGTGGAGGGGAGCCCCGGGCAGATCGCGGCGCAGGCGCGCTACGGCGGGCGGCGCGGGGGCGCGCTGCTGGAGGGGCATCCCGCGCTCCCCGACGCGGTGGAGGCGGTGCGCTCGGGGCGGGCGGACGTGGCGTTGCTCCCGCTGGAGAGCACGCTCGAGGGATCGACGCGGACGATGGACCTCCTGTTCGAGGCGGGGTTGGTGATCAGCGGCGAGCTGATCCAGCGCGACGGGGAGCACTACACCCGCTACGTCGAGCTGGCGCGCGAGGCGCCGGCCGTCCCCGAGGACGTTCCCTGCAAGACCTCGGTCATCCTCACCCTGGCCGACCGCGCCGGAGCGCTGGACGAGGTGCTGCACGCCTTCTCCCGGCAGGCGGTGAACCTCACCCGCATCGAGTCCCGGCCCGTGCCGGGGAGCCCGCCCCGCTTCCGCTTCTTCATCGACATGGAGGGCCACGCCGCCGGCGAGCGGGTCTCGCGCGCGCTGGAGGAGGCGCGCAGGCACGCCGAGGTCCGGGTGGTGGGCTCGTATCCGGCGCACCGGGCGGAGGGATGAAGGTCGCCTACGCCGGGGAGCCCGGGGCGTTCGCCGAGGAGGCGGCACGCATGCTGCCCGATGCCGAGCCCCTGCCCTGTGCCTCGTTCGCCGCGGTGTTCCAGGCCGTCGAGCGCGGGGTGGCCGAGCGTGGCGTCGTGCCCCTGCACAACTCGCGCGCCGGAATGGTCGAGGAGGTGGTGCGGCTGATCGCGCGGTCATCGCTTCAGGTCGCGGACCGCCTCGCCCTCCGGGTCCGGCAGTCGTTGCTCGCGCTGCCGGGTGTGCGCCTCGAGGACATTCAGCGCGTGGCCTCACATCCCCAGGCGCTGGCCCAGTGCAGCGGCTTCCTCGAGCAGCACCGGTGGGACCTCGTCGAACGGGCCACGACGTCCGGCGCCGCGCGCCAGCTCTCGGAGGAGCGGGATTCAGCCTGCGCCGTCGTCGCCAGCGCGAGGGCCGGCGCCCTCTACGGACTGACCGTGCTCGCGGCGGACATCGAGGACGATCCGGAGAACACCACGCGCTTCGCCGTCTTGCGTCGGCTGCAATGAGCCATCACGAGCCGTCAGAGAGCAGCTCGAGCGCCCGGGAGCGAGGGCATCCGATGCGACCGGGTCGCTCGACAACGACCCTGGACAGGCCGACGTCCTCGACCGCGCCACTGCTTCGGCGCACGCTCTCCGACGAGTCGGAGATCGCTCGGATCCTCGATGGTCCGAAGCGGGGCGGAGCAACAGGTGAGGAGGGCAAGGACAAGAGGCGCCCGCAGGCGCAACCGCTCCTTCTACCGGTGTCTACCGAGCGGCTCTGGACCCGCAGCAAGGCGATACCACGTTGGCACACCCCGCATCGCGCACGATCCGGAGAGCACGGGAGTGGCTCGAGCTCGAGATCTGGGGCGCCGGACCCCCCGCGGGAACAAAGGGGCGGGTCCGTACGTCGATCCCACGGGCCTGACCGATGCTCCTCTCACCTACACCTCCCGATGTGCATGCCATCCGGATCGCCCTCCATCACGGGTCGCGACACGAGCTCTGGTCGCTGTTCGAGCTCGCCGATGACTCGGCGATGGCGATCCGCCGGTATCTCGACCTGGGGCTCGTGCACGTGGCGTCGCTCGGTGGCGTCGCCATCGGACACGCGCAGATCGTCCCGCACGACGTGCGGACATGGGAGCTGCGGAGCCTCGCCGTGCTCGGGCCGTACCGCGCGCGGGGCGTCGGAACGGGTCTCGTGCGCCGCTCCATCGCCTGGGTGCGCGAGCATGGCGCCGCGCAGCTTCTCGTGGCGACGGCGAGCGCCGACCTCGACACGCTCGGCTTCTACCAGCGCCTCGGCTTCCGGATGCTCCGCATCGAGCGCAATGCCTTCACCCCCGAGGGTGGCTATCCGGTGGGTCTCTCGGTCCGGGGCGTTCCGGTGCGGGATCGCGTCTGGCTGGAGATCCCGCTCTAGCCCCGGCGGAAGCTGAGCTGACCGATGTAGTCGCGCTTCCCGAGCTCCACGCCGTTGTGGCGGAGGATGGCGTAGGCCATGTTGAGGTGGAAGAAGAAGTTCGGCAGCGCTTGCTCGACGAAGTAGTCGGTGGCGCGCATCGACTTCCCCTCCCAGCGTGGCCGCTTCACCTCGCGGGCATCGGTGCCCTCGAAGCTCGCCGCGGTGAACGTCCCGAGGTAGTCGATGACCGAGGCGATCCGCGCGCGCACTTCGACGAAGGTCTGCTCGGTGTCCGGGTGTGAAGGCGGCTCCCTCCCGGTCGTGAACGCGGCGGCGAACTTGGCGTTGTCGCACGCGTTCTGGAACTGCCGCACCAGCGGGAGCATGTCCGGCGCCAGCCGGGCGTGGAGGAGCGTGTTCACGTCGTAACCCTTGCTGGCGGCGTGGGCCTCGGCCTTGTCGATCCAGCCGTTCATCTGGCCCAGCAGCTTGCTCATCTCGAGCATCATGGGATGGAGCGTCATGGCCGGAGCTGTAAACGCGCGCCGCGGCGGAAGCCACCTTCTCCGCAGCAGGAAGTCGATGGGGGCGCGGCCGCGTCTCACCATCCGACCGCTCACACCCGAGCTGTGGCCCGCGCTCGAGGACCTGTTCGGCAGACACGGTGCGTCGAACGGCTGCTGGTGCATGTACTGGCGCATCGGAAGCGCCTACGGGGAGCGACCGCGAGAGGAGAACCGCGCGGAGTCCGAGCCGTGGGCTGGTGCCAGGTGACGGCGCGCCGCGAGCTCCCGTATCTCGATGGCGCGACGAGGTTCGGACCGCTCGATCGCCGGCCCGTCTGGTCCGTGTCCTGCTTCTACGTCCGGCGCGGATACCGGGAGCGTGGCGTCAGCGCGGCGCTGCTCGCCGCGACCATCCGGTTCGCGCGTGAAGCCGGTGCGCCAGCGCTCGAGGCGTACCCCTCGAGAACCGACCCCGAGTGGTACACCGGCCTCGTCTCGACGTTCGCCCGCGCGGGGTTCCGGGAGGTCGGCGGCCGGAGCGCGGACCGCCCGGTCATGCTTCGGCTGCTCCGACCGGGCAGACCGGCGGCGACGGATCGCCGGCGAAGACCTGAACGGTGAAGCATGCGGACCTCAGCGCCCGCGTGGAACTCCTCGAGCGTGCACGAACGCACACGCCGCGCCGCCAAGGAACCCAGCCCGGCGGCGATCCTGAGGATTACTTGTTGTACCGCTTGAACAGCAGCACGGCGTTGGTGCCGCCGAACCCGAAGCTGTTGCTCATCACCGCGTCCACCCGGACCTCCCGCGGCGTGTTCGGCACGTAGTCCAGGTCGCAGTCCGGATCGGGCGTGACGTAGTTGATCGTCGGAGGAATCACGCCGCGGGTCAGCGCCAGGATGGCCACCACCGCCTCGGCCCCACCGGCAGCTCCGAGCATGTGCCCGGTCATCGACTTGGTCGAGCTGACCAGCATCTTCTTCGCGTGCGCGCCGAAGACCGTCTTGATCGCCCGGGTCTCGTTGGCGTCGTTGAACGGGGTCGAGGTGCCGTGCGCGTTCAGGTAGCCCACGTCCTCGGGCCGCATCCCCGCGTCCTGCAGCGCCAGGCGCATGCACCGCGCCGCGCCCTCGCCCTCCGGCGCCGGGGCGGTCACGTGGTGCGCGTCCGAGTTGGCACCGTAGCCGACGACCTCGGCCAGGATGTTCGCCCCACGGCGGCGGGCGTGCTCCATCTCCTCGAGCACCAGGATGCCCGCGCCCTCGCCTTCCACGAAGCCGTCGCGGTCCTTGTCGAACGGCCGGCTCGCGTGGGCCGCGTCGTCGTTCCGGGTGGACAGCGCCTTCATCGCCGCGAACCCACCGATGCCCAGCGGGGTGATCGCCGCCTCCGCCCCGCCGGCGATCATCGCGTCGGTCTCACCGATGCGGATCGACTTCACCGCCTCGCCGATGGCGTGGGCCGAGGTCGAGCAGGCCGACACCGGCGACCAGTTCGGGCCCTTGCACCCGTACTTGATGGTCACCAGGCCGGGGGCCATGTTGATGATCATCTGAAGGATGAAGAACGGGCTCAGCCGGTCGAAGCCCTTCTCCAGCGCCTTCTTGTGCTGCTCCTCCAGCGAGCCGAGGCCGCCGATGCCCGAGCCGATGATGACGCCCACCTTCTCCGGGACGTAGCCGTGGGGCTTGCCCTGTCCGACCGGCAGGCCGCTCTCCTTCATCGCCATGTCGGTGGCCGCCATGGCGTACTGCGCGAAGAGGTCCATCCGGCGGACCTCGCGCCGGTCGATCCACTCCTCGGGCACGAAGTCCTTCACCTCGGCAGCGATGCGCGCGTCGATCCCGCTGGCATCGAAGCGGGTGATGGGACCCACCCCGGACTTGCCGGCCAGCATGGCCTGCCAGTTCTTCTCCACACCGGTCCCCAGCGCGGTGATGAGTCCGGTTCCTGTGACGACGACGCGACGGTTCGACATGGGCGGATGACCTATTCCCGGCCCTCGGGGAGCGCTACTTCTTGTGGGTGTTGATGTAGTTGATGGCGTCCCCGACGGTCTTGATGTTCTCGGCCTCCTCGTCCGGGATCTCCACCTCGAACTCCTCTTCCATCGCCATCACCAGCTCGACGATGTCCAGGCTGTCCGCACCGAGGTCCTCGATGAAGGAGGACTCGGGCTTGATCTCGTCCTCACCCACGCCCAGCTGGTCGGCGATGATCGACTTGACCTTGGCCTCGATTGCACTCGTCGCCATCTGATTCCTCCGGTTCCCTTCTTTTCCTCGAAGTGCTGCCGAATGCTCGTTGTCGGGGTGCGTTGCCCGGGGGACCTCCTAACGGCCTAGGAGAGGTCCCGCGGGACCCCCGGGGCGCGCGCGGTATAGCCCACGACCCTCTACATGTACATGCCGCCGTTGACCTTCAGCACCTCGCCAGTCACGTAGGACGCCGCGTCACTGGCGAGGAAAAGCACCGCCCTTGCGACCTCGTCCGCCGTCCCCAGCCGCCCCAGCGGGATGGCCTCGGTCATCTTGGCCTTGAGCTCGGCGTTCAGTCCCGCGGTCATGTCGGTGTCGATGAACCCCGGCGAGACCGCATTCACCCGGATGTTGCGACTCGCCAGCTCGCGGGCGAGCGACTTCGTGAGCCCGATGAGCCCGGCCTTGCTCGCCGCGTAGGCAGCCTGGCCCACGTTCCCCATCTCGCCGACGACCGACGTGAGGTTCACGATCGCGCCGGACCGCTGCTTCATCATGGGACGCGCCGCGGCGCGACACAGGGCGAAGGCCCCCTTGAGGTTGGTGTCGAGCGTCCGGTCCCAGTCGTCGTCCTTGAGCCGGACCACCAGGCCGTCGATGGCCACCCCCGCATTGTTCACCAGCACGTCCAGCCGGCCGGCGCCCTTCACCACCTCGTCCACCGCCGCCGCGCAGGCCGCGGTGTTCGACACGTCGAACTTCATGCTCCGGGCGTTGGGGCCACTCGCGGCGACGGCCTCGGCAGCGGCCGCCTCGTTCCCGGCGTAGGTGAGCACCACCGTCGCCCCGGCCTTCCCGAACGCCACGGCGCATGCCCGCCCGATGCCTCGCGAGCCGCCGGTGATCAGGACCACCTTTCCGGTGAACTCCATCCGTGTCCGCTCCCCTCGGGTGGCCTAGCGGCCGCCGGCGGCGGCGAGCGACTTCTCCAGGCTCGCCGGGTCCTCCACGTTCAGCACCTCGATGTCCTTCGAGATGCGCTTCACCAGGCCTCCGAGCACCTTGCCCGCCCCGAGCTCCACCACCCGGGTCACGCCGGCGGCGGCGAGCGCACGGACGGACTCGACCCACCGGACCGGAGCGCTCACCTGAGCGAGGAGGAGCGGCACCACCCGCGACGCATCGGCGTTGGGCGAGGCCTCGACGTTGGTGACCACCGGTATCCGCGGTGCCGAGACCGTGCAGCGGGCAAGCACGTCGGCCAGCCGGGGCTTCACTGGCTCCATCAGCGCGCAGTGGAAGGGAGCGGAGACCGAGAGCGGCACCACGCGCTTGGCGCCGGCCTCCTTGAGCTTCGCCGAGGCGCGCTCCACCGCGCTGGCATGACCGGCGATGACGGTCTGCTCGGGCGAGTTGTAGTTCGCGGGCGAAACGACCTCCGAGCCCGCGGCCTCGGCACACACCCGGGCCACCACCTCGGCATCGAGCCCGAGCACCGCGGCCATCGCCCCGGTGCCCGCCGGCACGGCCTCCTGCATCAGCGTCCCGCGCGCCCGGACCGCCCGGACCGCGTCGCCGAGCGAGAGCGAGCCCGCGGCCACCAGCGCCGAGTACTCGCCGAGCGAGTGCCCGGCGACGAACGCCGCCGGTCCGGACCGCGCCGCCCACACCGCGTGCGCGGCGATGGAGGTGACGAGGATCGCCGGCTGGGTGTTGCGGGTGAGCACCAGCTCGGACTCGGGCCCGTCGCAGCACAGCCGGGACAGCGAGTCGCCCAGCGCGTCGTCCGCGGCCTGGAACACTGCCCGGGCCTCGGGGAAGGCGGCGGCCAGGGACTTGCCCATGCCCACCGCCTGGCTGCCCTGCCCCGGGAAGAGGAAGGCGGTGCTCACCATCGCACCACGCCCGCGCCCCAGGCCATCCCCGCGCCGATGGCCATCATCGCGATGATGTCCCCGGGGTGGAGGCGGCCGGCGCGGTTCGCCTCGTCGAGCGTCGTCGGGAGGGACGCCGAGGAGGTGTTGCCGTAGCGGTGGATGTTCACCCAGCACTTCTCGAGGGGGAGCCGGAGCCGGTGACACACCGACTCGATGATCCGGAGGTTGGCCTGGTGTCCGATCAGGTGCGTCACGTCGTCGGGGGCCAGGCCCTGGGCGCCGAGCGCCTCGAGCACCGCCTCGGGCAGCGCACGGACCGCGTACTTGTAGACCTCGCGGCCGTTCATCTGGACCTTGTTCAGCTTCTTCTCCAGCACCTCGGCCGACTGCGGATGCAGGCTGCCCCCGCCGGGGATGGTGAGGATTCCGGCGGCGCCACCGTCCGTGTGCAGGTGGATGCCGAGGATGCCCCGGTCCGGGTCCGGCGACGGCCCGAGCACCATCGCGCCCGCGGCGTCGCCGAACAGCACGCAGGTGTTCCGGTCGGTCCAGTCCACGAGCCGGCTCAGCAGCTCCACCCCGACGACCAGCGCCCGCTTCACGCCGCCGTTGCGGATGTACTGGTCGGCAATGGACATCCCGTAGAGCGACCCGGCACAGGCCGCGGAGAGGTCGAAGGCGAACGCCTTCTTCGCGCCGAGCTTGGCCTGCACCATCACCGCGCAGGACGGCATCGGCATGTCCGGGGAGATGGTGCCGATGATGATCAGGTCCAGCTCGTCGGCCCGGGTGTGCGCCATCTCCAGCGCTCGCACCGCCGCCTTCACCGCCATGTCCGAGGTCAGCTCGCCCGGGGCAGCGATGCGGCGTTCCTTGATGCCGGTCCGCTCGGTGATCCAGGCGTCCGAGGTCTCGACCATCTTCTCGAGGTCGGCGTTGGTCAGGACCTTTTCGGGTACGTAGGCACCTGTTCCCAGGATGACGGTGCGTCTCATGCGGCGGTCACCATGACGCATGCGGGCAGGAATGTCCTGCGCGGCACCCCGTTCCGGTTGTGCTGCCAGCGGAAATGACTCTGCGCGTCGTCCACGGGGGCCGGCTACTTGGTCGCCACGACCTCGCGCCCCGCGTACTGGCCGCAGCTGCTGCACACCCGGTGGGGAAGCACCGGCTCCTTGCAGTTCGGGCAGGAGATGACCTGCACCGCCGCGCGGAGGTTGTTGTTGGCGGCGCGCCGACGGTCGCGGCGCATTCTGGACGTCCTCTTCTTGGGAACTCCCACGGCG
>Ga0105104_10002888_pt1 | contig 12392 bp, 9 predicted proteins | sample PPLLaktember2015_3_FD_87034 | JGI IMG/M metagenome (GOLD analysis project Ga0105104, IMG submission 87034) | Freshwater sediment microbial communities from Prairie Pothole Lake near Jamestown, North Dakota, USA - PPLs Lake P7 Core (6) Depth... | ecosystem: Environmental > Aquatic > Freshwater >...
GCTAATTCCGGCAGATCAATAATAGAAAAATAATCAGCAGCTTCAGTTTCAAGATTATCAATAAACTCACCGGAAATATATTTGCATTCGGCAAATACTTTATATATTGTTAATGGAATCCTTGGTTTATTATGTTTATTCCTCTCCATAATTGCAATGATCCTCACTGGTTCAACATCTATACCGGCTTCTTCTTTTGACTCTTTAATCAAATTTTCTTTTATTGTTAATCCTGTATCAGCCCAGCCTCCGGGCAGACACCACTTTTTTATAGCTTTTTCCTTGACCAGTAAAATCTTATCACCTTTAAAAACAACTGCCCTGACATCAACTTTTGGCGTCTGATACCCCGTTTCACCTGCAAATATATCTTTAATTTTATGAATTTCTAAATCAGAATAATTCTTTAAAATTTCAACTGACAGCTCTCTTATTTCGTTAAATCTTTCAATGTCATATTGATCGGTTGAATAAGTGATCCCTGCCTGGGCAATTGATTGGAGTTTTTCTGCCCATTTCATCCATTGAAAATTATCCAATATTATTTTCCCACATCTTTACGTAATTTTTTAAGCTGTTGCGCAATAGTTGAATCCTCTGACTGATTTTCAACATTTTCATCTGTATAAGCAACTTCTCTTATTGCTTCAAATATTTCTTTGCTGCCGAATGCTGTCTCTGCCAGCTTGTTGGCAACATCATTTGTTGCGGTTACCTGCTGAGATACCGCTTCTTTAATAGAATCTGATAAATCCGAAACTTTATTTATAATATTAACAGCATTATTAATTACCTCATAAGACTCAAGACTTCCCGCTTGAATGCTGCTTACGATTTCTTTTATTTCATTAGCTGATTTAACAGTTAAAACAGACAATTTTTTTACTTCAGCAGCTACGATCTTAAATCCTTTACCTGACTCTCTTGCTCTTGCAGCTTCTATATTTGCATTTAATGCCAAAATACTTGTTTTTTCAGCAATATCAGTTATTATATTTGTTATATCAGATATTTTAATTGATTTTTCTTTTAATCCCTTAATAACATCATTAGCTTTACCTGCCATATCAACTGCGTTTCTTACTATTGTCATTACTTCTTCCGTTCTATTGGAAATCTGTCTTATATTTGCCGCTATTTGTTCAACCGCTGCTGATACATCATCAACTCTCTGACTTATCTGCTGACTGTTTGATGATACAACTTTAGCTTTTTTTTGCAAATTATCCAGAGTTTCTTCTAAAAACTCTTCAGTTCTTTCTCTTTCTTCCATTAATAAGGATCCCATTAATGCACTGCTGAGCTGTTCAACAATGGCGCCATACATACTTTTTTCTACCGGCCCTGCTTCTAAAATAACATATCCCATATGGTTTTTATCAAAATGCAGAGGCGCCAGAGCCAGTCTGAAACTTCTGTTTTTAGGATAATATACCTCAGGTATAATTTCCTTTGATGAAAAGTCAATAGAATCTTCTTTAAAATCAAAATAGTCATTTTCACTGAATGCTAAAACCAATCTGACTTTATCCGGTACAGGATCCGGAAATTTATATTTAAAAATCTTGTCATAAAGAACTAAATGAAATCCGGGGAAACCAAGACTTTTCAATCCTTCAGATAAAACCGTGGACAGTTTCTTTAAATTAAAAGTTGTAATAAGCTTTGAACCAATCTGCCTGATAATCTGGACTTTTTTATTAGCTTTTAAATTATTATATATATGAAATCTGTTAACAACTTCACTGATAACAACTCTTGCCTGTTCAAACATATCCTGAGCTTTTAAATATTTCTGAACAACTTTATTTGTGTGGAGAAAATTCTCTCTTATCATCGATATTGCTCCATGCCAAGCTTCAACATTGCAATCATGTTCAGAAATAAATACAAGTATATCTTCAAGTATATTTAAAAACTTTTCACTGTTTTCGCTTTCCAATGATTCAATAAATGATTCAACAAATTTATTCGCTAAGACTTTAACCATATCTTCTATGACACAATCTTTTTCAGTCTTACTTCCTAAAAATTTTATTACTCTCCCGGTAATCTGGTCAACAGTATATGATTTTATGTCATCAAATGTAACTTCTTTTTTATCCTTTACCCTTAATTTATCAATGTTTGTCTTGATCTTTTCCAACATATTTCTTTCAAAAGTCAATGCAATTTTATCACTTTCAATATGCTTTACTGCTGCAGACTTACATCCGCATGATCTTTGTAAAACCAATTTTGATTTTAAGAGTATTTTCTTCTCTATTTCCTTACCGTCTATAATGTCCGAAATTGCCTTTACTGCCAATGCTCCCTGTTCAAAATAGGGCATTGATACAGACGTTATAGGCGGTGTAAAACTTTCTGCTTCTGTAGTATTATTAAAACCAACTACAGCAACATCAAATGGCACTTTATATCCATGCCTTTTTAACTCTTCAATTGCACCTACAGCAATATAATCATTCGCGCAGGCTATTGCCTGAATATCTTTGCCTACCTTTAATTTTCTTTCATCTAAAAACTTCTTAATCCAATCGGCCCCTGTTGAATACTCCCATGTGCCTGGATCAGATGTTCTTCTTTCATCAAGCTGCAGATTGAATTCTTTGTGTACATCAATAAAAGCATTATATCTTTCCTGAGCATAAATATGATCTTCAGGACCTCTGATAAATGCAAGTTTTTTAAGACCATGTTCATTTATTAAATGAGTTAATACTTCTTTCATTCCTGAATAACAATCAATTGATACTACTGCATGTCCCTGTATCTCTAATGATAAACTTAAAAGAGGGATATCATTAAACTTATTATAATAACTTAGATGAGAAGTTTCAGATGTTGCCCATGTAATAATGCCGTCAAACAGCTTTTTATTACAGAGTTCGTATGCAATATTACTTTCATGTTTTCCAAGCATATCCCCTATAAAAGCAATAACATTTATATCCAGCTCTTTTGAAGTGCTAACAATACCTGCCCAAATCTGATTGCTTACATTGTCGTCAACCTGCCTAACGAGATATGCAATAGTTTTTCTTTTTAAACTCAAACTATGTCCTTTTTTAATAACTTAGTTAATAAATTATATTTTTTCTAAATTTATAAGTCAATTTTTTTTTATATTAATTAAAAAATATAAAAAAACATCAAAAAAAACTAATCCAGCTCATTAATTATTTCTGCCATTATAATATCATTATTTGACAAAGCATTAATCTTATGTGTTGTTAATTCAATGTCAATTTTATTATATTTAACGCATATATCAGCATGATGATTCTGCTCATTAGTTATCTGAATTAATAATCGGACAAAATGCTTTGTATCATTATAGTTATTAAAATTATATGTTCGTTTTAAACTGCGGTTTTCCATTGAAATCCAGCTTCTATTTCTATTTATAAATTCAATAATCTCATCATTTGTTAATTTTCTCGGATTTTCTTTAATTTTCTCAATCTTTAAATCATTAATTTTTGTTTTATCACTTATAATTTTTTTTAAATTAATAACAGCATCATCATAATCAAGATGACTTGAAATTTCATTTGCAATCTGTATATATTTTATTACATTATCCTGATTTATTATCAATGCTGCTCTGGCCAATAAATTCAACTCTTTAATCAATAATCCATAATTAATACCAAAGGAACTGTATTTATAGTCGGATAAAACAATAGCTTTTTTTATATTATTGGTTTCACAAAATTTCTTTTGCGTAAACGGCAGGTCATTACTTATACCGATTATTATTATTTTATCAGCCGAATTTTCCGCTTCTTTATTAAATCTTTTTAACTGCAGATCACAAATCGGCGTATCCAGGGAAGAGAAAGAAGTGATTATTTTGATTTTATCCTTTAAATCAGAAAATCTAAAATCATCAGCATTCCCGTCAACCGCAGTAAAATCAGGAGCATATTTATTTATGTAAATATTTCTGCCGGATAATGATACAGGTTTCCCTGTTTTATAAATAGTTCTATTCATTTTTAAGCCCCCTTTTCAAATTTACATATTTTAACTTATTATTATCTTTTTTTATTTTTTTATTAAAAAATTTTACCAATTATTAATAAAAAATTAAAAATAGATAAATTATGTAAAATATTTGTTTAATTAAAATATTTAATTTATAATATTTTTTAATTTAATTAACTAATACTAACGCGCCCTTTATATTACTTGATTTCAAATCAAATATTGCCTTATTGGCTTCTTCAAGCTTGTAAGTTTTAACTTCAGGCTTAATTGATAAAGCTTGCGAAAGCTTTAAAAAATCTTTAAGATCATTGCTTGTAACATTTGCAACAGATTTAATTTCTTTTTCAAGCCATAAATCCCTTTCATAATTTAATTTAAATAATGACTCTTTATCTGTTTCCTCTTTTCTGATTGCATTGATAACAAGCCTTCCTCCGGATTTTAAATTCTTCAATGATTCAACAACAGGCTTCCAAACAGGCGTAGTATCAATGATACTGTCGAGTTTTTTGGGCGCATACTCTTCTGTTTCACCTGCCCAATCTGCCCCAAGCGAAAGCGCAAAATCCCTCTGCTCCCTGCTTCTGGCGAATACATAAGTCTTAACATCAGGATATTTTAATTTTACAAGTTTTAAAAGAATATGAGCTGATGCACCGAATCCGGTAAAACCAAGACTTTGACCATTTTTAATGCCTGATAATATTAATGATCTGTACCCTACTCCCCCTGCGCATAATAACGGAGCGGCAGATATATCGTCAATATTATCCGGTATCCTGTACGCATACTCAGCTTTAACGGAAATAAATTCAGCATAACCCCCATCAGCATCTTTACCTGTAGCTTTAAAATCAATACAAAGATTTTCATTATTATTCCGGCAATATTCACAGGATCCGCAAGAAGAATATATCCAGCCTATACCCACCCTGTCGCCTGTTTTATATAATGGAGATCTTGTTTCCGCAACTCTGCCAGCTATTTGATGACCCAATACAACCGGAAGTTTATTTAATATTATTCTCCCTTCGATTTCATCAAGATCAGTATGACACACTGCGCATGCATTTATTTTTACGAGGATTTCACTGTTTTTTATTACCGGCATCGGTATATCCGCTAATTGTAATGGAAAATGATTATTGAATATTTTATTTTGTTCCAGTAAAATCATTGCTTTCATAATAAATTTTTTAAATAATAATTATTTATCTGAAATTTTTATTTCTATCCTCGGAATATATTTGATTTTATTTTTTGCTTTATTTTTCAGATTAATCCAATTCCCATTTTTTAAAAAATAATTATCGGGTATTATTCCTTCCCAATTAAACCATTCGACAGGAACAATTTCAATTATGCCGATGTCTGATATTATATTAGACCTGTCTGTCGTAATATATCTAAAATCATTTAAATCCATAGATTCAATTAAAAAACCATAAAATTTCCTCTTATCATTAATCACATTTTTAACAATATCCGTAATATTTACAGAAACTATTTTGTAAGATCCGGCAAATGGTATAATATTATTCTTAAAATCATTTTTTTTTATGTCAAAGACAATTATTTTACATAAATTGTCTTTATTTTCTGCAAGCCCCTTTAATACAAAATCATTATCATGTATTTGGTATATATCATTAAAAGTTATTTTATCATCATCCCAATCCTGTAAAACAGGTCTGATAAAAATTGTAATATTTTTCCTGTCATTAGATGCATAATTAATAAAAAACTTTAAACTGGCATGAAAGACTTCATTTTTAACGGAATTTAAATCAAAGCCTCCGATTAAAAAAGAAGCTTTTTCATCATCACTATTAATTAAATAAAGAGCCGGATAAGTTATATAATTATCTGATATACTTTTTTTGGTTCCATATCCGAATCCTTTAACAGCTTCATCCTTACCGCTAAAATTTATATCAGGATAAACGCTTGTTACAAAGGCATCTTTGACAGCCGGTATAATAATGACCTTTTTACAGCTGAATAACAAAATCATTAATAATACAGAAATGTATTTTTTCATAAAATTAATTTTTTGAAACATTTATAAAAACACTTTACTATAAGTATATTTTTTTGTAAATTTAATTAATATTTTTTATTTTTGGACGAAAATCTATTTAGGTTCTTTTTTTGGAGGGATGATATGCCTTATAATGATGTTCGCAATGAATACAAAAAAAATCAGGTTAATACAGCAAATCAGGGTAAATTAATTGTCATGCTTTATGAAGGAGCAATTAAATTTATCAACAATGCTATTGACGCAATGCCTAAAAAAGAGATTGAAAAAATCCATACTAATATTGTAAAAACTCAGGATATTTTAACTGAGTTAACTACAAGTCTGAATATGGATGCAGGAGAGATTGCCCAAAAGTTATTCAGTATTTATATGTATTTAAGTCAAAGATTAACTGATGCAAATATTAAAAAGTCAAAAGAGCCTTTAATAGAAGTAAAAAAACATTTAACAGTTTTAAAAGATGCCTGGATAGAAGCAGGCAAAAAAGTTCAGGTGAATAAGAGTGAAATAGAAAAAGGAGGTGTGAATATTGCGACATAATATTTTAGCCGCCAGAATCAGAAATAATCTCTTAGAGCAAAAAAAACGTCTGGAAGATTATCTTTTTGTTCTTGATAAAGAACATGAAGATATTTCAATTGAGGATCCCGATAAATTGATTGAACATATTAATTTAGAAAAAAACATCATAAATGAACTTATCTCTTTCAGAAAAATACTCGATCCGCTGGAAATAATATATTACGGATCTCCGTACAAAAAAGATTCTGAAATATTAAACATGAAAAATAAAGTTGATTCATTAGTTGATAAAGTTAAAGTTAAATCAAAAGAGAACAAAGAAAAACTCACAACTGTTTTAGAGAAAATAAAAATTGATATTAAGGAATTAAAGAAAAAAGGTTTGGTAAATACAGTATACAATAATGTTGATTCGAAAATTCTGGATCTTATTGGATGAAAAAAGTTCTACTTATTGACGGTTTTGGTCTAATTTTTAAATCTTTTTATGCTTTCATTTCAAGGCCGTTAACAAATAAGAACGGAGAAAATACTTCCAGTATTTTCGGCTTTTTCAAAAGTTTAATTTCCATATTAAAAAAAGAAAATCCCGATTATTATCTTATTGCACTTGAAGGTGAAGGAGAATGCTTCAGGAACGAAATATATCCTGAATATAAAGCAAACCGTCCCCCTGCACCCGAAGATCTGGTTCATCAGATACCGAAAATCATTAAGCTTTTGGAAAAACTCAATATTCCGTTTCTCTTTAAAAACGGTTATGAGGCTGATGACGTCATCGGTACAATAGCCGAAAAATTCATTGATGAAAAAGACAAGGAAGCAATAATTTTATCGCCTGATAAAGACCTTCGTCAGCTGGTGACAGATAAAATCATTGTCTATAATCCTCAGAAAAGCGGAGATGATTACGAAGTCCTCAATGCAGAAAATGTATTTAAAAAAATGGGTGTAAAACCGTCACAAATTGTTGACTACCTTGCACTTGTCGGGGACAGTTCTGACAATATACCGGGTGTTAAAGGTATCGGACCGAAAACCGCAGCTCAGCTTTTAGGCAACTTTAATGATCTGGAAAATATTTATTCCAATATAGAAGAAATTTCATCAAAAAGCGTTAAAGAAAAGCTCATATCTGATAAAAATAATGCCTTTTTAAGTAAAAAACTTGCAACGGTAAAAAGAGATATAGAACTTGAACTGGAATGGGATAAGTGGGCTGCAAGACCTCTCTCAATAGAAAATGCTGAACAGCTTTTACAGATGGACAGCTTAAAAACCATTATTGATGCTATAAAAGATTATAATTTTTCCGTTTTTAAAAAAGGCGAAAGCGGGAGCTTATTCGACAAAATTAGCGAAACCGCAGCAAAATCAACAGCTGAAAGTGATTCAAATTTTAAAGTGCTGGATAAAGATTATCAGATAGTAATATCCGATGATGTCCTAAAAAACAAGATCAATAAAATAAAAGATAAAAAAGCGTTTTGTTTTGACATTGAAACTACCGGTTTCGATTTTTTGAATGATAAAATTATATCAATGAGCTTTGCTATCGAAAAGGATGTCTTTATCATACCGCTTGATATTTCAAACGATCAACAGGCAGAATTAAAAATAAACATTGATCAAAATAACATTAACAATAAGTTAAAATTACTTAAGCCTGTATTTGAAGATAACAGTATTTTAAAAATCGGTCATAATATAAAGTTTGATATAAAATTTTTAAAGACAAAAGGGATAAATGTTTCAGAAAACCAGTTTGATACAATGATCGCGGAATATTGTCTTGATGCAGCTTTTAATATTTTCAATATGGATGATCTTGCATTAAAATATCTTGATTACAAAACCATTCATTATGATGATGTTATTCCTGACACAAAAAAACAGACTCTTCAGGATGTAAAAATAAATGATCTTGTAAGATATTCAGGTGAAGATGCAGACATCACATATCAGCTCTATGAAGTATTAAAAGAAAAAATAGAAAAAAACGATCAAACTAAAAATTTATTTTACAATATTGAAATGCCTCTGGTGAGTATACTGCTGGAAATGGAATATTACGGAGTCAATATTGATCCAGAATATTTGAAGAAACTATCAGGTCAATTTGATAAAGACCTGATTGAAATAAACTATAAACTGGTTGACCTTGCCGGCGGGAGCTTTAATCCGAATTCACCAAAACAGGTATCCGAAATATTATATACCAAATTAAATCTTCCGGTTTTTAAAAAGACAAAGACCGGGCCGTCAACTGACGTTGATGTACTTGAAAAGCTCTCATATATTCATCCAATAGCATCCGCTTTATTGGACCACAGGACAATAAGTAAATTAAAGTCAACATACTCTGATTCATTACCCTTATTGATAAATCCTAAAACCAATAAAATTCATACAACATATATGCAGACAGGGACTCAGACCGGCAGATTATCAAGCAAAAACCCGAATCTTCAGAATATCCCGATTAAAACAGAAATAGGAAGAAAAATAAGGACAGCATTTATACCTTCAAAGAACAATATTTTAGTAAGCGCAGATTACTCTCAGATAGAATTATTTCTATTGGCTGAGTTTTCCAAAGACAATAACTTATGTGAAGCTTTTAAAACCGGCGAGGATATTCATAAAAAAACAGCAAGCCTGATTTTTGACAAACCGTTCGATCAGATATCAAAAGAGGAAAGAACAATAGGCAAAACAATAAATTTCAGTATTTTATACGGACAGGGTCCTCATAGATTAAGCGAAAACCTCAATGTTGCAAGGGCTGAAGCTGCTAATTTTATCAGCCTTTATTTTACAAAATATTCAGGTGTTTCTAGATATATGCATGATATAAAGGAAAACTGCAAAAGAACAGGGTATGCCCAGACCCATTGGGGGAGAAAAAGAACAATACCAGAAATTCTCGATAAAAATAAAAACATCATGGCAAACGGCGAAAGAATGGCAGTAAATACAACCATTCAGGGAACAGCTGCTGATTTAATTAAAATCAGCATGGTAAAAATTGCCAAAGAATTCAAAAAAGCAAATATTAAATCAAAACTTATAATGCAGGTGCATGATGAACTTATTTTTGATGTAATTAAGGATGAAAAAGACAAGGTCTTTAAAATAATCAAAGAATCCATGGAAAACAGCTTTGATTTTAGACTGAAATTACAGACTTCAATGCAGGCAGGTAACAACTGGGGTGAAATCCACTAAACTTATCATAGGGCTTACCGGATATTTCTGCAGCGGCAAATCAACCGCAGAATCAATTTTTCAAAAAGATTATGATTTTTCAATTATTGACGTTGACAAAATCGGACACCGGGCTTTGGAAGAAAAAAAATCCGAAATAGTAAAAAAATTCGGTCAGGAGATTGTAACAAATAATTCAATCAACAGAAAAATCCTGGGCAAAATTGTTTTTAGTAATTATAAAAAGTTAAAAGTTTTAAATTCCATTGTGCACCCGGCAATGGTTAAAAAAGTAAAAGAGTCTGTGGAGAAGTCAAAAAATAACAGGATATTAATCAGCGCCGCACTATTATTTCAAATGGGTCTTGATATATTATGCAATCATATAATTTTCATCAAAGCTCCTTTTTTATCTATTCTGAAAAGAGCATTTGAAAGAGGAAATACAAATATATTTCAGATTATCAGTATCTTAATTTATCAAAAACAAAATGCTTTTAGTAAAAAAAATTTAGGTAATGCCGATATTTATTATATAAGGAACAATAAAAAAATTAAAAATTTAAATAAAGAGATAAATAATTTATTTAAAAGAGGTGATATAAAAATATGATAAACGAAAATGATAAGAAAAAATATTATGCAATAAATTTAACTGAAGGCAGGATATGGATCATTTTTATTTTGCTTTTGGTTTTAATAACAGTAATATTTTTTGTAGCGGTTATAATTATAAAAAACAACATAAACAATAATGATACTCTAACATACAGCGGTTCAAGTTCAAGTACTGCATATTTTGAGTATCACGGCGAACTTGGCATCGAAGATCAGATAATTAATTCTGAAAATAAATCAAGTGATTCAACTTCAGCTTTAACAAATCCCGAAGAAACCAAAGTTCAGCTGATTGAAAAAACCGAAGAAGAAAAATCAGTTGAAGAGACTAAAAAGCCCGATGAAAAAATAAGCATTTTGGATGATTCCGAAGTACTTTATTCTTCTAAATATAAAGATACTAACAGTGCTGAGACAAACATCAAAAAAGATGCTGTGAATACTCAGAAAACAACTAAAGTACAAACAGAGGTAAAACAGTCTCAAACGATTAATAAGCCTTCTTTAAGATATGCTGTTCAAGTCGGTTCATATGAAGATAAAAAACTTGCAGAAGAAATAACAATTTATTACAAAATGCAGGGATACCCGACTTACATGGAGCAAAAAAATAAAAACGACAAAACCTTTTACAGACTGAGAGTCGGCCCTTTTAAAGAAAAGAACAATGCGGAAAAATATCTTGTTGCCCTGAAAACAACAAAATACGGCAAAAACAGCATGCTCTGGGAATTTAAAATGTAAAAAAATAAAATTCAAATTTAAGAAACCTTAAAAAATCCTGATAAAAAAAGCACCTCCGGTAGTAAAAACTGATATTTTGAAAACTATATTTTCAGTAAAGTTGATAGTTGAATTGAATTCAAAACTATAAAAATACTATCTGCTTTTTAAAAATTTGATAAATGAGCATTCTGAACCTTACAATTATAATTAACATCGTTATAATAAATGCAGAAAAAGTAGAAATAAAATAACCATAGCCTAAAGATAAAAAAGGGAATAATTCTAATAATTGAAATAATGTCAATATAAAATTTAATGATGCAAATAATACACTAACTATCGTTGCTTCGATGATGAGATCAAAGTACATTAAATATACAAGGGCAAATAAAAACATGACCTGAAAAGAACTCGCCGAAATTAATGGCAAAGATATCCATGCGCAAAATTTAAAAAAATCAATATTATTTGCTATAAAATAAAAAATTAAAGCTGATAAAATCTGAACTGAAAATAAGATTAAAATTCCACGGTAAACTTCTTTCTTCATATTTTTAAAATTATTTTCAATTTCGCTGTATTTAACATAAGATAAAGTTCTATAGAATCTATGATATCTTAAATAAAAGGAAGTTTCTGATTTCATTAAAAAGACAGCCAATGCCGGAATAATAGATAAATATGAAAAAAAGATCATAAAGGCATAAGGTTCATAAATTAAAAAATTATATATAATTTTTTTCCCTTTAAATAGCCAGACCAATATCTTATCAGCCCAAAGCCCGAAATTATATGCGCCACCTATAATCAGGTATAAGGGGTATTTTTTAAAATAATATAAAAATTCAAAATTTATTTTTAATTTAAAAGGGAAATTTTTTCCGGCAAAAAAGAAAAGAGACAGCAAAATAATTAACTGCCCCAGAGTAAAACCATATAAAATAAAAACTGTATTTTTAATTATAAATGCCCCAATAAGTGTTAGTATTACTGACATAATATTCCCGATTAAAAAAGAATATATAATTGCAAGATAATGTTTTGAAGCAGAAAGAAAATCCATCATCAGCCAGATATAAGTAATAATTAAATAAAAAATAAATGTGCCAATGATATATTCCTGCGGCGCGCCCTTCAATAATTTATACCATAAAAAAATAAACGGACATGAAATTATAAATTGTATTATGAATGATGTTAAAAGGGCAGGATAAAAATTTTCAAATTTTTTAATGTAATACTGATCAGCAGGATATTTTGTCAATATGTACTGCACAGGACC
>Ga0105104_10002890_pt1 | contig 12387 bp, 5 predicted proteins | sample PPLLaktember2015_3_FD_87034 | JGI IMG/M metagenome (GOLD analysis project Ga0105104, IMG submission 87034) | Freshwater sediment microbial communities from Prairie Pothole Lake near Jamestown, North Dakota, USA - PPLs Lake P7 Core (6) Depth... | ecosystem: Environmental > Aquatic > Freshwater >...
ATGTAGACGGCCAGGGCGAGGGTCGTCCCGTAGGAGAGGACCGCCGGAAGAACGAACTTCCAGTGGCGGGAGTTGAAGAAGAAGCGGACGCGGTGGCTCCCCGGCGGGAGCTCCACCCCCATGAGGACGTTGTCGACACGGAGGAGCTCGGCCGGACGGCCGTCCACCCGAACCGCCCAGGGAAAATACCAGAACTCGGAGAAGACCAGGATCGCGGGCGAGGGAACGGAGACCTCGGCCGTAACCTCGTCCCCCCGGTTCCGGATCGCCCGGACCGCTCCGGCGGTCGTCTCCGGATCGCCGGCGAAGAGCGGTCGGGAGGGGGAAACGTCGTTGAGGTAGGCAACGGCGGGCAGGTCCAGCCTGTTCTCCCGGAGTCCGGCAATGAACTCCTCGTCGCTCCTCAGGTTAGCGGAGCGATAGCGCAGGAAGAGGTCGCCCTCCGCCCCGTCGTTGACCCGGAGGAAGCGGTCGATCGGATGGAGATGATCGAGGCCGTCCCGGGAAACCTCCTCCTCGTCCCCGGCGACAAAGAGCGATTCCAGGTCCACGAAATACTTGACGTTGAGGAGGTCCCACATCGGGTTGCTCCAGGCCCGGACGAGGAGCCCCTGCAGGTCGCGCACCCGCCGGGGCCACTCCTCGTTCCAGAAGTAGGCGAAGATCGGGCGGATCCCGTCGGAGAAGGCGTTGAGGTAGAAGGGGTGGGAGAAGAGGTCGGCATACTCCTTTCCCCCGAAGAAGGCTCGATGGTCGGCGTGGGAGGGATCGACGAGGATCGCCTCCACCCGGGGGTGGCGGCGGTAGATCTCGCCGAAGCCGTAATACTTCGTGGGGTCGGTCACGCGCGACTCCTCCAGCGGGACGAAAGGGGTAGCCCGCTCCAGGATGAAACAGGCCGCGATCAGCCAGAGCCAGCTTTTGTTCAGGGCTTTCAGCGAGACGAGCAGGATGATGAGCCAGCTCAGACCGCAAAGGGCGAGGAAACGGACCGGGATCTCCTGGACGCCCGCGAGCCGCGCCGCGAGGAGACCGAGGGGGATGACCCCCAGCGCCACCGCGACGGCCCGTTCCGTCCGGCCGCCTGGCATCCGCTGGGCGGCCTGGGCGAGAAGAAAGCTGTAGCAGAAGTAGAGGAGGACCGTCATCCGGGCCGGGTGGTGCATCCCCGAGACGCGCATGATCCATCCCAGGACCGGGCGCAGGGGCGTGTGGTTTCCCAGGATCCAGGCCAGGGAGACGACGAGCGCCGCGGCCACCGTCCGACCCTGGGGGTGATGGCGAATCCCGACTAGGCCGAGAAGGGCGAGGAGGAGAAAGGAGAGAGAGTATTCGGCGGTGGACTCCCAGGGATAGTCGGGACGCTCCGTGAAAGCCGTGGAGACGTGGGTGAGGAGGAGCTTCTCCGGTCGAAGGGAGAACTCGAGGAGGGTCTCGAAAGACTCCTGGCCGCGGACGGAATCCCGGAAGGTGTAAAGGGTCGGCAAGACCTGGACCGCGTAGACCGCCCCGGCCAGGAGGACGATCAGGAGAAGGGCCGCGATGTTCCGGGGGGAGAAGGGGCGGTTGAGAAAGGCGGCGATGCCCATGAAGACCATGAAGAAGGCGGTGGGCTTGACGTCGGCGTTGCAGACCAGGGTCAGGCCGAGGAGGAGTCCGGTCAAGGCCACGACGGACCGGTAGCGGCGGGGGGAGAGAGGCTCCCAGAGGCGGAAGAAGGACCGGAGGACGAGGGGGATGAGGAGGAGGGCCGAGATCCGTTCGTAGCCGTGGCGTATGCCGAAGACGAAGGTTTGCTGGTTGTAGGCGTAGCCAATCCCCCCCAGAAGGGAGGGAAGAAGATCGAAGCGGCAGGAGCGGAGGAAGAGGAACATGGTGTAGGCGCAGAGGATCTGGAGGGCGGCCGCCAACGCGAGGTAGAAGACGAAGAAGACCCGGTCCGAGGGGAAGGCGCCCGACCGGTGGAGGAGGAGGAAGAGGCGGGTGACCGGCGAGTGGAGGGGCGCCTGGGGAAAGATCGGCGTGTAGGACAGGTAATACGGATCCCAGTAATAAGTCCCGCCCCGGTCGGCCGCGCGGCAATAGGCCTTGAGGTGGATCAGCGTGTCCTTGACCTCGTAGCCCAGCATCCCCCGGAAATCGGAGGAGAAGTAGGCGTTGAAGTAGAAGAGGAGGAAGGCGAGCGCGGAGACGCCGATCGCCATTCCGGCTTCCCGCCCGCGGCGGGGGGCGGACAGGGTCGGGGAAGAAGGCTCATTCATGGACGGTGGCCGGGGAGACAGTGGGTCATCATCGCCTGGAACGCCTCGCAGGGCGTCCAGCACTGAACGCATTTTCCGGCGGCGATCTCCTCCCGGATCCTCCGGCGGGGTTCCGACTCCCAGACGCGGTCGATCCGGAAGTCGAAGTCCCGGACGTTTCCCGCCGAGCGACGGTCGAGCGTGCAGGGGCGACACTCCCCCGCCGTGTCGATGGTCATCGAGCCGGCGAAGGATTCGCAGAGGACGGGGGGGCGGCCGTTTTCGAGAAAGGCCGGATAGAGACGCCGGTAGCGCTCCTCAAAATAGCCGGTGGGGCTGAGGCGGTAGCCGCGGGGAAGGGACGCGGAGATGAGATCGACCGCCGCCCGCGCCTCGGCGGGGGAGATCGCCTCGTTCGCGGGATTCTCGTAGAAGACGTCGGACTGGTGGTAGAAGTTAACGTGCAGGTCCCGGAGGGGGACACCGTAGTCCCCCGGGAGGCGCCGGACGATCTCCGGAAGATCGCGGCAGTTGGACCGCGTGACCGTGAGACCGAGGTAGACGCCGATTCGGCCGGGGTGCCGGGCCTTGATCTCCCGGTAGAGGCCGAGCGCCCGGTCGAAGAGGCCTGGGACTCCCCGCTGGCGGTCGTGTTCGACTCCGAGCCCGTCGATCGAGACGGTGGCGATGACCCGGGGGATGGGGCCGGCCGCGAGAACCCGGCACCCCTCGAGGACCCGGTCGGGGAGGGTCGCGTTGGTGGCGAACTGGAGGAGGAAGAGACGGCGGAGCTCCGCGCCGGCGGACTGCAAAACCGAGGGGACATCCTCCCGGATGAAGATCTCCCCCCCGGCGAGGTGGAGCCAGCGAATGAAGGGGGAAGACCGGCGGAATAGCGTCCGCATTTCTTCTGTGGAAAGCTCCGGACCGGCGGATCGCTTCCAAACCTCGCAGATTCGGCAACGACAGTTGCAGCGGAGAGTGAGGTAAACGAGGAGGCGGTAGGGTAGCCGAGGGGCACGGTAGTTGGCGAGCGCAAGCTCGCGGGCGAAACCGGAGAGACGCTTCATCCCCCCGCCTCCGCTGCCCTAGGCTTCGCCAGCCGCTCGGCCAGGGCGGCGAAAACCTCCTCCACGCCGATGTCCTTCAAGCAGAGGTTGTCCCGGCAGGCGCTAGTCTTGGCGTAGCGGCTGGTGAGGCAGGGACTGCAGTAGCGCCGGGAGTAGAAAACCCGGTGGAGGGGGCCGGGGGGGGGACCGTAGAGGTCGGGCGTCTCGGGGCCGAAGAAGGAGACGGTGGGAGTCCCCAGGGCGACCGCCCAGTGGAGAGGGCCGGAGTCGTTGGTGACAAGGAGATCGGCCTTCGCTAAAAGAGCCAGCGTCTCTCCGATCGACGATTTCCCCACCCAGTCCGCCAACCGTTCGCTAGTAGGGAGGGAGGAGACGAGCTCGCGGGACTCACCCGCCTCCTCCGTCCCGCCGATCAGGATGACCCGGGCCTCCGTCCGTTCGAGGGTCAGGCGGATGAGATCACGGAAACGCTCGAGCGGCCACTGCCGCAGGCGGCAGAGGGGTGAAGCGCCGACGTGGAAGAGGACGAGGGGACCGCTCCCCCCGTGTCCCGAGGCGGCGAGCCGCTCCCCGACCCTCGCGGAGTCCCGGGGATCGATTCGGGGAGTCAGCGCGTCGCCCGGCGCCACCGCCGCGCTTAAGGACTCGGCCACCGCTGCGAAGATGGCGCGCATGTGGCGATGGTAGTTGAAGTAGACCGGGAGGTCGAGGAGACGGAGGCGGAGCCACTCCCGCTCGGCGAAGCCCGCCCGGAGGCGGGCCCGCTGCCAGGTTTGGAGGACGAGCGTGAACCAGGTGAAATACTCCAGGTTGATCGAGATGTCGGGAGGGGGGAGGCGGAGGATCCCCGCCACGGACCTGGCAAAAGCCCCGGGCGAGGCGAGGGAGACCGGGCGGACCGCGTGAAAGATCTTAAGCGATTCGAGAAAGGGGACGTGACCGGCGGCGGTGACGATCTCGAGGGCGGCCAGGGGATAGGCGCGTCGGAGGGCCCGGAAGGCCTCTCCGGCCAGGAGTAGGGACCCCATCCCGAAAATCTTGATCACGACGATCCGGCGCACCCGCCCCGGCGATCGCGCGGCGGAACGCCCCGCGCGCAGGAGGGGGGAGACCATCCAGGTGATCAGGGCGAGCGGCGCACCCAGCCAAACGTCGCACCGGCGCATCGTCTCCATCCTCATCTCTCTCTCCGTCGCGGGTATGCGGGACTGCCCGACGCCCAGTCCCGCATACCCGTCTGATTAGTATAGCAGCGTGTCGCCCAGTAGGCGCGGACATTTATGTCCGCGCGGCGGCCCGCGGACCTGCCCCGACATCCGTCGGGATGATTACTTTGGACCGACTTCTATCTCTGACCCGCCGCGGCACGGCGGACGATCGCCCCTTCCTCCGGGCGGAGGAGGACGAATGCGTTCTCGCTCTCGTAGAGAACGAGATCGCCGAGCCCCCGGAATTCCCTCGGGGGCGGATCGAAGACCGTCAGGCGATAGAAGCGCAACGCGCGGCCGTTCGGGACAATCCAGAACCTCCAACCCGTCCCCGGATCCGGATTCTCTTCTTCGATCACGGCTATCCGATCCCACTCCTTCCCGTCATCGCTCCCCGCGAGTTCTCCGCGGCGGAGGAACCCCCGGGCGGAAGGAGGATCGCCGCCGGGGAGGAGGCCGATCACGCGCACCGTCCTCCCCCCTCCCGTGCCAAAGTCCGCTTCCACCCAGGGCGCTTGGTCCTGCGCCCCCGGGTCAGGAGCCCAGTGCTGGGTGGGATCCCCGTCGGTGAGGTTGTTCCGGAGGTTGTCGTCCCTGACCCAGGCCGACTCCCGGCGCCGATGCGAGGAGGAGGCGCGGAGAACGGCGGATGTCTGGGTCAGGAGCTCGGGCGGGAGGCCGGCCGGGCAGGGAAGGATGATGAACTCGATCTCCGTGCCGGGGACAGCCCCCCGGACAACTTCCTCCCCGGTCAGCTCAGCCGCCCAGGAGGGGAGGTCGCGGTAGGCTTCCTCCTCGGACCGGCGGTAGAGGACGATCGACGGCCGGGGTGACCGCTCGAGCCCGCTCCGGTGGAAACGCCGGGCGGCGGCGGGCGTCACCGCCACCATCCGGCGGTGCAGATCCTCGGAAACGCGGTCGGCCAGGGCGGGGTTTCCCCAGACCAGGTCGGCGATCCTTTCGTCATACATCACTTGCGCGTCCGTCTCCCCCCGCTCCAGGACAAAGGCGGCGAGATAGTTCAGGCTCTCCCGGGTCGGGTTTCCGTCCGGACGGGAGACCTCCCGGAGGAAGGACCGGGAGGAGAGCAGGGCGAGGAAGATCAGGAGAGCGAGAGCGGATGGAACGAGGAGGCGGCGCGACCACGCCGGGCCCAGCGCCGTCCCGGCCAGGCGAAACAGGAACCAGCCGCCGAGGGCGCCGGCGAGGTGGAGGGGGGCGAAGGCGAAGACGATCCGCCGGAAGGGGATGGCGTTGGAGGTGAGGGGGGAGAGGAGAAAGATGGACAGCCAGAGGAGGGCGAAAATGTTGGACCGCCGGCGGAGGCAGAGGGAGAGGAGAACCCCCGCCACGCTGAGAGCGGTGAAGATCGCCGGAAGGGGCAGGGCGCTGTAGGAGAGGAGCGGCCGGAGCAGGAGCGGAGCGTTCTGGAACAGGTTCCCCTCCAGGAGTCCCCCGTCCATCCGCGGACCCTTCATGATCCACTCGCCGCCGATCTCGGGCAGGAGAAAGTCGCGGAAGTTGAGAGCGACGTCCCCGAGCAGTCTGTCGACCCCGACGGTCACGCCGAAGAAGAAGGCGAGGAAGAGAACCAAAGTTTTCCCCTCCCGGCGCGGCGCGAGCAGGAGGTAGATCACGCTCAGCCAGAAGATCAGGTGGGACGGAAGGTAGAGCGAGAGGGTCGCGTAGACCGCCAGGGCCAGGACGGCGGCCTTGATCCAGGCGCGCCTCCCCTCCCCGGGAAGGGTCAGGGCAACGCACCCCAGGACGACGAAGAGATGGGTGAAAGGGAGGTAGCCATACGCTCTCATCCCGTCGAGCCAGAGGGGAGAAAAAACCAGAGAGAAGATCCAGAGCAGGGCGACGCCGGGGCAGAAGAGGCGGGAGGCGAGACGGAACATCAGGACGAGCGAGACGGCGGTAGCCGCCACCGAGACCAGGCGGAGGGAGAGGAGGCGGGCCGGGACCAGCGTGTGCGCGGCTTTCAAAACCAGCATGTAGGGCAGCGACCGGAAAGACCCTACGGCGTTGCCGTTGTAATACCTCAGGGCGGGGGTCAGTCGCTCGAATTCGAAAAAGGGGGTCATCCGGGCGATCTGGGCCTCGAAGTAAAACTTCCGCCCCGGAAGGAGGTCCGCCCCCAGGGCGAGCCCCAGGAAGGCGGCGAGAAGCGCGATGAAAACGGCCCATTCGCGACGGGCGGGGCGGCCCGGCGGGCGGGGATCGTCCCGGCCAAAATCGTCCGCGCGGGCGACACCGGCCAGTCGTTCGGAGAAGCTCATTTCAGTTTCCGCAGATAGAGGTCCTTGCCCAGGTGGACGTCGCCGGTTTGGCGGCCGAAGGCCGGGTCGAAGTCGTCCTCCCAGAGAAGATAACCGACCCCCGGGGGGATCGCCTGCCTCCCCCGCCAGAACGAGTTCAGGGGGATGATCCGCCGGGTCAGGCGGTAGCCGAAGAGGGGATACTCGAAGACGTTCGGGTTCAGGCAGACCGCCACGGCCGCGGTGGGGGGGACCAGTTCCTCGAAGCGGCGGAGCGGCGCCTCGAAGATCGGCCCGTCCCTGAGCACCTGGCCGAGGCGGTCGCGAAGAAAGACCGACCGGGTCTCGAGAGGAAACGGGCGCGCCTCCGCCCAGCGGGGATCGGCCTCCCGAAGAAAGACCGACTCGTCGAAGAGGATCGGGCTCCGGAAGCGGAAGAGCACCGCGGTGAGAGCGGAGAGGCAGCCGACCAAGGCCACGGCGGAGGCGTAGAGGGCCGCCGGCCGGCGGGGGGAGGAGCAGAGGAGACCCGCAGCCGGGGCGGCGAGAACCGAGACCATGAGCACGTAGCGCCCCCGGCCGGCGAAGTCGTAGATCCCGCTGAAGGCGTGGGCGAACAGGAAGAGGAGCACGGCCAGGGCCAGAATCCTTCCGTCGCGGTTCCTGACCGCCCCGACGAGGAGAAGGAGGAGGGCCGGCCAGATCAGGGCAAAACCGAGGATCCCCCAGGACGAGTAATCTTCGTGGCTGATCGGGGGTACATTCCAAAACCAGGGCTCGACGATGTCGGCCTCCAGATCGATCCCCGCCGCTTCCAGGAGGGCTCGGGCCGGGAGGCGGAGGAGCGCCTGCGCCGCCCGGACGGGCGCCACGGGCGGAAGGCCGTCCAGGGAGAGGAAATCGACGGAGGAGCGGAGGAGGTGGCGGGGACCGTTCCTCAGCATCTCGGCCGGGGAACGCCCGGAGAAGGACTGGAGGGCCCGGAAGGAGGGCGGGCCGAGGGGATGGCCGAAGATCCGCCAGCTCTCCAGGTAACCGGAGGGAAGGGCGAAGACGGCGAGGGAGAGGAGAAGGGCGGCCAGGAAGAAAACGGCGGGTTTCGCCCGAGCGGACGGCGGACCGTTCGGTCGGCCAGAGAGGAGGTAGAGGGCGACGAGGGCGAGGGAGGGCGCGGCGATCAGAAAGGAAGCCTTGGTCCCCAGGCCGAGACCGATCCCGAGCGCGGTGAAGCAGAGATGGGCGCGGCGGCGGGTCGAGCGGAAGCGGAAGAGGGAGTAGACCGAAGAGCCGAGGCAGGCGGCCAGGATCAGGTCGTCCTGGGTGGTCGTAGACTCCATCAGGCATTCGGTGAGGAGAGCGAAGACCAGGGCGGCGAAGAGGGCGGCCGAGCGCCGAAGGCCAATCTCGCGGCCGATCCCCCAGACGCAGAGGATCGAAACCAGGTAGGCCGCAAATTGGACCGTCTGGGCAAGGTTCTCCCGGAGGTCCGCCGCGACGAAGGCGAAGAGAAGAAGGATGGGCGCGTTCTTCTGGACCAGGACCTGCTGGGCATAGGCGGCGTCATAGGCGGAGAGACTGCCGTTCTGGATGTAGTGGGCGACCCGGGCCAGGCGGTAGGTCATGCTGTCCCAGTTGTGGGGAGCGGTGAAGAGAGCGACAGAGAGGTTCAGGGCGGCGACGGCGAGCGCGATCGCGAGCATCGGGAAGAGAACAGCCCGCCGACCCGGCGGAAGCTCCCGGAGGCGGCGCAGAGGGGATGGTCGGGGCAGAAGGGACCGGGGAGCGAGGAGGAGGCGACGGAGCCGCGGCAAGGCGAGCGCGGCCGCCAGGGCCGGCAGAAGTAGGAGGACCCCGGCCGCGGCCCAGGTCCTCGCCGACCCCAGCCGTTCCAGCGCCGAGAGGACGAATCCGCAGACGACGATCTCCCCCGCTAGAATAAGAGGGAAACGGATCGCGCAGTCGGCGGGCGACGCGGGGCGGAGGATTCGGACGATCAGGGCCGCGACGGCGGCGAGGGCGAGCAGGGCGAGGAGACCGGCGGCGAGGTCCATGGCGTCAGAACTGGAAGTAGATGAAGTAGTTGGACTGGTTGACGCCGAGGATCAGGATCGAGAAAAGGAGGACCAGGGAAACCGTGATCCTGAGGGGCGCGGGCCAGGAGCGGACGACCTCGAGGTCGGAGCGGCGGTATTGGAAGAATTCGAGGGCGGCCAGCGTCCAGAGGTAGATCGAGAGAAGAAGGGCGTCCGGCCTCCAGTCGGCGTAGGCCGCAAAACTAAAGTTGCGGAGGAGCCCGTTCAGCATCTGGACGATCTGATCGAGCGAGCGGGCCCGGAAGAGGAGCCAGCTCAGGCAGACCAGGTGGAAGAAAAGGCCGACGCGGATGATCTTCCAGGCGGCGGCGAGGGGGCGGAAGCGGGGGGAGCCGATCCTCGGGAGGAAGGGCTCGAGGAGACGGTGCAGGATGAGCAGGGCGCCCCAGTAGGCCCCCCAGAGGACGAAGTTCCAGGCCGCCCCGTGCCAGAGACCGCCCAGGAGCATGGTGATCGCGAGGTTGCGGTAGGTGAAAAGGGTCCCCCGCCGGTTCCCTCCCAGTGAGATGTAGAGGTAGTCCTTGAGCCAGGTCGAGAGGCTGATGTGCCATCTCCGCCAGAACTCGCGCGGGTTGGTCGACGCGTAGGGAAGGTTGAAGTTGACCATGATCTCGAACCCCAGGCAGGACCCCAGGCCGCGAGCGATGTTCGAGTAGCCCGCAAAGTCGCAGTAGATCTGGAAGGCGAAGGCGTAGAGGGCGACGAGAACCCGGGCGCCGTTGTAGGGCCCCGGAGCGGCGAAGACGGGATCGACCAGGCGGGCGAGGTTGTCGGCCACAAAGACCTTCTGGAAGAGCCCCCAGAGGATGAGCCAGGCGCCTTGGGCGATCTTCTCCCGGGTCACCGTCCGGGGGGCGAGGACCTGGGGGAGGAGATGCCGGGCGCGTTCGATCGGGCCGGCGACCAGCTGGGGGAAGAACGAGACGAAGAGGGCGTAGTCGAAAAAGCTCCGGGCGGGCGGCAGGACCCCGCGGTAGACGTCGATGGTGTAGCTCATGGACTGAAAGGTATAGAATGAGATCCCCACCGGAAGTATGATGGCGAGGCAGAAGGACGGGGCGGCGAGGCCGAACTTCCCGAGGAGAACCTGCAGGTTCTCCGCGAAGAAATTGTAGTATTTGAAGAAGCCGAGGATGGAGAGGTTCCCGACCATGGACAGGGCGAGGAGCCGTTTTTGGCGGGCGCGATCGGCGCTGGACGCTATCCCCCGAGCGCAGAGGTAGTCGAGCGCGGTCGAGGTCAGGATCAGGGAGAGATAGCGCCAGTCCCAGGCCCCGTAGAAGACATAGCTCGCGAGGAGAAGCATCCGGTTCTGCCGGCGGTGGCTGAGGACGAGGTAGAGGCCGTAGACGATGACGAAGAATACGGCAAAGCTGAGGGAGTTGAAGAGCATGGCGCCACTATATCCCATGGGGGCCCGGCCATGAATTTCAAAATCTCCGCCCGCCGTTCGGTCCTCCCGGCCTTCACCCTTCTCGCCGCGGTCGTCCTCCTGGAAATCTTCCTCCGCCTGGGCGGAGAGGTCTTCTACCTCGACCAGGAGAAGGTCAACCTGGCGGCGCTGGAGAGGCGAGGGAGCTACGTCATCCTCTGCCTCGGTGAGTCGATGACCGCCGGCGGAGGCCTCTCCTCCTACCCCCGCCAGCTCGAGGACACGCTCAACGCGCTGGATCTCGCCCGCCCGGTCGCGGTGGTCAACCTGGGGGTCCCGTCCGCGAACTCCGGGATGATCGTCGCCCACCTGGAAGAGAACCTCGACGCCTACCGTCCCGACGCGGTGGTCGTGATGATGGGGGTCAACGACGAGCTCAAGCCCCTGGACCTGGCGGGGGGAGGGACGGCGGAGGGGACCCATCCCCTCCTCGAGCAGTCCCGGGCCTACGAGTTCATCCGGGACACGGCGAACCGGCTCCTGGCGCGGTCCGGGCTCCGGAACGATCCCGTCGCCGGGAAGGCGGAGATCGCCGCGGTCAACCCCCTCGACGCCCTCGCGACCTACCGGGAGCGGATGGTCAATTTCTATCTCAAGCAGGGCGACTGGAACTTCGACGACGACACCGACATCCCTCTCCATCGCCGCCGGGCGATCGCTTTCTATGAGAAGGCGCTCGAGCTGAACCCGGAGCTCCCTTCGGCGATCCTCAACCTCGGGATCTCCCACCGGGAGCTCCAGGAGCGGGCGACCGCCCGGGATCGCATCGAGAAGGCCGCCGCCTATCCCGCCGTTAGATACCGGGCCCTGATCGAGCTCGGGAACCTGGCCCGGGACGAGGGGGATGGGGCGGGGGCGGCGCGGCGCTACGGCGAAGCCTCCCGCCTCCGCCCCGACCTGGCCCTCGCCTTCCTGGAATGGTCCCGCCTACACCAGTCCCGCCGGGAGTGGGGAGAGGCCGTCGCGCGCCTCACCCAGGCGCTGGCCGCCGAGCCCACCAACCGCCTCCCCTACCAGGAGGCGGAGAAGATCATCGCCGAGAAGGACGCCCGGGGAGAGGCGGAGCGGGCCCTCCGCCGGGGTCTGGAGGAGGCGCCGCTCTCGATCAGCCTCCACATGCTCCTGGCCGACCTCTACGAGAAGGAGAAGAGGCCCGACGAGGCCGAGGCCTTATACCGGCGAACCATCGACCTGAACCCGGACGCCTTCTGGGCCTACACCGCCCTGGGAAACCTTTATCGGCGGAGGGGGAAGGACGAGGAGGCCAAACCGCTCTACCGGGAGGCGGATAAGCGCCGCCTCCACCACAACGCCACCGAGCTCAACTATCGGAGGCTCCAGGAGATCGTCCGCTCCCGGGGGATCGCCTTGGTCTGCGTGCAGTATCCCCTGGTCCCGGTTAAGGAACTGGTCGGCATGGTGGGAGTCAAAGAAGGGGTGACCTTCGTGGACAACGAGCGGGTATTCAAACAGGCGGTTCGGGACGAACCTTTCGACCGTTACTTCATAAACCCCATCTTCCCGGGGCACGAGTTCGGGCATTGCACCCCCCTGGGCAACCGCCTCCTCGCCGAGAACATCGCCCGCGCCCTGATCGGCGGCCCTCTGAGCGGCCTGACCTCTCCTTCGTCGCGCGAGAAACTGAAGGCGGGAGCCGACGCTTTCTCCGCCCGCCCCAACCTCCTCCTCGACCCCTCCGTGGCCGTCCGGGCGGTCTCCCGGAACGCCGCCGGCGAGGAGACCGACCGCCGGAGCGAGCGGCGGGACGCTTCCGGCCGCCATGTCTTCCTGGAGCGCTACGGGGAGGCGACCCGGGTGCGGGTGGATTTCGGCGAAGGGCGCCTTCGCGCCGTCCGCGCCGTCGCCTCCCACCACCCACAGGACCCCCGCCACCTCACCATGGCCGAACATTACTTCGAGGGCGCGGAGATCTTCGGGTCGAGCGACGGCGTCTCCTGGCGGCCGGTTGACGACGCCGCCCACCGGGAGTATCCCGGTTCGGACGGCTGGCGGATCTGGTCCTTCGAAAACGCCGTCCCGTTCCGTTTCTACGAGGTGAGGTTTCCGCCCAGCCCCTACCGCG